>ENA-UOOE01000733-UOOE01000733.1-fermentation-metagenome-genome-assembly--contig:-NODE-733-length-30512-cov-6.603638_pt1 | contig 30512 bp, 26 predicted proteins | sample MGYA00245776_ERZ724021 | MGnify/ENA primary metagenome ERZ724021 (study PRJEB28704, sample SAMN03018321) | fermentation metagenome | biome: anthropogenic terrestrial biome; feature: soil; material... | reverse complement strand
AAAATCACTCCTATAAGGTACTTATCTACAAATTGGTATATTAAAAATAATGCGACACAATTTAGTGGATAGTTACAAGTGATAAGTGATAAGTGACAAGTGATAAGTGAATGAGGATTTTTTTCCGTTTCACTACAAAAAATCTTTAATTGAATTTTTGATAGCTCGTTTCGCCAAAGCGAAACATTGCTGATTTATAAATTTAAAGATTTTTTGCAATAGCAAAAAATCAACCTTAACTTGTCACTTGCAACTTGTCACTTGTCACTAAAAATATTGTTTCGCATTGTTTTTAAATTACGAATTGAAGGTACTATATATAATATGTATTATAATTTTAAATGTACCAAATAGCTGAAAAGTTCATGAATAAAATAAATATAGGAATAAGCATAGGATATATTTATACTATCCTTATTTGCTGTTTTCCCAAGTATCTTTATATTCTTGTAAAATATGGTGGAGCACATTTCCTATTTTAGAATAGGCGCTGTCATTTAAATTTGCAAGTGAAATTCTCACAGACCACTTAGAGGCATAGAATCCAGAGCCTCCTAATAATACAATAGAAGATTTTTCGGCTAATTTAAAGAGTATATCTATTGGTTCATAACTTATGTTTAAATAATCTCCAAAATCTTTTCCGTAATGAGTATTTGCCCATTTTAATAAGTCAAATTCTGCATAATAACTTGCGTCATAAGGATCTTCTGGTATATTTATTTGAAGACTTTTAAATAGAAGTCTTTTTCGCCTTTTACATATGCTCTTTATCAAGTTTTTATATTCATTTTTAGTATCTAGAAGGGAGAATATTGCAAAAAAGGTCATTTGAACCTGTTGGGGTGTTGACAAACCTGCAGTATGGTAAAGTGCTACCTGACGGCTGTCTGCTGCGATTCTATCTATAAAATTAATTCCCATGGGATTAGTTGAAATAGATTCATAACGTTTTTTTATAATACTTTTTTTATCTTCTGGCAGCTCTTTTAAAAGATTATCAAATACATTATTTTCATGGATAGCTATGGTTCCAAGCCTCCAGCCTGTTACACCAAAATACTTTGAAAATGAGTAAACTCCTATGCAGTTGTAGGGTAAAGCTGATACTATGGAATTAAAGCGGTCTGGAAAACTACCATACACATCATCTGATATAATCATTAAATTAGGATTGGAATTTTTAATAGTTTCTATAAGATATTTAATGGATTCAGGTTCCATGGCTTCTGAAGGTGGATTGCTTGGATTTACTAAAAATAAAGCCTTAATAGTTTTGTCACCTAGTTTTTTTAGTTCTGATTTTGGATATTGCCATGGACTACTTCCTTCTTCGGGATCTTCCGAGGCCATTATCCTAACTAATTCAAAATTATATCTTGGAATAATTGGAATTTCTAAATAGGGAGTAAAAATAGGAGTCATAATGGCTACTTTATCGCCTTTTTTTAGAAGTTCATTGGCAATTAACGAATCAAATATATAACATATGGCAGCAGTAGCACCTTCTACGGCAAATAAATTAAACTTAGAATGGAAATTTTCGAGGTGATATATTTCTTTAATTAAATACTTAGTTATTATTTTTTCCACATGAATTAACATTCTGCTTGGGACAGGATAGTTATCACCTATAATTCCATCTGTGAGCTCATAGATCCAGTCTTCTGCATTGAATCCTTCAGATTCTATACCATAGTCTATAATTTTTTTTAGCATATCTATGCCTGGACAGGTTTTGTGACTTTCAATATAGTTATAAAAACGTGTATGTATATTTTGTTTTTCAGGCATTCCGCCTAAGGCTCCTTCTTTCCAGGTTCGCCTTGATTCTTCTAATGCAAATTGTCCAAAAGCAAAAAAAGCTTCCCGAGGAGAAGCAGCTATCCAGTTGGGATTTCCTCTTCCTGCATCCAAAAGAGCATGTGTACTTTTTATTTTTTGATCTTTAGCGAGACTAATTAATTTATTTTTTAATTCAAAAGGACTGATTTTACCATAAATGCGCTCCAATTCTAGTAGTTGAATATTTTTATCTGTATACATTTTATGTACTTCCTCCAAAAATTTTATATATTATAGAATTTATATTCTGCAAATAAAAACAAAAATATGCACATGAAAAATATTGATATAGTGCAATTTTTTTATTTTAATTATATACTAGTTCTTAAATAATCATAATGTAATTTGTAAAAAATTGTTATTTTGAGAAAACTTATAAAGGACATGGTACGGACAAGGCTTTGGTTGCTGGAATACTGGGTATGGACCCCTGGGATGAAAATCTAAAAAACTCCATTATTTTGGCAAGGAAAAATGGGATAGAAGTTGAATTTAGAGAAGTGGATTTTTTAAGGAAGATGGGAAAAAATCTTAAAGTAATGCAAAATGCTGCAGAATATGGTCTGAAAAATAAAGTCAAATCCATAAGCGGACTTATAGGTGGAGATGCATATATATTAAATAACTATTGCGGAGAAGGGAAAAGTTTAACTGGAAATTTTATAGTAAAAGCCATGGCAAGGGCACTTTCATGTTCGGAAGTTAACGTTGCTATGGCGGCAGGAGCTGTAGTTGAGATGATGGGAGGTACACCAGAGCAAGCATTAAATGCAAGTGCTATAGTGATAAAAAATGTATTAGGATTAGTTTGTGATCCTGTAGCAGGTCTTGTAGAAGTACCTTGCGCTAAGAGAAATGTTTTGGGAACCGTAAGTGCACTGACTACAGCAGATATGGTTATGGCAGGTGTATATAGCAGAATACCTTTTGATGATACTGTTTCCGCAATGTACAAGGTTGGAAAGCAACTTCCGTGTGAGCTTAGGGAGACATCACTTGGAGGGCTTGCAGTTACAGAAACCGGTCTTAAGCTAAAAAAGCAGATACTTGGAAAATAAATAAAGAGATATACAAATATTTGTATATCTCTTTATTTCAAAGGTATAAAAAACCACCCTTTATTAAAGAGGTGGTAAAACATTCTATTCATTTATGTTAAGATGTTTTATTCTATTGTAAAATATAAATTATAGTTTTACAACGTTAGCAGCTTGAAGACCTTTTGGTCCTTCTTCAACATCAAATTGAACTTTTTGACCTTCTTCAAGATTTTTTCTTGGTTCATCACTTTGGATTGCAGTGAAGTGTACGAAAACATCATTTTCGCCTGGTACTTCGATAAATCCAAATCCCTTTTCTGAGTTAAACCATTTTACTGTTCCTATTTTCATTTATTATCCTCCTAAAGATAAAACACTTATAATTGATATAGCTTGATTTAGTATATCGGTGTTTATTATTACATTAGTATAACACAAAGCTGTAAAATTAACAACAAAACTTGAAATTTTACATTAAATATTGATGTTATCTAATAAACATATTATACATTAATTTGACTGTATAATCAAAGTAATTTTTAAAATAATTTTGTTGTCATTAAGAATCTTTTTAGTATTATTAGTATTTAACATTTAATGCTTTTTTATACATTGGTAATTTTTAAATAATACGTTATTGATATTACATATTAAATAAGGATTCTTATATCACTTCTTCATTTGAATTAAAATAGTAACTTATATTATCCGTTTTATCTATATATTACAAGTATCGAAATATAAATTAGTTACTGAAGATTTACTTTCAAAGTTTAAATTTATTGTGTATAATTCATCTTAGGCAGTTTTGTAGATATAAGTGTTGATGAAAAGTCTATTCTAAAAAAAGGAGTAATGAAAATGTTGTTTATTGAGCACCAAAATACGAACCCCTATATGAATCATGCAATTGAAGAATATGTAATGAATACATTCGATAGTGATTGTTTTATCCTTTGGAGAAACAGACCCTCCGTTTTAATAGGAAAAAATCAAAATACCCTTTCAGAGATAAATATGGATTATGTAAAAAAACATAATTTATTAGTGGTAAGGAGAATGTCAGGGGGAGGGGCTATATTTAATGACCTAGGAACTTTAAATTTTACTTTTATATCTGCAGGCGAAAACAATATTTTTGCGGATTTTAGCAGGTTTACTTATCCTATAATAAGGGCATTGAAAAAACTATCTGTACATGCAGAACTTTCTGGTAGAAATGATTTAGTTATAGATGGCAAAAAGTTTTCGGGAAATGCTCAGTATAAACATGGAAATAAAGTTTTGCATCATGGAAGTATTTTGTTTTCTGTTAATGTGAAAAATTTAAATGAAGCTCTTTATGTAAACCCTATAAAATTTTCAGATAAAGCTGTTAAATCCGTGAGAAGCAGAGTTACAAATATATGTGATTATATTAAAGATCAAATGACGATAATTCAATTTAAGGAATTCTTAATGAGATCGGTTATAAGTGAAGAGGAAAATCCTAAAATATATAAATTTTCAACAGAAGAATGGAAAAAAATAAAGGAAATATGTTTTCATAAATATGAAACTTGGGAATGGAATTATGGACATCTTAAAAAATTTAATTATTCTAATGAGAAAAAATTTCTAGGGGGAATTGTACAGATTAATATATATGTAAAAAAAGGCATTATAACTAACATAAAATTTTTTGGGGATTTTTTTAGCAGTTCTGAAATTGGTGGACTGGAAAATAAGTTTTTAGGAATTAAGTATGAAAAAGAAGAAGTGCTGAAGATACTTGAAAACGTAGATATTGAAAGGTATATGCATAATATAAACAAAAAAGATATTATGGAAGTTATGTTTAAATAGTTATACTATAATTTTATGGAGATGTGTTAAAAAATTAGCATATTTAAAAAGGAAATGAGGGATTGTATTTTATGTATAATAGAAAACCTGAGTGGCTAAAAATAAAAATAAGAGGGGGACAAATTTCTCAGGATGTGAAGGGAATACTTAAAAAATATTCTTTAAATACTGTATGTGATGAGGCAAATTGTCCCAATAGAATGGAATGTTTTAATAAAAGTAGGGCAACTTTTATGATACTTGGGAAAAATTGTACTAGAAATTGTACTTTTTGTAATGTAACTAAAGACAAGCCTGAAAAAGTTGATGAAAAAGAACCCTTCAATGTGGCACAAGCAGTAGATAAACTTAAATTGAAGCATGCAGTGATAACATCCGTTACAAGAGATGATTTAGAAGATGGAGGAGCTTCTCATTTTGCCAGTGTTGTAGAGGAAATAAGAAAGCTTAATAAAAATATAACAGTAGAAGTTTTAATACCTGATTTCAAAGGAAGTGAAACTGCCCTTAAAAAAGTAGTGGATTCAAAACCTAATGTAATAAATCATAATGTAGAGACTACACCTGCTTTATATCAAGAAGTAAGACCAATGGCAGTTTATAAGCGTTCACTGGAACTCTTAAAGAGAGTTAAGATTATGGACAGTTCAATTTTGACAAAATCAGGATTTATGTTAGGGCTTGGAGAAAAAGAAGAGGATGTTATACAAGTATTAAATGATTTGAGAAAAGTAGATTGTGATATTGTTACAATAGGTCAGTATTTAGCACCTTCTTCAAAACATCATCCTGTGGTAGAGTATGTTCATCCTAACTTATTTAAAAAATATAAAAAAATAGCTTTAGAATTAGGTTTCAAATTTGTATCATCTTCTCCACTAGTAAGAAGTTCCTATCATGCAGATGAAATGATTGATGGTTAATATCAAAATGAGATAAAATTGAATATGCAATCTCAAAATGATATAATTTTGTATCATTTTGAGATTAAGGGACTTAAAAAATATCTTAGCATATAATTTTAAAATTAAATATTAGAGATTATATATATGTATATATAAGAATGTTATTGTAAAAATTATTAAAACACATAGAAAATTGGCACGTAAATTGCTGTATTTATTAGGGAACTATATATTAATTTTAGGGGGTTTTTATTATGCATATTCCAGATAATTATTTAAGTCCATCAACCTGTGCTGTTATGGCAGTGGTAATGCTGCCAGTTTGGGCAAAAGCTGTAAAAAAAGTAAAAAGTGAAATAAGTGCAAAAAAAATGCCTATGCTGGGTGTTTGTGGAGCGTTTTCATTTCTCATAATGATGTTTAATGTGCCTATACCAGGAGGAACAACAGCCCATGCAGTAGGAGGAACTTTGATAGCAATTTTACTTGGACCCTATGCAGCCACTATTGCAGTTACTATAGCACTACTTATACAGGCACTTTTTTTCGGAGATGGAGGAATACTTGCCTTTGGGGCCAATACCTTTAACATGGCTTTTATAATGCCTTTTGTAGGATATGCTGTATACAGCATTATAAAAAATAGAGTGAAGAGTCAAAAAGGAGAATATATTGCAGCTTTTGTAGGAGGATATGTGGGAATTGTAGCAGCATCTTTTATAGCATCAATTGAGTTTGGTATACAGCCTTTATTATTTACAGATGCAGCTGGAAAAGCACTTTATTGTCCTTATGGTTTAAAAATAGCTGTACCTGCAATGGTAGGAGTTCACCTTTTAGTTGGTATACTAGAAGGAGCTATAACTGCGGGAGTGTATGCCTACGTTAAGAAAATGTCGCCAGATGTTATATATGAAGACAAAGCTGGAAGTAAAAAGCCGCTTTATGGACTTTTAGGAGCTTTAATAGTTTTATGTCCTCTAGGACTTTTGGCTGCTGGAGATGCATGGGGAGAATGGGATACAGAAGGTATCAAGTCTCTTGTAGGCTACATACCTAAAGGATTTCAAAATGGCTTTCGATTTAATGCCATTGCAGCGGATTATTCCATAAAAGGAATGAATGATGTTATAGGCTATATTATTTCAGCAGTAGCGGGAGTAGCACTTATAATGATTATATTTAAAATAATATCTTCCTTAAGAAAAAACGCGGTGGACATAGATAATAAAAATATTAGTGATACTAAATAAAATAAGCAAAAACCCCTTTTACACTAAAAGCTAAAAGGGGTTTTACTTTATTCTTCGGAAACTATGTTTTTTAAAGCTTTAACTAATGCATCTATGTCTTGTTTTTCATTAAAATATCCAATACCTATTCTCATGGCACCTATTTCGTAAGTTCCCATTACTTTGTGAGCTGTTGGAGCACAATGAAATCCAACTCTTATCATTATGTCATATTTTTTATCAAGCTTAAAAGCAATCTCTTCACCAGACATATTTTCTACATTAAATGAGATAACACCTACTATTTTTTTAGCATCTTTTGGCCCATATATATGAATTCCAGGAACTTGTTTCAATTTTTTCAAAGCATACTCAATTACTTTATTTTCTTTATCTCTTATTTTCTGCACCCCTAGATTATATATGTATTTAACTCCTTCTCCTAACCCAACTATTCCAGCTACATTTAAGGTACCTGCTTCCAATCTACTTGGATAATGGTCAGGTTGATATGGATTTTTTGAATCTTCACCAGTTCCACCGGATCTTAATGGCTTTATGCAGCTAGCGTCACAATTTATTAAAAGTCCGCCTGTACCTGTAGGTCCTAAAAGACTTTTATGGCCTGTAAAAGCAAGGATATCTATATTATCTCTTTGCACATCTATAGGGTAGGCCCCAGCTGTCTGGGCGCTGTCTACTAAAAATAAAATTTTATGTTTTTTTGCTATGGCTCCTATTTCTCTTATGGGTTGAATAGTTCCAAGTACGTTAGAAGCATGAGTGAATATAATTAGCTTAGTATTTTTCTTTATTAATTTTTCTAGGTCACAGGCCTTTGATATTCCTTCATTTGTACAGGGCATTGTAGATATTTCTATACCTCTGTCTCGTTCAAGACTTTTTAAGGGTCTCCATACAGAATTATGCTCCAAGCTGCTTGTTATAACATGATCCCCTTGATTTAAAAATCCATTTATTACTAGATTAAGTGAATCTGTTATATTATAAGTAAAGATTACATTAGATGGGTCTTTACCGTTAAATAGCTTACATATACTATCTCTGCAGTTAAATACAAGCCTATCAGCTTCAATAGCTGATTTGTAAGCTCCTCTTCCTGCGGTAGCTCCTATGTTTTTCATAAAATCTGAAATTTTGTCTATAACTATAGGTGGTTTGGGGTAAGATGTAGCAGCGTTGTCTAAATAAATTCCCAATATGGTCATCTCCTTTCTTTCTCTAATGTTGATGTGTATAAATTTGGACTTTGCGTATAAACCTTATAATTATATTATAACTTTATTATAGAAAGTTAAAGGGGGGATATTTCTACTCATAATTATAAAATTTTTTACTTAGGTTTATCAAAATATTTAACCGAGCTGAAAGTTGTAAAAAATATCCGGAGTATAAGTTGATTTTTTGCTTAAAAACTGTTACAGATTTATAAATTAATATAACTTCAATTTTCAAGTTATATTTCATATGTTATTATATAGATATAAATATTTTAGTAAAAATTATAGAAAAGGGAGAGATACACTTGAAAGAAATTCATTATAACAGCACTAGAGGATTAAATGTAAATTATACTGCATCTCAAGCTATACTAAAGGGAATATCAGAAGATGGGGGATTGTTTGTTCCAGACAGCATACCTTCTGTGAATGAGGAAGAATTACAAAAATTTAAAAATATGACTTACAAGGAATTGGCTCTGTGCATAATTGGAAAATTTTTTACTGATTTTAGTGAAAGCGAATTGAAGAAGTGCATAGACCTAGCTTATGACAATAAATTTGAATCAGACGAACTAGTACCTGTAAAAAAAGTTGGGGATGTATCTTACTTAGAGTTGTTTCATGGACCAACTTTAGCTTTTAAAGACATGGCATTGTGTCTTTTACCACATCTAATGAAGACTGCTGCAAAAAAACAAAATTTACATAAAAAGATAGTTATACTTACCGCAACTTCTGGAGATACTGGAAAGGCAGCATTAGAGGGATTTGCAGATGTAGAGGGTACAAGAATAGTAGTATTTTTTCCTGAAAAAGGAGTAAGTGATATACAAAAAAGACAGATGGTTACGCAGGTAGGAAAAAATACTAAGGTTATAGGAATAAAGGGAAACTTTGATGATGCCCAGACTGAAGTTAAGAAAATTTTTAATGATGAGGAATTAAAAAATGAATTAGATGAAAAGTCCTATATGTTTTCCTCCGCTAATTCTATAAATATAGGAAGACTTATACCTCAGGTAGTATATTATTTTCACGGATATATAGAACTTTTGAGAAAGGGACAAATAAACTTAGGAGAAAAAATAAATTTTGTAGTTCCTACAGGTAATTTTGGAAATATACTTGCAGCTTACTATGCAAAGAAAATGGGTTTGCCTATAAATAAGCTTTTGTGTGCTTCAAATGACAATAAAGTATTATATGATTTCTTTAAAAATGGAACTTATGATGCAGAAAGAGAGTTTATAGTGACTATATCTCCTTCTATGGATATACTAATATCCAGCAACCTTGAAAGATTTATATATGATATAAGTGGAAAAGATTCTTCAGTTGTACGGGGATTAATGAAAGATTTAAATAAAAATAGGAAATATAGTGTAAGTGAAACTATGAAAGAAGAATTAAAACCATTTTATGGTGGATTTGCAAGCCAAAGAGAGACACTTGATTCTATAAAGGATGTTTTTGACAATTATCATTATTTGATGGATACACATACTTCAGTAGCTTATTCTGTATATAGAAAGTATTTACAGGATACAGGAGATGATACAAAAACTATTGTAGTTTCTACTGCAAGTCCATTTAAATTTACGAAATCTGTAATGAGTGCTTTGGATGATAAATTTAAGTCTCAAAAAGACTTTGATCTTATAGAAGTAATGAGCAAAACTGCTTCTCTTGAAGTTCCTAAACCTATAGAGAAGCTAATGAAAAGTGAGGTTATTCACAATACTGTATGTGAAAAACAACAGATGAAAGATGAAATTAGAAAATTCTTATTATAATTGAATAAAACTTCTCCCATTCTTTACAAAAACGCAATTTACATATAATAACATAAAACACATATTATTGTGTGTACAATAATAGGTCGAATATTGGAAGTTAAAGATACAAATATTCGATATATAATGTATGAAAATGCTAGGATGTATTTATGAACAGTAGTATAATATAAAATTAGATGGTAGTTTAAAATCATTTTTGTAGAGAAACTAATAAAATAGCATAAGCATTTTATATCAATTTATAATAGTATAGTATTAGGAATTGTTGTATATATTCATAAGGAAAAATTTTCCTGAGAATATATACTTTTGTAGGCACAATTATAGGAATATTTTTAGCGTAAATATGTATTTTTAATAAGGGAGAGTTTTTATGTTGACGTCATTATCAGATGAATATAATCAACTTAAAAAAGATTATGAAGGTTATCAAAGGATGGCTGAAGGAATTATACAAAAACAAAGTATGAAGATTATAGAGTTAGATAAAAAGGTGGATGTGTTGTCTCTAATAGTTGAGATAAGTGAGTATATAAATAAGCGCATAGGTAGAGGAGAAATAGTTTCTATAATAAATGATATAATGATAGGAATTCTAGGGGTAACTTATTCAAGTGTATATCTTTTAGAAAATAGAAAACTTGAATTAAAATCTACAAATTTGCCTAATACAAATCATCATTCTAGTATTAACGATTACAATAAAGGAAATATAAGTAATCTAAATATTAGTATAGTAAATTGTCTTGATAATATATATATATATGACAATATTCAAATTCACTCTTCCATACTCATGCCTATATATTTAAAAGATAATCTCTTAGGTGTTATTGTAGTTGAACATCCCATATATAACTATTTAAATAATGAACATGTAAAGCTATTAACTGCACTTACCAATCAAATAGCCATATGTATAGAAAATAATAAACTTTATAATAAAATAAAACAAAATTCTCAAAAAGATTTTTTAACAGGGCTTTTTACCAGAAGCTATTTTTTTTCAGTGATAAAAGAAAAAGTAAAAAACTGCGGCAAAGGCTTTGCTATTGTAATGATTGACATTGACAATTTTAAAAACTTTAATGATAGATTTGGACATCAATATGGAGATATGGTGCTTAGAAAAGTAAGTGATATAATAAAAAATAGTATAAGAAAAGAGGATGTGGCAGCTAGATATGGAGGAGAAGAAATCATAATATATATGTATAATGTTACAGATTCTCTGTCTGTATATAAGAGAATGAGAAATATAGGAGATCTTATAAAAAGGAAAGCTGTAGAGTACAATGAAGTTTCATCTTATGTAACAGTTTCAATGGGTATATCAATATGTACAAGTAAGGATAAAGATGTTGAAAGTACAATAAGACGGGCTGATATGAACTTGTACAGAGCAAAAAATTCTGGAAAGAATAAAGTAGTTTATTAAATAAACAGAGTTCTTGGTATCAGATGGAGTTTTAAACTCTATCTGATACTTGTTAACAGGCTCCTTAGTGCCTTTAAGTACTTAGATAAGGCGTTATCCTTTAGAGGAAATCGTCAATGAATTTTAGTAAGGTGATAGATATGAATGCAAATTGGACAGAATCTCAAAGAGAAGCTATTTTTACAGAAAAGTGTAATTTATTAGTATCAGCAGGTGCAGGAACTGGTAAGACAGCAGTACTAGTGGAGAGAATAATACAGGAAATAACAAGTATTGATGAAGATGTGGATATAGATAAATTATTAGTTGTTACCTTTACAAATGCAGCAGCTTCTGAAATGAAAGAGAGAATAGCAGAGGCAATTTCTAAACTGTTAGAATCAAATTATGGATCTAAAAATCTTCAAAGACAGCTGGCACTTTTAAACCAGGCTAATATAATTACAATACATGCTTTTTGCCTTAAGGTTATAAAAAATAATTTTCATTTAATAGATTTAGATCCTAATTTTAGAATATGTGACAGTACAGAAGCAGTTCTTTTAAAACAGGATGTGCTTGAGGAACTTTTTGATGAGAAATATGATATAGAAAATACAGAATTTTTAAAACTCGTGGATGGTTTTAAAAGTAAAAATGATATTAAACTTAAAGATATGGTACTTTCCCTCTATGAATTTTCAAAAAGTAATCCCTGGCCTGAAAAATGGCTGACAGAAGCTGTAGAAAATTTTAATGTAGAAGAAAATTTTGATTTCGAACATACCTCTTGGGCAAAAATGATTATGCACAGCCTAAAGGTAGAGCTTAAGGGATGCAGGGATAGAATAGAAAGAGAGCTTACTATAATCCAAAGCGTAGAAGGACTTGACCACTATGCAGATATTTTTAAAAAAGATTATGAAAATATAAAGGAATTATTGCTTTTAAATTCTTGGGAAGAACTAAAAGAAAAGTTTTTACAATTGAGTTTTGACAAGCTTTCCACTAAAAGAGTAAAAGATGAAGTCAAAGAAGTGAAGGAAAGAGCTAAGAATGTAAGAGATGAAGTTAAAAAGAAGTTAAATAGTATAAAACAAGAAATATTTTTATGTTCCGATAATATGTATAAAAATATGCAGGAAGTATACCCTATGATGAAGTGCCTGGCTTCTCTTGTAATAGAGTTTGATAAAAATTATAGCTTGAAGAAAAGGGAAAGAGGCATACTGGACTTTAGCGATATAGAACACTTTTGTCTTGAAATATTAACAGATAGAGATGAAAAGGGAAATATAGTTCCTTCAGAGGCAGCTTTAGAATATAGGAGATATTTTGAGGAAATATTTATAGATGAATATCAGGATAGCAATGAAGTTCAAGAAGTTATAATGAATATGATAAGTAGAAAATCAAAAGATTCAAATTTATTTATGGTAGGAGATGTAAAGCAGAGTATATACAGATTTAGGCAATCTAAACCTGAACTTTTTTTGCAGAAATATAATAGTTATTCTGAAAAAAAGACGGCTGAAAACAGAAAAATAAAATTATCTGAAAATTTTAGAAGCAGAAAAGAAATAATAGAAGGTACTAATTATTTATTTAAACAAATAATGTGTAGGGAAGTAGGGGAATTAGATTATACGGATGAGGAATGTTTAAAAAGTTCAGCAGATTATGAAAACTCATCTGGAAACTGTGGTGAAGATATAGAACTTAATATAATAGATAAAAAAGAAGAAAATGAAGAGATTCAAGAAAATGAAGAAACTTTGAATAATGTTCAAGTAGAAGCACGGCTTGTAGCAGAAAGAATAAATCAGCTCATAAATGGCAAAGTAGAAGTAGAGCCGCTAAAAGTATACGACAAAAATATGAAATCCTATAGGAATGTAATGTATAAAGACATAGTGATATTAATGCGTGCCACGCAAAATTGGGCTCCTACTTTTGTAGAAGAACTTAATAGTTCAGGGATACCTGTATTTGCAGATATATCTGCGGGATATTTTGAGAATATAGAGGTAAAGACAATAATATCATTACTTGAAATAATAGATAATCCACTTCAAGATATTCCACTTGTAGCTGTGCTTAGGTCTCCTATAGAATCATTTTCTCCAGAGGAACTTATAGATTTAAGAATGATAGATTCAAAAATGCATTTTTATGACATATTAAAGATAATTTCAGAAAATGACTCTCAAGCAAATGGATCATTAAAACATATAGGAAATAGCTTGAAATGTAAAGTAAGTGAATTCTTGAAAAAGCTTAACAACTGGAGAAAAAAAGTAAAGTATATGCCAATAGATGAATTTATATGGCACATTTACATTGAAACTGGCTATTATGGTTTTATAGGTGCCATGCCTGGGGGAATTCAGAGGCAGGCAAACCTAAGAATGTTATTTGAAAGAGCAAAACAGTATGAAAAGAGCAGTTACAAAGGACTTTTTAATTTTATAAATTTCATGAACAAACTTAAAAATAGTAGTGGGGATTTAGGAAGTGCAAAAATACTAGGAGAAAATGAAGATGTGGTCAGGATAATGAGTGTGCACAAAAGCAAGGGGCTTGAATTTCCGGTAGTAATACTGGCAGGGACGGGAAAAAAGTTTAATTTGATGGATATGAATAAAGGGGTACTTTTTCATGAAAAATTAGGTCTCGGACCGGATTATGTAAATGTAAAAAGACATATATGTTATCCTACTGTTATGAAACAAGTACTTAGAAAAAAAATAAAAGTAGAAACTCTTTCAGAGGAAATGAGAATATTATATGTTGCCTTTACTAGAGCAAAAGAAAAACTTATAATAACTGGAATGGTAAATAATATTGAAAAGACAGCTCAAAGATGGTGTGAATGTGCTTCTTATGAAGGAGATAAACTTCCTGAGTATTCACTTATAAGTGCTGGAAGCTTTTTGGATTGGATAGGGCCTGCACTGGCTAAACACCAATGTGGAAAGCCTATAAGAGAAATTTCTAGAAGTGAAGATAACTTAAATCTAGTTATAGGGGACAATTCTAGATGGAAGGTAAATATTTATAAGAAAGATGATTTTAGAAGTGTATCTCAAGAAAAAGAAGATGTAGATATAGTTGGTAAAATTGAAGAACTTAATTTAACTGAATATGATGGACAATATATGGATAAAGTGAATAGGAGGCTTAACTGGAACTATAAATATGAGGAAGCTTGTAAGATACCTGCTAAATTTTCTGTATCAGAATTAAAGAGGAGGGTTGACTTAATTGATATGGAAGATGGTGTTAATATGGTAGAACCTATACAATTAAAGAAACCACTTTTTTTAAGAGAAAAAAAGGGTATGACAGCTGCTGAAAAGGGAATTGTTTTGCATTTAATCTTGCAGCACATAGACATAAAAAAAGTTAATGACTATGATGAAATAAAAGAGCAGGTAGATAGATTGGTTCAGAGAGAATTTATACGGGAAGATGAAGTTAAGTCAATATCCCTAGGCAAAATATTGAAGTTTTTTAATTCTGAAATTGGAAGTAGAATGAAAGAGGCAGAGAACGTTTATAGGGAAACTCCATTTTATATGGAAATAGGGAGTAATGAATTATATAAAGAGCTTCCAGATAAAATATATAAGGATGAAAAAATAATTATTCAAGGAATAATAGATTGCTATTTTGAAGAAAATGGAGAATTGGTGCTTATAGACTATAAAACAGATTATGTAGACAGTATAGATAATATAAAAGATAAATACAAAGTTCAAATTTATTATTATACAAGAGCACTTGAAAAATTAACTGGTAAGCAGGTAAAAAATAAATATCTTTACTTATTTTTCAACGACAGTCTAGTTGAGATTTGATTATTTTACAAGATCATAATTGCTCTTTACTCCTGCTTTAAGATATGAAACAGTAGGTATTCTAAATGAAATTTTAGCTTTATGTATTATATAGAATTTCTGATTAAAAAATAAACTTATGCGTAGAAATATTCGGAGCAAAAGTTTATTTTTCGTCTAGAAACTCTATGTGATTATAATTTAAATTTCTGAACCATTTCATTTAAATTTTGAGCCATCTCTGCTTGACTTTGTGCTGTAAGAGAAATTTGATTTATGGCTATTGAGGATTCACGAGTACCTTTTTCTATGGAATCAGTATTACTACTTGTTTTTAACATAGACTCTGCCATGTTTTGAGCTGCATTACTTACTTGATTTGTGGTTGCATTTAATTGTTCTGACATTGCAGCTACCCTTTCAGATATAGAACTTATAAATTCAGCATCTTTATAATATTCATTACTCATTTCTTCAAAATTTTTAAACTCTGGAGCTATATTATTTTGTGCAAAGTTCAATATATCATTGCTAGTATTTGAAAGATTCTTAAAAGCATACTGAACTTTAGAAATTGTATCTTTAATATTTGCCACTGCTTCGGAAGATTGCCCTGCTAATTTTTTAACTTGTTCTGAAACTACGACAAATCCTTTTCCCTGTTCTCCAGCTCTTGCTGCTTCGATAGCTGCATTAAGTGCTAGAAGATTAGTTTGTTCTGCAATGGCGGCAATGGTATCTGCCATGTTTTTGATATTTTCAACTACTTTTCCATCTTCAATGGCTTTAATTATGTTTTTTTCTTTCTCATCAAAAATAGTATTTATTTGTTTTAAGGATTCATTTATATGTTTTTTAAAGTTAGTAGCTTTATTTTTTGAATCAATAGAAGTTTTATTACTATCATCAGCGGTTTTTGCTAATTCATTTACACTCGAACCCACTTCTTGAATGGAAGCGCTTATTTCTTCACAAGCAGCACTATTTTCTTCAAGTTCATTTAGTATATTTTTTGTATCATTTTCTATACTTTCAAATTTTGCTGTTATTTCTTGTACTGAAGCCGAAAGTTCTTCGCTTGAAGCACTCATTTCCTGAGAATTGTCTGTAATTTTTAGTATAAGATCTTTTACATTTCTTTGAGCACTATCAAGCCCATTAATAGCTTGTCCAAATTCGTCTTTTCTCTCTTCTTTATAAACATGGGATAAATCATAATTGGAAAGATTTTTGCCTAGAGTTACTATTTTAGCTAATGGATTATTTATGTATTTAGATGTAAATAAGCCTATCAATATAGATAATATAAAGCCTATTAAAGATAATATAATACTTAACATCTTTACATGGTTAGACACATTATTGTTATTAACGCTTGTAATCCTTGAGCTTTCGGCAGTACTTTTTATGAGGCTGTCAACGCTTTTAAAAGCATTTGTTTCAAGAGCAGACATTTTTTCAACTCCTGAAGCAGCATTAGTATAATCTGATTTAATTGCAAAATTAGTTGCAATTTCAGTAACAGTTATATATTGTTTAACTTTGTTTTGAACAGAGGACCATTCTTTTTTTTCTGAAGGTGTTAAAGATAATTTATTATAATCCTGCATATGTTGGGTTATATTATTTTTAGCTTTTTTCATATCGCTAATTGTAGAGTTTTTTTGTTCATCATTTCTTTCATAAATTAATTTTATAAGATCTGTTTTCATCTCTGTTAAATTTTGTTTTGTATCAGTAAGAAGGTAAATGCTTTTAAAGTTTTTATCATACATATCTTGACCTTTTGTAGTAATTAGTTTAATGCTGGATGTTCCTACCATGCCAACTATGAAAATAAACATGGAAATGATTATAAAAGATAGAATTAGTCTGGATTTTACATTTAATTTTTTTAAAACAGTCATTCATTATCTTCCTTTCAAATTTACTATAATGATATCACGATGAGCATATTTTCCAATATGAAACTTAAAATATCCTTAAAAAATATAAGTATTAACACTTTTCTAAATTGTTAATACTATAATAATATGATATTAAATTAGTGTGGAGGAGCAAATTGAAAGATAATGATAAGTTTGAAATTACTATGGAAGTAATAGAAGAATGTCTGCAGGAATGTTTGGAGAATAGTAAGGAAAACAAAGAAAGTAAAAAATCAAGCCATGTTAGTACCAAATAACAGGGCTTGATCTAAATGTTAATTAATAGAATATTTTTGTTCTAATTTTCTAAATCCCATAACTAAAACTGAAGTCAAAATAAGATATAGTATAGCAGCTATTATAAAAGGAGTAATTGTAAAATCACGGGTAACTACCTCTTTTGCTGCCCTTAAAAGATCACCAACACCTATAGTTGCAACTAAAGCAGAATCTTTTATTAAATTGATACTTTCGTTACAAACAGGAGGAATTACATTTCTAATGGCTTGGGGAATTATTATCTTTATCATAGTTTGACAGTAATTCATACCTAAGACTTTAGAAGCTTCAAATTGGCCTTTATCTATAGATTCAATACCTGACCTGAAAACTTCTGCTAGGTATGCAGCATAGTTTATAGTAAAAGCAATACTTGCAGCTGCTAAAGGAGATAACCTTATACCAATTACAGGAAGTCCGAAATAGGTGAAAAACAACTGTAAAAGTAAAGGGGTTCCCCTAAAAGCCCAAGTATACAAACTTAGTATAGCCTTTATAGGTTTGATTTTGGATATTTTCCCTAGGGCTACTAGGCATCCAAGAGGTATAGAAAAAATAGCAGTTATAAAAAATAGTTGTATAGTTATTAAGCTTCCACTTAGTATAAATCCTGTAATGTCCATGATATAAGACATATAAACCACATCCTAACCAATTATTTTGCAATTATATCTTTACCAAACCATTTTTGAGATATTTTATTTGCTGTTCCATCTTTTTTCATTGAATCCAATGCTTCATCAAGTTTTTCTTTAAAGGTTTCATCTGTTTTTCTTATACCAACACCGTAGTCTTCTTTACCAAAGTTATCCTCAAGTATTTTGTACAAACCAGGTTTCTTTTGCAAATAGTATCTTCCAACAACTTCGTCTACGACGACTGCATCTATACGACCCTGGTTTAAATCAAGAAGAGCTTCTGTATTATTAGAATATTTTCTAATTGCCTTTAGAGATTTTGCTATAGCAGTATCTGAATTTAGAGCAGTTTCACTACTGCTTCCCATTTGAAGACCTACTGTTTTACCTGATAAATTTTTTTTGTTTTTTATGTTAGAATCGCTTTTTACTACAATTATTTGTTTGTTTTGAAGATATACTTTTGAAAAAGCTATTTGTTTTTTTCTCTTGTCAGTTATAGTTAATCCATTCCATATAACATCTATATCTTTGTTGTTTAAGCTGAGTATAATACCATCCCATTCTACTGGTTTAAAAACTACTTTTACTCCCATTTTTTGTGCAGCTGCTTTGGCCATATCTATATCAAATCCTACGATATTTCCTTTTTCATCTCTAAAACCCATTGGAGGAAAACTATCATCTAAGCCAACTACAAACTGACCTTTTGATTTTATATTATCCCAGGATTTATCACTTGATTTCTGACCTTGTCCACATCCGGTAAGCATTATTCCAAGCAAAAATATTACCAAAGTTAAAATTCCTAATTTCTTTTTCATTTCACAGACCTCCCAATTATATTAAATGTAATTACAATAAATATTATAATTTACCGTGCTAAATTTGTAAACTAGTAAATCTTAAATCATGCATACGTTTTAAGATTTATTGACTTGTATATAAATATAATTACAGTATAATGTGTGTATAGAATGATATATAATAGTAAATTATGGTTTATTAGTCATAAATCTATGATATTTGGATAATAGTAATTTTATTGTTTAATAATAATATATTAATTTTTTATACGAGGAGAAGGGTGACAAATGAAAATAAAAGTTTATACACTAAATGCTTTTGCAAAAACAAATACTGGTGGTAATCCTGCGGGTGTTGTTTTAAATGCTGATTTTTTGTCACCAAAAGATATGCAAAAAGTTGCAAAACAAATTGGATTTTCAGAAACTGCATTTGTAAAAAAGTCTAACAATGCTGATTTTAAAGTTGAATTTTTTACTCTTAATAATGAAGTGAATTTATGTGGACATGCTACTATTGCAACTTTTTATTTACTTGCTAGTAAGGGAATTATTCATGTAGGTAACTGTACTCAAGAAACAAAAGCTGGCATTTTGAATATAGAATATAGAAAGAATAATAAAATTTATATGAGTCAATGCAATCCTCAATTTTATAAAATATTAGATAAAAAATATATAGCAGATACACTAAATATTAACCAAGATAAAATTATGGATAATATTCCAATTCAAATTGTATCTACAGGTTTAAAAGATATTTTAATTCCTATTAAATCACTAAATGCTTTATATGATATAAGACCTGATTTTAATAAAATTTTAGATGTTAGTAAGAAAGAGAATGTTATTGGATATCACCTTTTTACATTAGATACAAAATATAATTCTACGGCTCATTGTAGAAATTTTGCACCATTATATGATATTGATGAAGAAGCGGCTACTGGGACATCTACTGGTGCATTAAGTTGTTATTTATATAAATATGGCATTGTTTCAGAAGATTGTAGTAAGAATTTAGTTTTTGAACAGGGATATTTTATGAATAGACCTTCTGAAATTTTAGCTAGTCTAGATATTGACAATAAAGAAATTGATGGAGTTCAAGTTGGAGGAAGTGCCTTAAATATTAAAGAAAACGAAATTATACTATAACTATTAACTATACTAACTTGGTATGATAATCTTCTTAATAATGTGTGTATGGAAGAATGATAGTAAATAAATATGAGCAAATAAAATACAAAATGGAGGTAATTAAATGAATTTTATATTAGAATATGAGGATTTATCAACATATTTATTAGGGGATAAATATGTTGATTTTGATAAAAAAATTATACAAGATAAAGCAAAAGAATTGTTTAGTGATAATTTTGATGAAATTCAAAAAGTCAAAATTGCTTTTGAATTTGTTCGAGATGAGATTTCTCATTCTTGGGATATTCAAAGTGAGAGGGTAACAAGGACTGCGTCAGAAGTGCTGAAGTACAAAGAAGGAATCTGTTATGCAAAGTCAATGCTGTTAGCTGCATTATTAAGATGTCAAGGTATTCCAACTGGTTTCTGCTATCAAAGATTAACTTTAGGTGATACCCCAGAAACAGGATATTGCATACATGCTTTAAATGCAGTTTTCATTTCAAATATGAACAAGTGGATTAGAATAGATGCTCGCGGCAATACAAATGGTAGGAATGCCCAATTTCTAACAGATAGAGAACAACTCGCATTCCCAATTCGTGTACAATATGATGAGGTTGATTATCCAACTATATTTGCTAAGCCTATTAAAATCACCACACAAACATTACAAAACAATACTAATTGTATTGAAATGATTAAATTCAAATTGCCTACATCTCTGTAATATTATTGTTTTTTCCTTTTATCAAAAGTATCAATTTTTTCTTCAAGAGAATTTAGAAATTTCTTTAAGAAGGATTTCTCCTCACTAGAAGCATCTTTTTTATATATTTGGTATATGTTAAATAAAAAAGGCAGTCTGAGGTTTTCTATACACAACTTTAGATTTGATGGTACTATTTTTGCTCAAATTTTTAAAGTGGGAATTCCAATTTTGGTTTATCAACTGCTGTCAAGTGCTTCAATGGGACTTTCTAATACTGCGGCAAGCAGTTACGGTGATTCAGCGGTAGCAGCCATCGGCGTGGCAACTCGTATCATGGCGCTTGGAAACTATGTTGTGTTTGGATTTGAGCAGGTTATATGTGCCTATTTCTTGCACTTGGAATGGGTAAAGAAGGCGGAATTAGTAGTGTCTGGTTTATTAACAGTAATTGGTGCATCAATATTTGCTAATTTCAAGTAGAGATGATATAGAGTTTCAAACGAAAAATAAACTTATACTCATCAATAAATTATATTAAGCTAAGAATTAATAGTGAAAAGTGAAGATTGAAAGAAAATCATCTATAACTATTAATTCTTAACTATTAATTTTTGATTATTCTGTATAAACTGATTTTTACTTAGGAGCTCTATAGGGCTATTTACAAAGAGATTTAGCGGCAGCTGTTATATTGTTTTTCCCTAAAATAGCAGATATAACTGAAATACCATCAACCCCTGTTGACAATACTTCCTTAAAGTTAGTTTCATTAACTCCACCTATGGCAACAGCAGGTATATTTATGCTGTTATATATTTCCCGGAGACCTTCTATACCTATAGGAGTATCTATATCTTTTTTAGTTCCTGTGAAGAAGATTGCGCCTATTCCAACGTAATCTGCACCATTTTTTTCTGCCTCTAAAGCTTCATCTACATTGCCTGCAGATATTCCAATTATTTTATCTTTACCTAATATTTTTCTTGCTATGTTTATAGGCATATCACTTTGACCGAGGTGAACTCCATCTGCATCTACAGCTTGAGCTATATCAAGTCTATCATTTATTAAAAATGGAACTTTATAGTAGTCAGTTACTTTTTTAACTTCTTTGGCAATTTGGTAGAACTCTCTTGTGGATGCATATTTTTCTCTAAGTTGAACAAGAGTTACCCCACCTAAAATTGCATCTTCTACAGCTTGATGTAAAGGCTTGTCTTTTAAAAAACTTCTATCTGTAACAAGATATAAACTATAATCTACTTCCAAGTTATTTTGCCACCTTTCTTTAATTTTTCTTCACTTAATTCATATATGGAATCTATTAGTTTAACTCTAAAACTTCCAGGGGATTTTGCTGCTTTATATGCTTCTTCTCCGGCTATATTCATTGAAAGTATGGCACTTACAGTAGCTATAAATTTATTTTCATAAGCACCGATAGCAGCACCACATAATGCTCCTAGCATACAACCTGCACCAGTTATTTTAGTTAACATTTCCACGCCGTTTTGAATTACAGCACTATTTTTACCATCTGTTATAAAGTCTTCCTTACCAGTTGCAGCAACTACACAATTATATTTTTTAGCTAAAGCTATAGATGAATCTAAAGCTCCTTCACCATTATCTAAGGAATCTACTCCTCTTACGTTAGAAGATTGTCCTGCAAGAAATTTGATCTCACCTATGTTTCCTTTTATAACATCTACCTTACCAACTTGCATAATCCTATTTATAACTCCAATTTTTCTTGGTATGGCAGCACAGGCTACAGGGTCAAGTATTACAGGTATATTATGAATTTTTGCAGAGGTGTTGGCCAAAATTACTGCAGCTTCCTGTTCTTTTGTAAGAGTTCCTAAGTTAATGTATAGAGCAGAAGATATTTTGACAAAATCAAAAACTTCATCGTAAGCTTCACACATGGCAGGAGAAGCTCCATAAGATAAAAGAATATTTGCACAGTCATTTATAGTGACAACATTTGTAATACAATCCACGAGAGGTACTTTGTTTCTGACCTGGGTTAATACTTTTGATACGCTATCTAAGTTTGAATTATCCATTTTTCTATACTCCTTTATATATTAAATTTGTTTATTTGAAATCCATATCAGCTTTTTTATATAATTCAATGAAATGTCCTACAGGACCAACTCCACTTCCTATGGAAAAGGAATTTTCTATAGCTTTAGTTATATACCGCTTTGCAAGATATACAGCTTTGTCAATGCTTTCACCTTTAGCCAGGTAGGAAGCTATGGCAGAAGATAAGGTACAGCCTGTTCCATGGGTGTTTTTAGTGTCTATTCTATGACCGGATATATTCAATATCTTGTTTTCGTAAAGCAAAACGTCATTGGCATCATTACACCTGTGGCCTCCTTTTACCAGCACATTTTTAGCACCTATAGCTTTTATTTTAAAGGCTGCTTTTTCCATGTCACTGCTATTTTTTATTTGCAGCTCTGTTAGAACTTCAGCTTCTGGAATATTTGGAGTTACAACGTCTGTAATGCTTGTTAGATCTTTTATAGCTGTTTGTGCTTCAGGTTTTAAGAGAAAGTAACCACTTTTTGATACCATTACGGGATCAAGTACTATATTTTTAGCTTTATATTCTATTAAAAGCTTTTTTATTACGGATATGGTTTTGCTGTTTGAAACCATACCAATTTTTACTGCATCTACTTGTATGTCGTCAAATATAGATCTTATTTGTGCTTCTACAATTTCAGGAGTTACATCCATTACATCTTGCACTCCTACGGTATTTTGAGCTGTAACAGCGGTTATGACGCTCATTCCATATATACCAAGGGCACTCATGGTTTTTAAATCAGCTTGTATACCAGCACCACCAGAACTGTCAGAACCTGCAATTGTTAATACTTTTTTCATATTTAACACCCCTAATTTATTAACCTTAAATTAACATAAAAATAAAAGGTATATGCAGAAAAGCACATACCTTTAAAACTAAAAAATATGTAAATTGCTTCCCTACGCCAGCTTTACCTGGATCAGGTTCAAAGGGTTAGAGAAAAATCTCTTCTCAGCTTTGCAGCACCCCCACAAAGAGTATTAAGTTTTCTATCCTCATTTTACTACAGTGATAAAAATTTGCAATATAAAAAATATAGAATTTGTTGAAGCTTTGTATAAGTATAATTATATGATGAAAAATTGGGAACTATATAATATAACAATAGACAGGGGAGGTGTGTAGTTGATGTTTGTTCCCCATAGAATTATTTTTGAAAAAGGTGCCCTAGAATATTCCCTGGGAAATGAGATATACAGCAGATTTAAAAATGATGATAAAGTGCAGATAATAAAATTATCCTCAAATAGAGTTATGTCAGCTGTACCGGGAAAAGATATGTATGAAAAGTATAGGGAAGGTAAAAAGACTTTGGTCGTGGGCGTAAAGAAGAGCTTGAAATTTCAAAGTTGTAAACCTTCGGCACATTATCAGTTGCCCTTAGTTAGTGGGTGCATTGGACAGTGTGAGTACTGCTATTTAAACACACAATTAGGTGAAAAACCTTTTGTGAGAATTCACGTGAATATTGATGATATATTAAAACAGACTCAAAAATATATAGATGAAAGAAATCCTGACATAACTGTATTTGAAGGTGCTGCAACTTCCGATCCAGTTCCTTTGGAGCCTTATACTAATTCCCTTAAAAAGAGTATAGAATACTTTGGAGATCAAAAGTTTGCAAGATTTAGGTTTGTAACAAAGTACAATGATATAGATGGACTTTTAAACATAAATCACAATGGTCATACAGAAATAAGATTTAGTTTAAATACTGATAGGATAATAAAAGAATATGAGCATTATACAGCTTCAACGGAAAAAAGAATAGAAGCTGCTTTTAAACTTGCTGGAGCAGGATATCCTATAGGTTTTATAATAGCACCTGTATTCATATACGAAAATTGGGAGCAGGAATATGAAGAAGTTTTAGATATAGTACATGATATGATGCCAAAGAATATGAATAAACCTATTGGATTTGAAGTAATATCTCATAGGTATACAACAAGGGCTAAAAATATTATACTTCAGGTATTTCCTAAAACTACACTGCCAATGGAGGACAGTGAGAGAAAATTCAAGTATGGTCAATTTGGCTATGGTAAATTTCTGTATACAAAAGAACAGCTTGAGGAAATCAAAGTTTTTTTTGAAAGAGAACTGACAAGTAGATTTTCAAAACAAGATATAAAGTATATTATATAAACAGAATTCTTGGCATCAGATGGAGTTTTAACTCCACCTGATGCTTATTAACAGGATTCTTAGTGCTTCAGCACTTAGAAGGCGTTATCCTTTAGGGAAAATCGTTATCCAGGGACGTAGCTGCTCTTTACTCTCACTTGGAGAAAAGCAGATATCCCAAATCTTTGATTTGGTGATAGTCGCTTTCACAGAGTGCGTGGGAGTATTAGAGCAGGTAGTCATCGGATAAATTTGTTAACAGGAGAATTTTAAGTATGCATGAATCAGAGAATGTAATTAAAGTGAAAGATGCAGAAATCAGGTATGGCAAAAAAATTGTGTTAAATAATATTAATATGGACATAAAAACGGGAGAGATAGTTGGACTCTTAGGACCTTCTGGTTCAGGAAAGACCACTCTTGTAAAATCTATTATTGGAATGAAAGAATTATCTAAAGGATTTATTGAAGTATTTGGCGAAGAAATGCCCTCCCTTAGTGTAACTTCAAAAATAGGATATATGGCGCAAAGTGATGCACTGTATGATGATTTGAGTGCAATTGATAACATACTATTTTTTGCAGAACTCTACAATATTAAAAAAAGCATTATAAGAAAAAGAGCCAAGGATGTTTTAAAACTTGTTAACTTAGAAAATCAATATAAGGATGCCGTTAAAAACTTTTCAGGTGGAATGAAGAGAAGGTTATCCTTAGCTATAGCCTTAGTACACAGACCTAAATTGCTTATTCTCGATGAGCCAACAGTTGGCATAGATCCTGTTCTTAGAAAAAAGTTCTGGGATGAATTTTATAAAATAAAACGAGATAGGGGAACTATAATTATAACTACACATGTAATGGATGAAGCCTACAAGTGTGATAGACTTTTTTTAATAAGGGACGGAATTGTAATAGCAGAAGGAAATCCAGATGAAATAATAAAAAATTCTGGTGGAAAAACTATTGAAGATGCTTTTCTATACTTTAGCTCTTTAAGGGAAGGGGTGTAGTTATATGAATACTTTTTCTGTAGCAAAAAGAGTTATAAAGCAAATTATAGGAGATAAACGATCTCTTGCATTATTGTTTGCCGCGCCAATATTTGTCCTGTATTTGCTAAGTATAATGTTGAATTCGGGTATAGATAAGCCAAATTTAGAAGGAATAAATTTACCACAAACACTTATGAAATCACTTAAAAGTGAGTCAAATATAGTGGAAGTTAAAGATGAAGATAAGGCTCTGAACAGAGTGAAAAACAATGATATAGATGGAGTGATAAAATTTAAAAGTGGTAAAATTATAGTGACTGTTGAAGGAAGTGATATTGGAGTTACAAATTCAGTGAAAAAAGCAGTTTCAAAAGCTTTTAACGAATATATGCATACTAGCCTTGCATCAAATCCAATTCTCAACCAGCTGGGATTTAGAATGATTGATAGTGAGTATAAGTATATAAACGGTTCTGAGAATATGACAACTTTTGATACGGTTGCTCCACTGATGATGGGATTTTTTATATTCTTTTTTGTATTTCTCATGGCAGGAGTGTCTTTTTTAAGGGAAAGAATTAGCGGCACATTGGATAGACTTATGGCAACCCCTATTAGAAGGATAGAAATTGTATTAGGGTACTTTTTAGGGTTTGGTATATTTGTCATGTTTCAGACTCTAGTGATTCAGCTGTTTATGGTATATGGACTTGACATTACCATAAAAGGAAGTCCAATTTTAGTTTTACTTGTAAATGTGCTGCTGGCAGCAGGGTCACTTACTCTTGGAACTTTGCTTTCTGCCTTTGCTAAAAATGAATTTCAGTTATTCCAATTTATCCCCATAGTCATAGTACCTCAAATATTGTTTTGTGGATTATTTCCCCTTAGAGAAACGCCAATATGGGTTAATGCACTTTCTAAAATATTTCCACTAACTTACGGCGCAGATGCTCTAAAGGGAATTGTACTTAGAGGGTATGGATTTTCAAAAATTTATATGGATATGTTAATACTTTTTGGTTATGCACTGCTGTTTATAGTATTAAATTCGTTGGCACTTAAGAAATACAGGCGATTATAAAAAAGTATTTCCGCTTAGATCTATTATATTGGCATCAGGTACATAGTCCTCTATTATTTTTCTTGCAATATTAAACCAACTTAAGCAGTTGTCAAGGATTATGGAATCACTTGTTACAATTCTACCCATTTTGGAAAGAAGAGGATCTGCATTTGGTATTAATTCTGTTTCAACTGGAATGTTCCATGTTTTTGAATGTTCAAATATAAAATTTTTAAGTCTTCCTGAGTTTGAGACCCCAGAATCAAGAAAGAATTTAACCTTTGGTATGCCAAGAGCAGTAAATTCCCTGCCAATTAAATTTAAGGCTAGGTGGGTTTTGTCTACAATACTATAAGTTCCCCTAAGTCCTGCTATATCCCTTATAGTACTATCATTGCATAATACTAATATTCCTTGTGAAAGAGCAACTTCCAAGGTTATTATAAGGTTAAATCCGTCTATGTAGATGCAGTCCTGGGATATACATGAAAAAGGCAGACATTTTGCTTTCCTTTTTTCACAGTTTACTGTAGAGGAGGTTGAACGCTGGAGAGCATTTCTCTGTCTTAGTGAAAATTGGTAGTGGTTACCTACCATTTCTATAATTGAATGCATGTTGTAACCTCTATTAAGTAACCATGCTGCTTCTTCCTGTGCTTTTTGAAGTCTCAAAACGGACTCTTTTGAAAACCATCTATTATCCTGGGGATCACTTCCCCTTTTTACAGATTTTAAATTGTAATCCATAGTAAAATCACTTACTTCCTATTTGTATTTCAAGAATAAGGTTATTATACACCAATAGTTGAAATAGTACTTGACATCTTCATAAAATCTTCATAAAATTAGTAATTGATTTTTAAGAATTATTTTGTAAAATTAAATGTGATGATTTAAATTACAAGTTAATTTTTAGGAGGATTAGTATATGAAAGATATACATATGAGCAGATATTACAGAAATATGACACTAATAGCAATGTTAATTAGCATATTATGGGTTGTTTTAGTAAACACCCAGCCCTTTTCAGATTTTGCGTATTATAATCAGATTGCAAATCAGGTAGCAAGTGGTGGTCAGTGGGGCGATACCTATACCTCTGTTGGGTATTCCATTGTTCTCGGGTTTATATATAAAATCTTTGGAAACAGCTTAGCTTCAGCAAAGGTTTTTAATTTGGTTTTGACATTTTTAAATTACGTAATGTTTTATATTATACTACAAAAAGTAAATTTAAATGAAAAAAGGCGTAAAATTATTTATGGGTTATTTGTATTTTTCCCAAGCAATATTTTCTATAATAGTATTTTGGCAACGGAAATATTATTTACTACTATATTACTTTTTATAACGCTAATATATTTTTGTGATATTAAATACAAATATGTGATAATAGGTGTTTTAACAGCTGTTAATGCTATGATAAAACCATTTTTTATGGTGTTCTTTTTTGCCATCTTTATATTGGAACTATGTTTAAATGTAAAATTTACAGAAGTTATAAAACACACGGCGCTCATATTGATAGTTAGTTGTATTTCCATATCTCCATGGATATATAGAAATACAAAATTAATTGGTGAGTTTACATCTATATCTAATAATGCTGGTATAGTACTTTATATAAATAACAATTCTCAAAACAAATCCGGCGTTTGGATGAAGGCTAGAAATGTTGAAAATTCTATTGTCAATACTAAAGAATACATAAATGCAAATGCTACAGAAAAAAATAAAATGTTATCTAAAGCAGCCAAAAAGTGGATATTAAGCCATCCAGTATCCTTTGTAAAGCTGGGTTTTATAAGATTATTTAAAACCTATCTCGATGGAAGTGATTTATTTTACAGTTTAAATGGAACGAATTTAAGTTTTTTCGTCAAAGTATTATTTGCAGTTTATACTTATATAGCAAAATGTGTAATATTTGTGCCTGCAATAATTTTAATGCTTTTATACAGTGTAAAGGTAATTAAAAATTTGATTAAAAAAAGAGAAATTGATCCCTATTCTCTATATAACTTAATTTGCTTTTATATGTTTTCGTGTGTTTACTTTATAACAGAGGGACAGCCACGTTATTCATTTCCTGCTATATTTATAGCCGTTTACTTTTTCTCATATTTTGGAGAGAAAATAAGTATACCACTTGTTAAAGGAAGCAAAAGTTTAAGTAAATAAAGTGGTATATAATAAAAATGTCTTATATAAAAATGGAAAGAGGGGAAATTTTTATGGATAATATTATACTAGTAGTGGATGATGATAAGGATATTTTGGATATAATAAAGATTTATCTAAAAAATGATAACTTTGATGTAATCACTGCTGAAGATGGTTTAATAGCAATGGACAAGCTTAAAGAAAATAATATAGATTTAATAATACTTGATATAATGATGCCAAACTTAGATGGTATACATACATGTCTTGAAATTAGAAAAAAAGAAAAAATACCTATAATAATGCTTTCAGCTAAAGATGATTCAAGCAGTAAGATATTAGGTCTTAATGTTGGGGCAGATGACTATGTCACAAAACCTTTTAATCCGCTAGAATTAGTTGCCAGGGTTAAATCTCAAATTAGAAGATATTCTGAATTCAATGTGGAAAGGCCTAAAAATGAAGAAGAAATTATAGTAAATGATATGGTAATAAACACTGCATCCAGGGAAGTATTTATTGGAGAAAAAAGGCTTTGATGAGCTTGGAACTTTATCAGATGAAATAAATAACATGTCACTTAATTTAAATAATATGATAAATCGTGAAAAGTCTATTCAAAAGTCTAAAGATGAACTTATAACGAATATATCACATGATTTGAGGACACCCCTTACTTCATTAATGGGGTATTTGTATTTGATAAACGATAAGAATGTTTCTATAGAAGATAAGGAAGTATACAGCAAAAAATCTATGGAGAGAGCGGAAAAGCTAAAAGTTTTAATAGAAAACTTATTTGAATACTCAAAACTGGAAAGTGGAGCAATAAATCTTGAAATATGTAATGTAAATATAATTGAAATTATAGAACAAATCATAGGTGAGCTTTCTATAATTGCCAGCAAGTCTCAAATAAGTTTTGTAAAAAGGTATAGTATTACAAAGTTGAATTTAAATATTGATCCATATCTCATCAGCAGGGTATTTCAAAATATTTTATCGAATGCTATAAAGTACAGTGTAAAAAATAGTGAAGTTTATATAGATATTGTCCATAATGTAAATGATACTATAATTAGTTTCCAAAACTTATCAAGTAGAGAGTTGTCCTCTGAAGATATGAATAAAATATTTGATAGATTCTATATGGGGGATAAGTCTAGAAACTCTCATAAAAACAACTCTGGTTTAGGGCTTGCTATAGTTAAAGATATTGTGGATTTGCACGGAGGAGAAGTTTGGGCAGAAAGCACAGATAATATTTTTAAAATGTATATTAAGAGCTTGTCCCTAAACTAATTAAAATATCACCCGATATAAAAAAAGAAGGAAAAAGAAGGAACGGGTGATAAAAATGATACAAAGAAAATCATGGGAA
>ENA-UOOE01000732-UOOE01000732.1-fermentation-metagenome-genome-assembly--contig:-NODE-732-length-30559-cov-3.764785_pt1 | contig 30559 bp, 25 predicted proteins | sample MGYA00245776_ERZ724021 | MGnify/ENA primary metagenome ERZ724021 (study PRJEB28704, sample SAMN03018321) | fermentation metagenome | biome: anthropogenic terrestrial biome; feature: soil; material... | reverse complement strand
CACTTTATATCTACATTCATATTCCTATTATTTACGGAAATAAAAGCATCTACTACACCCATATTCACCGTTTTTACTGAAGTTGCAATTTTAACATTTTTACTATCTATCTTCTTTCCTTTTTCCCTTTCATCCTTTATTATTAATTTACACTGATATTCCCCTTCATTCACTTTCATCGGTATGTCCATGTAATAATATTCATTGGATATGGTATTAAATATTTTAAAATTGTTCATGTCCTGTTTTACCAACCGAACTGTTTTATCATATACTTCACTGTCAGTATTATCTTTTCCTTTTAATAAAGTTTTAATAGTATTTTTCATTTCTTCTATTTTATTATTTATTTCCACTTTTACTTTATCGGATAGATTTTCAATGTTGTCTTCAAAAAATATCGCTTTTTTGGGTAACAAATTATCAGTTTTAATTTTTTTATTTTCTATATTAACATCCTTTGCAAAAATATTTTTGCCTTCTAATTTGTTTTCTACACCCTGTTTAGTTTGTTCAATATTCTTTATATTTAGCTTTTCTTTATTGTCTATTATCTTATCTATATGGCTTTCTATAGGCTTTTCTTTTAATAAATTTTCTAGGGATCCTTTGCCGATTTCAATAGGGACCTTTTCCCCTTCATCTATATTTCCCTTTGTAAAGTTTTTAGAAGCTTCAATGGTTTTTTCATAAGGTTTTTCTATGGAATTCTCTTTCATAGGTAATTGTTTATTTTCCTCTACAAAATTTTTTATTTTCTCTAAACTTTTATATATAGACATGGATTCTTTAAAAACCTTATTAAAACTTTTTATATTATCCTCAGTTAAATCCACATTATTTTCTAATAAAGTTAAAATACTATCCTGATCTAGTTCTTTTAATTGAGAAAAAAATCCTTTTAAGATTTTCTCTGTCTTTTCCCCCTGTGGAGAGTTTAAATTTATTCCCCTGCTTTCTGCATATTTCTTTATAAAAGTCTCTTCTTCTGAAGGCTGATTAGAAGTTTTATTTATAAAATTTATTAAAGTTTTTACTTCTGATATATTTCCCTTGGTAAGTGGTATGTTATGTTTAACCATGTTTTCTAAAAGAGAATACTCATCTTTATCTACTACTATATTCTCATTTTTCAATATATTTTCTATAGAATCTTGTTGTAATTTTTCCTGAGAATTTTTATCATTAATAATAGTTAAATTAAGCTTTCCATCCTCAAATCCATCCACTTGAAATTTAATAAGCCCTGATGGAGGAAAATCCAGATGATTTTTTAACTTAGCAGGAAATTGCCATCCGTCCATTAATCTAAGCAGCACTTCTTCATTTACTTCATCCAAAGTTATTATACTAGCTAAAAATGTTTCTCCTAGCTGAAAAGATAATCTATTTGTAATTCTTTTCGAATCAGGGTTATAAATATTATTTATGTTACCTATCCCTGACATAAAATCACCTCTTATTTAGTTATCGAATAAAAGTTTATAATACTAAAGCAAACTACATAAATGCAGTTTGCTTTAGTATTATAATTTAATTAAACTTTATCAGTTTATACACAAAATAAGTCCTAATTATTATTTACTAATTTCTTTTTAATATTTTCTTTATGGAGTATTGGTGACACACTCTTATAAACAGCCACTGTTATTGCGGATACAAACACACCCTTTATAAGGTTAAATGGTATAATAGCCCATATTATATAAGTATTTATATTTGTAATTGCAGGATTAATTTTCTGAGCCATTTCAACGAAAGCAACTAATGGTATATGAAGTACTTTTTCATATAAAGGTAAGAATATATATAAATTACCTATTGCTGCAACTACAGACATAATCACAGTACCAATTGTTAATCCTGCTATTGCTGATTTCCTACTCTTGTTCTTTCTATATATAAGTCCTGCTGTAAATACCATTACGGATCCTACTAAAAAATTTGCAGTTTCTCCTACAAAAGCTGTTTGAGTGCCAAATAATCCTTTAAGTATATTTTTCATTAATTCAATTATTACTCCTTCTACAGGTCCTAATGCAAAAGCTCCAAGTAAAGCTGGTAAATCACTAACATCTATTTTTAAAAAATCTGGAAATAGCGGTAGAGGTAATTCAATGTACATTAATAAAAATCCCATAACACTTAGCAATGATACCTTAATTAATTTACTTAATCTCCTATTTTTCATTTATTTTACTCCTCCATCCATATATATTCTTAAGGCTAAGGTATAAAAAAACCCTGACAAAATATTGTCAGGGCGCAATAAACATCTTGTTTATTATACCTTCTTTTATCCAGACTCTACTGTCGGCTTCGGAATTATACCGAATCATGCCTTTCGGCTCGCGGGCTATACCGCCGGTGGGGAATTTCGCCCCGCCCTGAAGATATTATTTTATAATAATATTTAATTTATATTACAAAATTATTATATGATAGTTTTACTTAAAATTCAATAGCTAGTCAAAACAATTATTAATTGATTTTTGCTCTGCATTTTCTTTCATGCTTAAGGCTATTCTTTTTCTTTTTTCATCAATTTCTAATACTGTTACTTTTACTATATCTCCCACTTTGACCACATCTAATGGATGTTTTACAAATCTGTCTGCCAATTGGCTTATATGTACTAATCCATCCTGATGTACTCCTATGTCTACAAAGGCTCCAAAATCAGCTACATTTCTTACAGTTCCCATAAGTACCATACCTGGCTTAAGCTGCTTTATATCTACAACCCCTGTCTTCAATATTGGCTTTGGCAATTCTTCTCTTGGGTCCCTTCCAGGTTTTTTTAATTCCTTTATTATATCCTTTAAGGTTGGTACGCCCATATTTAATTTTTCTGCCAAATTATTTATTCCTAAAATTTCAACTCTTTTATCTATGTCCACTAATTTGCTATTCTTTAGATCTTCTACTGTGTAGCCTAACATATCTAATAATTTTTTTGCACCCCCATAGGATTCAGGATGAACTGATGTATTATCTAAAGGCTCATTACTTTCCATTACTCTTAAGAAGCCTGCGCACTGCTCAAAAGCCTTTGCTCCCAGTCTTTTAACTTTAAGAAGTTCCTTCCTATTTTTAAACTTCCCAAATTCTTCTCTATAACTTACTATATTCTGTGCTATAGAAGAATTTACACCTGAGATATATGATAATAATGAAGGTGTAGCTATATTTAAGTCCACTCCTACGTTATTAACACAGTCTTCAACTACTCCCTTTAGAGATTCGTCTAGCTTTTTAGGAGTTATATCATGCTGATACTGTCCTACCCCTATAGATTTAGGATCAATTTTTACAAGTTCTGCTAGAGGGTCCTGTAATCTTCTTCCTATTGATATGGCGCCTCTTATAGATACGTCAATATCTGGGTATTCTTTTACTGCCAGTTCAGAAGCTGAATATACAGAAGCGCCTGCTTCGGACACTATTACATAATAAAGCTCTTTACCTTTTTCTTCTTTTACTTCCTTTATAAGCATTTCTATAACCTTTTCTGATTCCCTGCTGGCTGTTCCATTTCCTAATGAAATTACATCTACATTATATTTATATACTAATTCTTTAAGTTTTTTAATTGATCCTTCTATATCATTTTGTGGAGCAGTAGCATAAACTGTAGATATATCTAAAAGCTTACCTGTATCATCTAACACAGCTATTTTGCACCCAGTTCTAAACCCTGGATCATATCCCAAAACTACCTTTCCTTTTATTGGTGATTGCATCAAAAGAGCTTTTAAATTTGCCATAAATATTTCTATTGCTCCCTCTTCTGCTCTATCAGTTAGCTGGGATCTAATCTCCCTTTCTATAGATGGGTATATAAGTCTTTTTAAGGAATCACCTATACTATTTTCTAAATATATATCTGTTATTTCATTTCCCTTTAGCACTTTACCCTTTAAATAATCGATTATTCTATCATTATCTGCCAAAACTTTCACAGAAAGTATTTTCTCTTTCTCCCCTCTATTTATGGCAAGTACTCTATGAGAGGGTATGCTTTTTACAGCTTCACTATAGCTGTAATACATTTCGTAAGGAGTTGGCTCTTTGCTTTCCCCACTGGTTTGTATTACTCCTTCCTTATTTACAAAGGATCTAATCCATTTTCTGTATTCTGCCTCATCAGATATAATCTCACTTATTATATCTTGGGCCCCCTCTAAAGCCTCTTTTGTTGTAGTGACTCCTTTTTCCTCGTCTATGTATTTACCTGCCTCTTCATGAATGTCACCTTTAAAGTTTCCTTCAAGTATTATGTATGCTAAAGGCTTTAGTCCCTTTCCTATGGCTATAGTAGCTTTTGTTCTCTTCTTTGGCTTATAAGGTCTATATAAATCCTCTACCTCCGTTAATGTGTCACATTTTAATACACTATTCTTTAACTCTTCAGTTAATTTTCCTTGTTCTTCTATAATTCTTATAACGTCTTCTTTTCTTGCATCCAAATTTCTTAAATATATAAGTCTTTCTGAAAGCTGCCTTAAAATAACATCTGTTAGCCCACCGGTAACCTCCTTTCTATATCTTGCAATGAAAGGGATTGTATTTCCTCCATCCAATAGCTCTATAACATTTTCCACTTGTTTTATGGTAACGTTCAATTCTTTACTTAATCTTTCCTCTATGCTTTTCATATGTACCTCCATTTTTTTATTCTTATGTCAACTAACTTGAAACCAAAATTATTTTACACCAGTTATATACTATTTTGCAATGTAATATATATCTTTAGAAGATATTAATTTTATAAGGAGATTTTCAATGCTTAAAAAACTTCTTAACTATATTATAACGTTATTTCTTATAATCTTTTACTTTAGTTTTAACCTATTCTTAAGTATAAAACCCTTTAATAGTTATTCTGTAAAAAAAAATATAGAATATTTATCTTCTGAAGAATTAAAGGGTAGGTTAGCTGGCACAATAGAAAATATAGAAGCCGCAAATTTTGTTAAAGATAAATTTATTGATAATAAACTTAAGCCTTTCAATAATAGTTACTATCATAGTTTTTCTACATTTTATCCCGAAAGATCAGAAGAAAAGCCTTATCTAAGAATTATAAATAACAAAAATGAGATAATAAAAGAATATGTATATTCTAAAGATTATAAAGAAGATATGTTAAACTTTAGAAATAACAAAATTATTTTTGATAAATCAAATAATATATCCTCAGATAATAACTTTTTTACAGTGGACTCCGACTATGGTAAATTTCTATTTTTCGTGCCAGAAAAGGATGAACTAAATTTTAGAAGTTCATTTTTTCCTAAAACTAAAACTGATATGTATGTAATGATAACTAATTCTACAAAAAAAGATATTAATAATTATATAAACAATGGCTATAAGGTAGACTGTTTTATACCTTATACAATAAAAGAAACAACCATTAGTAATGTAATAGGTTTACTTGATGGAAAGGATACAACTTCCTCACCTATTATAATTTCTGCCCATTTTGATCATTTGGGTACAGATTTGAAAAATACAGTATATACCGGTGCCTTAGACAATGCCTCTGGTATTTCCTTTATAATCGAAATGAGCAAATATTTAAAATCCATAGGAAAACCTAATAAAAACATACTCTTTATAGGTTTTAACGGAGAAGAATTTGGCTGCTTAGGTTCCAATGAGTTTGTTAAGGAAAACCTACCCATATTGCAAAATAGCAAAGTTTTTAATTTTGACATGATAGGAACTGATAATTCTACTCCCTTATGTATTATGGGGGGTAAGAATGATTCCATAAATTCTCCCCTAATAAAATCTGCTGGCTCAGTATGTTCAAAAGAGAATATATATTTTAACTATTTATTTCAAGACTCTAGCGACCATGAGGCTTTTACAAATTCGGGAATTGAAGCCATAACTTTTATAGATAATGATTTAACTCGTATTCATACTCCTAATGATAAAGCTTCCTTTATAAGCACTAAATCTATAGATAGATGCTTTAAAGTAGCCAATAGGGAAATTATGAAATATGCTTATAATAACAATCCATTAATTTTAAATTATAAGGAATTTTGTATAACCTCTTTTATAGCCATTTTACTTTTATTTATTCTATCCTGTAAAACTAAAAGGTGCTAATTTCTAGCACCTTTTTAATATATTATTATTGCTTTTGCTTAAGATATTCATTTATAAATAAATCTATATCTCCATCCATAACCGCGCCTAAGTTACTTGTTTCTGCCCCAGTTCTATGGTCTTTAACTAGATTATAAGGATGGAATATATAGGAACGTATTTGACTGCCCCAGCCCATGTCCTTTAATTCTCCAGTTAAATCTTCTATTTTTTCCTTATGAGCAGCTTCTTTTAATTCTGCTAATTTTGATTTTAACATTTTAAGAGCTGTTTCTCTATTAGAATGCTGGCTTCTCTCGTTTTGACACTGCACTACTATTCCTGTAGGCAGATGAGTAATCCTAATGGCAGATTCAGTTTTATTTACATACTGTCCTCCAGCCCCTGAAGCTCTAAAAGTATCTACTCTTAAATCCTCAGGTCTAATTTCTATATCCTGACCTTCTGTAAGTTCAGGCAGTACTTCTAAGGATGCAAAGGAAGTTTGTCTTTTCCCATTGGCATTAAAAGGAGAAATCCTTACTAGTCTATGTATTCCTTTTTCAGCTTTTAGATATCCATAGGCAAAATCTCCAGTTATTTTAAGAGTTACACTTTTTATTCCAGCTTCATCTCCAGGTAATAAATCCATAGTTTCTACCTTATATCCTTTTTTTTCTGCCCATCTAGTGTACATTCTTAGTAACATTTCAGTCCAATCCTGTGCATCTGTTCCACCAACTCCAGTATGTAATGTAATTATAGCATTATTTCTGTCATATTCTCCTGAAAGCAATACCTCTACCTTAAATGATTCTATACCGTTTTTTAAATTATTTACTTCGCTTAATAGATCCGATAAGGAAGATTTATCTTCTTCTTCCTTGATCAACTCTATGAAAACTTTAGCATCCTCTATTCTTCCAGAAAAATCATTATATTTACTTAGTCTTTCCTTTAAGAATTTTTCCTCTTGGGCTACCTCTTGAGCTTTTTTTAAATCACTCCAAAAGTTAGTTTCCTGCATTTTATTTTGCAATTCCTCTATTCTATAGTTTAAGGAAACTAAGTCAAAGTGAATCACCTATTTCTTTAAGTGTAATTCCCATTGAGTTTAACTGGCCTAAGACCTCTTCTAACTCCAATAACACTTTATATCAACTCCTACTATGCTTCTCTTCCACAGCAATTCTTGTATTTCTTGCCACTTCCACATGGACAAGGATCATTTCTACCTACTTTGTTCTCTCTTCTTATAGGTTCTTTTTTCGTTGAGCCATTACCACCATCATAGTTGGTAGTAGTTTCTTTAGCTACTCTTTCTCTCTCTGGTGCTCTTTGTATCTGAACATGGAATAGGTATTTTATAGTTTCTACTTTTATGTTATAAATCATTTCATCAAACATCTGGCTTCCTTCAAATTGGTAAGCCTGAACTGGATCCTGTTGTTTATATGCTCTAAGTCCTATACCCTGTTTTAAATGATCCATATTATCTATATGATCCATCCATTTTGTATCAACAACTCTTAAAAGGATAACCCTTTCAATTTCTCTCATCTGTTCAGATTCAAATTTCTCTTCTTTTTCCATATACATATTATGAGCCATTGTGTATAATTTTTCTTTTATTTCATCATTTGATAACTTTGCTAAATCATCAACCTTTAAATAATCCTTTGGAATATATATATCTTCTAAATAGTTGATAAGGTTTCCTAAATCATTTTCGAATTCTTCTTCTACTCCAGAAATATGAGAATCCACTGCTGAATAAATTAAATCCTTTATCATTTCTTGAATTTGATCTTTTAAATCTTCTCCTTCAAGAACTTGAGATCTCTGTTTATAGATTATTTCCCTTTGTTGATTTATTACATCATCATATTGTATTAATGTTTTTCTTATATCAAAATTGTTTCCTTCTACTTTCTTCTGGGCATTTTCTATAGCATTACTTACCATTTTACTTTCTATAGCTTCATCATCACCAAGGCCTAACTTTTCAACTACTCCCTTTAACTTATCAGAACCGAAGATTCTCATTAAATCATCTTCTAAGCATACGTAGAACCTTGATTCACCAGGATCTCCCTGACGACCAGAACGTCCTCTTAACTGGTTATCAATTCTTCTTGATTCATGTCTTTCTGTACCAATTATCTTAAGTCCGCCTGCCTCTACTACTCCTTCTCCCAGCTTAATATCAGTACCACGTCCTGCCATATTAGTAGCAATTGTAACCATACCAAATTCACCAGCATGAGATATTATTTCAGCTTCTTTTTCATGGTATTTAGCATTAAGAACTTGATGACGAATTCCTCTCTTTTTAAGCATTTCTGAAAGCAATTCTGATTTTTCTATACTTACAGTACCTACCAGTATAGGCTGACCCTTTTTATTAGTTTCTACTATTTCATTAACTACAGACTTAAATTTTCCCTTAGCAGTTTTATAAACTAAATCTGGTTGGTCAATTCTTATAACTGGTTCATGTGTTGGGATAACTATTACATCAAGACCATATATTTCTCTAAATTCCCCTTCTTCTGTTTGGGCTGTACCTGTCATACCAGATAACTTTTTGAACATTCTAAAGTAATTCTGATAAGTTATAGTAGCTAAAGTTTTAGATTCTCTCTCTACTTTAACCCCTTCTTTAGCTTCTATAGCCTGATGCAGACCATCACTATATCTTCTTCCTTCCATAACTCTGCCAGTAAATTCATCTACTATCATTACTTCGCCATCTCTTACTATGTAGTCCTTATCCATTTTCATCATATAATTAGCTTTTAATGCCTGAACCACATGATGTTGAATTTCCATATTTTCAGGATCTGCATAATTTTCTAATTTAAAATATGCTTCTGCATTCTTTATCCCTTTATCAGTAAGTATTACTGCATTGGCCTTTTCATCTACAGTAAAATCTTCATCTTTAGTCAAAGATTTAGCGAAATAATCTGCTACCTTATAAAACTCTGTGGATTTTTCTCCTTGGCCAGATATAATAAGAGGAGTTCTTGCTTCATCTATTAAAATAGAGTCAACTTCATCTACTATAGCAAAATTTAATCCTCTTTGTACCCTTTCTTCTTTATAAATAACCATGTTATCTCTTAAATAATCAAATCCGAATTCACTATTAGTTCCATAGGTAATATCACAATTATAAGCTTCCTGTCTTTCAGTCTGCTCTAGATCATGAAGTATAACCCCTACAGTTAATCCTAGAAATTCATATATTGGACCCATAGACTCCCTATCTCTTTTAGCAAGATAGTCATTAACTGTAACTATATGAACTCCTTTTCCAGTAAGAGCATTAAGATATGCTGGCAAAGTAGCTACTAATGTCTTACCTTCACCAGTTTTCATTTCTGCAATTCTTCCTTGATGAAGAATAACACCACCCATAAGCTGTTCTCTAAAATGTTTAAGTCCTATAACTCTAAAGGAAGTCTCCCTAACTACTGCAAAAGCTTCTACTAATATATCATCTAAAGTCTCACCTTTTGTCAATCTTCCCTTGAATTCATCGGTCTTAGCCCTTAGCTGTTCATCAGTTAAAGACTGCATTTTTGAATCCAATAGCTCTATTTTATCTACTATCGGTATTATTCTTTTTATTTCTCTATCACTATATGTGCCAAAAATTTTTTCAAAAAATTTCATTTTTTCCATCCTCACTATTATAATTTCAAAATATAGTATATACTTTATAGATTATAACATCTAATCTATAGGTGTTCAACTTATATACTGAGAAATATAAAATTATTAAATAATATATTACAAAAAATACAATAAAGTATTATAATAAAATTAATAAGAAATTGGGGTGAGACTATGTTGCATAATTTAGCCAATTTTGTATTTTATATAGAAAATACTCTTTTAAAGGACAATGAATTAAAAAAGGATTACTTAGAATTTATAAATAAAGTTTCTTTAGACAGATGTTATTTTTTTACCCATAATTGCGATATAAGTAGAAAATCCTTATATAGAATATTAAAGTCAAACGGAATTGCCTGCCACTTTGATAATGTACTAACGCCTGCATATTTTCTATTGGAATATTGCAAAAGTCTATATAATAAGTTTACTATATATCCAATAAGCGATACAAAAGATTGGGGTGATTTTCATCTTCATAATATAAAAATTGATTATAACAATCCTGACCTGATTTTTATATCTACATCCCATATTACAAATGATGATTTAAAGATAATAAATGGATTTAATGTCCCCATGGTTTTTTCTTCAAATCTTTGCGCTAATAGATTTTATAATTGTGATATGTGTAAAAATGACTGCTGTTTAAAATACATAAAAACCTTTTATAAAAACAGGCTTATTATATCAGATCCTCCACCACTTTATAATAGCATATATTTATTTAAGAAACTTAATATTGAAACTAGGGATACCATGGTTACAACGGATTTTCTTAGGGATGACTATATACAATTTCAAAGATCTGGATGTAAACTTATCCTATTACTGAGGGATAAGCTTACCTTTGAAAATTACCTAAAATCTCCTTATGAGGCAGACATAGTTACAGATAGCTTTGAAAATTTAAAAGAGGAGGTGTAACCTCCTCTTTAAATTTAAAATTCTCTTTCTATCAAACCGTAATTTCCATCTTTTCTTTTATAAACTACATTAACTTCTCCGCTATCTGCACTTTCATAAACAAAGAAACTATGACCTAAAAGCTCCATCTGTAAAACCGCTTCCTCATTTGACATAGGTTTAATTGCAAATCTTTTAGTTTTAACAATTTTTGGATCCTGTGATGGCTTTCCCTCTATGTCAGGTATAAATTGAAATTTAAGTGAATCTCCATGGTTTCTTTTCTGAAGCTTAGTTTTTTGCTTTTTTATTTGTCTTTCCAATTTATCAACTACTAAATCTATAGAAGCATACATATCTTCATTAGATTCTTCTCCTCTTAATATAACACCATTAAATGGAATTGTAACTTCTATTGTTTGTCTATTTTTTTGAACACTTAATGTAGCATGGGCTTCTACATCAGGATTAAAATACTTGTCTAGCTTTTCTAGCTTTTTTTCAACCACATTTTTTAATGCATTAGTAACCTCTATATTTTTCCCGGTAACTGTAATTCTCATATCTTCAGCCCCTCTCCTTACTCCTAAATGAGTAATGTTATGTTTTATTAATTATATTTTAATACCTTTTAATCCAAATGACAAGATTAATTATTGAAATTTACAAAATATTAAATTAAATTTCATAATTATTCTTTTCAAAAAAATTTTAAGCTCTTATTTCTTCAAAAAAATAAGAGCTTAAAATATTAAGTTAGTTGACCTGATCTTTGACCCCACACTCGCCTGCTGGTGTTTTTGCTACCCAGAATTATCCTCTCACTACTAGCACTCTCGTTAAAATCTTTAACGGCAGGACTTACTTCTAAGCCGCACCATGCTCATTAAATATTTTATTTAACTTACGTGGATCGTTTTGCCTGCGACTGGCATCGACTTTCAATCACAAACCTAACTTAATACAACAAAAATTATACATTACTTTTGGCTGCAGTCAAGATATTTATTTCCTTCGCTCCAGCCATTAATAACTCTTCAGCACAGCAAAAGGCTGTAGCTCCAGTTGTTATAACATCATCTATTAATATTATTTTTTTATTTTTAAATTTATCATGATTAACAGCTGTAAAAGCTCCTCTGATATTTTCCCATCTTTCTATTCCGTTTAATCCAATCTGATCCTTAGTATTCTCTGTTTTTTTTAGAGTTGTTATTATAGGAATATTTAATTCTTTTCCTATATTTTTAGCCAGACATTTACTTTGATTATATCCTCTTTCCCTTAAGGATTTTCTTTTCATAGGCACATAGGTTAAAATATCACAGGGTATATTTTCTTCTTTTATTTTACTAGTCATATAACTACTTAGTATTTCACCACAGTGAAAATCACTTTTATACTTTAATCTAAGTATTAATTCTTTAATATTGCCTGTATAGTAAGCTATACTATAATATTTAAACTCAATGTTATACTGATTTAACATATATCTATTCTTGCAAAATCTGATCTTTGAAATACATTCTTTGCATAAGTATCCTTCTTCTGAATACATTTTGCATATTGGACATTCATCCTCTTTACTATATATTATAGAGCAGATTCCTTCTTTTATAAGTGTTAAATTTTTAATAATCCCTTTTCCCAAGCCTCTCTATTAAAACTCCTTATTATGTTTTTGGCTTTATACATATCTTGTGTTTCAGCATTTCCTAAGAAGATCACCTCTCTCATAATATTTTTTTTAGCTGAGGTTGTTTTCTCGCAAAAATAAACAAGTTTTTTATAGTCAAATATGCAATGATTTGCAAAGAATACCATTTCATTTATACTTTTATCCTCTGTTATAAAATAGGTCTTTTCTTTAAAGTCATCCGTTATTAATATGCCTCTTTTCATTTTCATAAAGTTAAATATAATTTTCAATTCTTCACTTTCCTTAGAAAAATAAAGTAAACTTCTATTTAAGTCTTTAAAATATGCACTTAGATATCCAAGTACATTAATAAGCTTTTCTTTATCTGGTACATAAATTATAACCTTTTTCCCATATTCAATAGACCATCTTAGATAATCATAAATCATATAAGGTATATCATTACTTAAATCTATTTTTGTGCTTATTATCCTTGGTTCTATAATAGGCATTCTACTCTCGTAAATTGGCAATAATATTTCTCTTTTATTTTTAAATATACTCTCTATAGAAAAAGCTATAAATTTACCTCTTTCCTTACAGTTCTTAGCCATTATATCTATAATTTCGTATTTGCTATAAACAGGTAAACTTCTAATATCATCGTAAATTACTAAATCGAACTTATTATCTATCTTTAAAGCATTTTTAAAATTACACACTATTAAGCTTTTCTCTGTTTCTATTTTATAATTTCTTATATAGGAATAATTTTGAGATGATATATGTTTCCTCATACTACTTAAAATATCTACATATTCTTCCCTTTCATTAGTTATATATAAGACTCTCTTACCTGCATTAATATAGCTGTTTATAGCCTTTATAAAAATTGATGCAGAATTATGAGGGACTGTAATAACATTTAGAAACTCCTCATTGCTATACAGCCAATTTGCAATATAGTTACTTATCCTTTCAAATTCCAAAGAAACCATTAAACTTTTATTTATAGTCATAATTGAATACACTCCAATATTCATTGCTAACAATTATCAATTTAATTAACATTATTTAATACATCTTCTATTCTCCATTTCAAAAGGGAATACCTTTCAAAACTTTTGTTATTGTCTATCATAAACTTAACGGCTTTAATTGAGCCAACTAATACAACTAGCTTTTTTGCCCTGGTTATTCCCGTATATAATAAATTTCTATTCATAAGTAGAGGGGGGCCCATAAATACAGGAATAATAACCACTGGGAATTCACTGCCTTGGCTTTTATGTATGGTTATAGCATAAGCTAAATCAATTTCATCTAAGTATATGCTTTCATATACTACTCTTCTTTCCTCTTCAAATATAATTGATACAGTGTTGTTTTCTTCATCTATATCTTCTATATATCCCATATCGCCATTAAATATACCTACTCCCTCTTGTTCTCCCAATCCAGCTGTTCTATTCCACTTTAGGGAATAATTATTTTTAGTTTGCATTACCTTATCTCCGACTCTAAATGTATTATCCCTAAATTCCTTTTCTTTTTTGCCCTTGGAAGGAGGATTTAACACTTCCTGCAGCTTTTTATTCAAATTTCCTACTCCCAGAACTCCCCTTCTCATAGGAGTTAATATTTGAATATGCTTTAATTTATCCCAATGCTTATTATAATTTGGAAGTCTTTTATCTATAAGTCCTATTAAAGTATCCAATATCTTATTGTTTCCCTGGCAGTTTATAAAATAGAAGTCCTTACCCTTTTCATTTAATATGGGCATTTCCCCATTGTTTATTTTATGGGCATTTACTGTAATCATACTTTGGGAGGATTGCCTAAATATATCCTTTAATCTTATAACCTTAACACATTTGCTTTCTATTAAATCCCTAAGTACATTACCTGGTCCCACAGATGGAAGTTGATCCACATCTCCTACAATTATAAGTCTAGTTCCTAGAGATGTGGCTTTAAGAAGATTATTCATAAGTACTATGTCTATCATTGATGCCTCATCTACTATTATTACATCACACTCTAGAGGAGTTTCTTCCGTTTTAGAAAATAACATTTCCTCCTCATCACCTATACCCATTTCCAGTAATCTATGTATAGTTTTAGCTTCTTTTCCTGTAGCTTCAGACATCCTCTTTGCAGCTCTTCCCGTTGGTGCTCCCATAAGCACCCTAAAACCATGTTTTTCAAATATTTGAGTTATGCAGTTTATTATAGTAGTTTTACCTGTACCAGGTCCCCCTGTTATTATTTCAACTCCGTTACATAATGCTCCTTTTATAGCTTCCTTTTGTGATGGAGCAAACTCTATGTTATTCTTCTCCTGAAATTCTTCTATTTCTTTATCAATATCCATATCCAATTTGTTATAGTTGCAAAGAGATAAGGTTATAATTTTCTTTGTAATTCCTAATTCACAATAATAATATGGAATAGTAAATACATACTGTTTATCCTCTATTTCTTCAACTTTAATCTTTCCTTCATAAGCGCTGGCTAATAAATTTTCTTTTATATTATCCTCTGATACCCCTAAAATATTTAATCCCTCTTTTATTAGCTTAGGGACAGGCATACAAGTATTCCCTAATCCACAAAACTGATTGATTATGTATTTTATACCACTCTGTATTCTGAAAGTAGAAGTTGACTCTATACCTAAACTTCTAGCTATTTTATCTGCAGTTTTAAAACCTATTCCAGATATCTCTTCTGTTAACACATATGGATTTTCCTTTACTATTCTAATAGATTCTCCTTTGAATCTTTTATATATCTTTATACATTGATTGGGTGTTACTCCATAGTTTTGAAAAAACATCATAATATTTTGCAGTTCCTTTTGTTTGCTATAGGATTCATGTATGATAGCTATCTTTTTATCTCCTATTCCATCTATTTCCTTTAATCTTTCAATGTTATTCTCAAGTATGTCTAAAGACTCTTCTGCGAATTTTTCCACAATTTTTTTTGCAGTTACAGGTCCTATTCCTGAAATAACTCCAGAAGCCAAATATCTTTCAATTCCTATTGCTGTATTTGGAAGAGTTTCTTCACATAATTCTACTTTAAATTGTTCGCCAAACTGAGGGTGGATTACCCACTCGCCAGACAATTTTAAGCTTTGCCCTTCTATAATATAGGGTATACATCCTGTTATAGTTAGCAAATTCCCTTTTTCTTTTATTTTTGCTACTACATATCCATTTTCCTCATTTTTAAATATTATGGAATCTACAATTCCGTGGATTTCTTCCATAAGATCTCCCCTAATTCTTTTTTATATATTATACCATATAGTATTCTAAACATTCTATATTTTAACTTGACCGGCAAAAGGGAGCAAACTACAATTAAATTAGAGGTGATTCTATGATAATTGAAAATTGTAAAATTATTTTCCCCAATGTTATTGAAAAAGGAACTATACTAATAGAGAATGGTTTAATTAAAGAAATAAATCCTAAAACATACCCTTCCAATAATGAAATAATTAATGGGCAAGGGCTATATTTATCTCCAGGTTTTATAGATATTCATATTCATGGAGCTGGTGGTTTCGATGTTATGGATGGAGAATATGATTCCTTGAATAATATATGTAAAACCATTTTCCCTCATGGTACTACCTCTTTTTTAGCCACTACCATGACCTGTTCCATAAGGGATATAAGAAAAGCAGTAGATGCTGCAGCCTATGCCATAAAAAAAGGTACTGATGGAGCTAATATATTAGGTATTCATTTAGAAGGACCTTTATTAATGCAGGCATGCTTGGAGCTCAAAATCCTGATTTTATCCAAACTCCATGTATAGACACTTTTAAAAAAATTATAGGAGATAATTTAAACATTATTAAAACAGTAACCATAGCTCCAGAGTTGGAGGGTGCAAAGGAATTGATAAAATACTTAAATAAATTAGGTATTGTTTCATCCATAGGACATTCTAAGGCTAGCTATAAAGAAGCTATAGATGGAATAGCTTCAGGTATTAGTCATTCAACTCATCTATATAACGCTATGACAGGTCTTCATCACAGGGAACCTGGTATAGTAGGAGCTATTTTTGATTCAGATATAACTACAGAAACCATTGCAGATGGTATCCATGTAGATTATCCTGCTTTAAGAATAGCTTATAAACAAAAGGGATTGGATAAAGTAATACTTGTTACTGATGCAATGATGGCTTGTTGTATGGCTGATGGAAAGTACAGCTTAGGAGGGCAGGATGTTTTTGTAGAAAATGGTGCAGCAAGGCTGCAAAATGGAAGCTTAGCTGGTTCCACTTTAACTTTAGACAAAGCTGTTAAAAATGTATATAAGAATTCTTCCTATGGATTACAGGAAATTATTAAAATGGTTACCTATAATCCTGCTAAATTATTAAAAATTGATAATAAGATAGGTAGTATTAAAGAAGGATTAAATGCAGATCTTGTACTTTTTGATGAAGATATAAATATAAAGAGGGTAATAATAAACGGTAAAATAATGCTATAGAAAATTCTTGTTCCCATATGAAGTAAACAGCGGCTAATACTTTTTAGTACTAACCGCTTTAACTATTAGGTTATAATGTTCTACATTATAAGTACTTTTTTATTTCTTCTACCTTATTCAATTTCTCCCATGGAAGATCTAAATCTGTTCTTCCAAAATGACCATAAGACGCTACCTGCTTATAAATAGGTCTTCTCAAGTCTAAATTTTTAATTATAGCAGCAGGCCTTAAATCAAATACCTTATTTACTATTTGAACAATTTTATCATTTTCAATTTTCCCTGTATTAAAAGTATCAACAGCTATTGATACTGGCTTAGCAACTCCTATAGCATAAGCTAACTGTATTTCTAATTTATCTGCTACTCCAGCAGCAACTAAATTTTTAGCAACCCATCTTGCTGCATAAGACGCTGATCTATCAACCTTTGTTGGGTCCTTTCCTGAGAATGATCCACCGCCATGTCTTCCATATCCACCGTAGGTATCAACTATTATCTTTCTTCCTGTTAACCCAGCATCTCCCTGAGGTCCTCCAACAACAAATCTGCCTGTTGGATTTATATAATATTTGGTATTTTCATCTAATAATTCAGCTGGAACAACTTCTTTTACAACATGCTTAATTAAATCTGCTTCTATCTGTTCCCTAGTAACTTCAGGAGTATGCTGAGTTGATATTACTATGGTATCTATTCTTACTGGTTTATTGTCTTCATATTCTACTGTAACTTGAGTTTTTCCATCTGGTCTTAAGTATTCTAGTGTCCCATTTTTTCTAACCTCTGACAATTTTCTTGCTAATTTATGAGCCATGGCTATTGGCATAGGCATATATTCTGGAGTTTCATTAGTTGCAAAACCAAACATCATACCTTGGTCTCCTGCGCCTATTGCCTCTTCTCTATCCATTTCTCCTTTTTTAGATTCCAAAGATTCATTAACTCCCATAGCTATGTCTGGGGACTGTTCATTTATTGAAGTTAGGACAGCACATGTGTCACTGTCAAAACCATATTTAGCTCTTGTATATCCTATACCTTCTATGGTTTCCCTTACAACTTTTGGAATATCTACATAACAATTAGTTGAGATTTCTCCAATAACTAAAACCATACCAGTGGTTACTGTAGTTTCGCAAGCTACTCTTCCATTTGGATCCTGTGCAAGTATGGCATCTAATACTGCATCGGATATCTGATCACACATTTTATCTGGATGCCCTTCTGTAACTGACTCTGATGTAAATAACTTTCTCATTTTATTGCCTCCATTTCAATTAACTTATAAAAAAATAAAACCCCTTCAATAAGAAGAGGTTTATTATGCCTATTCCTCTTATCTTGCAGAAATCTTCTGCAGGAATTGGCACCGTAGTACAAAGTACTGGTTGCCGGGTTTCATAGGGCCCTTTCCCTCCACCTCTCTTGATAAGAGTTTTTTATGTTGTTTTATTCTACAATATTAGCATAGTAAAAAGTCTATGTCAATTATTAAGTTATTAACATTTTGTCAACTTTTTATATAAACTATTAATAAATATATGCATAAAAAAAGGCACTTTAAAAGTGTCTTTTGGTGGAGGAAGATGGATTCGAACCATCGAAGGCGAAAGCCAACAGATTTACAGTCTGCCCCCTTTGGCCACTCGGGAATTCCTCCACATATGGAGCTGGCAATAGGAATCGAACCTACAACCTGCTGATTACAAATCAGCTGCTCTACCGTTGAGCCATGCCAGCATATTAAGTTTTAGGGTTGGGTTATATGGTGGAGGAAGATGGATTCGAACCATCGAAGGCGAAAGCCAACAGATTTACAGTCTGCCCCCTTTGGCCACTCGGGAATTCCTCCACATATGGAGCTGGCAATAGGAATCGAACCTACAACCTGCTGATTACAAGTCAGCTGCTCTACCGTTGAGCCATGCCAGCATATTTATTCACTTTGTTAACTCTGATACATCAACAAGGATTAGTATACAATCATATTAAATAAATTTCAAACCTTAATATAACCGATTATTAAAAATCTCCTTGTTATTTCTCTATATAACTAATATTTTCTCTACTTTAAATACATGTATTACTTTTGTTGATTAAATTATATTTATAAAATATTTTATCTTTATTTATATAATTGCTTATATTATAATGCTGTTTAGATACTATAATTTTATAAGATAAGGAGATTATGTATGCAGAAGCTATTAGGTAAATTTAGAAGAGCAGTAAATGACTTTAAATTAATAGAATCGGGGGATAAAATAGCTGTAGGTTTATCCGGAGGAAAGGACAGCATAACCTTATTACACCTATTGAGTAAATATAGGATATTTTCTCCTGAGCCTTTTGAATTAATAGCCATAACAATAGATCCTGGCACTGGAGCAGATTTTTCACCTATGGAAATTCTTTGCAAAGAATTAGATGTACCTTTTTATTTAATAAAATCTGACATAAAAGAAATTGTATTTGATATTAGAAAAGAAAAAAATCCTTGTGCTCTATGTGCTAATTTAAGAAGAGGCATACTAAATAGCAATGCAAAACAGCTTGGTTGTACTAAAGTTGCATTAGGTCATCATAAAAACGATGCTGTAGAAACTTTACTTATGTCTATGTTTTATGAAGGGAGAATAAGTAGTTTTTCCCCTAAAACCTACTTAGATAGAAAAGATATAACCGTCATAAGACCTATGGTATATATAGATGAATTAGATATAAAAAACAATGCTAAAAAATCCAATTTCCCTATAATAGAAAATCCTTGTCCTGCTAATGGTTATACTAAAAGACAATTTATAAAGGATTTAACCTATTCCTTAGAAAATGAAATTCCTGATTTAAAAGATCACCTATTGGGAGCTCTAATGAATTCAGAGCAATTAAGTATATGGGACAAAACAAAGTATTAGTTACTAAATAGTTTTAATATTCAATAGTTATATCTCATATAAATTAATAAGGAGGTGTAGCTATTGAATAAGGTGAAAGCACATTTTAAAGACTCTTTGTCTTATTACAAGATTGCTTATTTTATAAGAGATTATCTAAATCTGAATACTATAGTGGTGTGTATAGGTACTGATAGGTGTATAGGGGATTGCTTAGGTCCTTTAGTAGGTACCTTATTAGAAGAAAAACGCTTTCCTCTTCCGGTATTTGGAACAGTTTCAGAACCCATACACGCTTTAAATATTGATAAAAGATTACAAGAAATTAAGCTTGCCTATGCTGATGCGAATATAATAGGAATAGACGCTTGTCTTGGCGACATAGATAGCATTGGAGAAATTCAAGCTAGAGATTTTTCTATTCATCCTGGTAAAGGGGTAGGCAAAACACTGCCTCATGTAGGTGAATCCTCCATAATAGGCATTGTAGATTCTACAGAAAGCAATATATTTACTAATAACACCATAAGATTGGATTTGGTATTAAATATGTCCAAGATAATAACTGAATCTCTTTTATATGCCTATAATTTAAATTTCCCAAATTTATGTAATATAAAATATAAATAAATTTAAAAGCAAAGGTTTCAACCTTTGCTTTTGCTAACTTAATTGAAAGGAACATTAATCAATTAAACTAATGTCATCTCCATTAAAAGTTACATCTAACTTGTCTAAATAATCTAAGACCATACCTGTACCAATAGCCACACAAGAAACAGCTTCTTCAGATACATGAACAGGGACTTGCGTTGCATCCTGTATTAATTTATCTAAACCATATAAGAGAGATCCTCCTCCTGTCATTAATATGCCTTTATCAGCTATATCAGCTGCTAATTCAGGTGGAGTCTTTTCCAAAACTGAATGAGCACACTCTGTAATGGCATTTACAGGCTCCTTTAAAGCTTCTCTCATTTCTTCCGAGGACACTGTTATATTTTTGGGAAGTCCTGTAATCAAATCTCTTCCTCTTATTTCCATAGTAACTTCTTCTTCTCTTTTATAAGCTGAACCTATAGTTATCTTTAAATCTTCTGTAGTTCTTTCTCCAATCATCAATTTATATTTTTTCCTTATGTATTTCATTATTGCCTCATCGAATGTATTCCCTGCAATTTTTATAGAAGATCTAACTACTATTCCTCCTAATGATATAATTGCAATATCAGTAGTTCCTCCTCCTATATCTATTACCATACTTCCACTAGCCTTAGTTATATCTAATCCTGCCCCTATGGCTGCAGCCAAAGGTTCTTCAATTAAAAATACCTTTTTTGCTCCTGCATTTTTAGCTGCATCGATTACTGCTCTTTTTTCAACTTCTGTAGCTTGACATGGTATGCATACTACCACTCTAGGTGAAACTATTTTTCTTTTCCCACAAACCTTTGTTATAAAATATTTCAACATCTTTTCTGTTAAATCATAATCCGAAATAACTCCATCCTTTAATGGACGTAAAGCGACAATGTTTCCTGGAGTTCTTCCTATCATCTGCCTAGCTTCTTCTCCTACAGCCAGCACTTTATTATTACTTTTATCTATAGCTACTACCGAAGGATCTTTTAAAACCACACCCTTCCCCTTAATAAAGACTAATACAGTAGCTGTTCCTAAATCTATTCCCATATCAGTTCCAACATTAAAAAACATTCCTATTATTCACACCTGCTCTTTCGTTATTATATATATAATAAGATTAATTAATTTCTTATTACACTATACTTTAATTATAATAGGAATGAACCTATCCTTCAATAGCTTTATACTTCATTTTGGTAGCCTTCCCACCTCTTATATGTCTTTCCGATTTGTTGTAATCCAGTATAACTTTAGCTTCCATTGCAACTTGAGGATTTATTTTAGGTAACCTTTCTGTCATGTCTTTGTGAATAGTACTTTTACTAACTCCAAATACCTTAGCTGTTTTTCTAATTGTGGCTTTAGAACTTATAATATAATTTGCAACTTCAAGAACTCTCTCTTCAATGTAGTCTTTCAACCTGCTACCTCCTTAACCCTTCTATATTTATAAATATGCCATGCCGTATATTTAAATTACATTTGGTTAGCCATTTCCCGATATAAAGCTCGGAAAATGGCTGATTTTTAATACTGCAAATACTTAGATGGATTTATAAATTCATCATTTTTTAAAACCGCAAAGTGTAAATGATCACCGTAGGCTTCGTAAGAAGCCCTAATGGAAGTTTTACCTACACTTCCAATCTTTGTTCCCGTTTTAATCATTTGGTCCTTATTTACAGCTAATTTGGAATCTAGATTTGAATATACTGTTTTCAAACCATTCTGATGATTAACTACAACCTGAACACCATCTATGCCATCAGTTTCAATACTTTCTACCTTTCCATCCATAACTGCAACTACAGACTTACCAGCTTCACATTTAATGTCTATACCAAAATTAGGCCTATAGCTGTTAGTTGACTTCCAAAATACAGGTTCATCTGAGTAACCTCTTGCTAGTATTCCTTCCACAGGTTTAATAAACTTTGTATCTACATTTTTAGACACCTGGGCGGTTTTATCACCACTTTTTTGAGTCTCATTATTTGCCTTCTCCTGCTTATCTCCATTCTTTACTTGAAGAGCATTATCATAATCTGGATAAGGCTGTTCTGTTACCTTTGCTGTTTCTTTTCCATTTTCACTTTGAACAACACTTGGTTGTTGAGATGGAAGTTGTTTTCTAGCCTGCTTGTTACTCTTTGTAGTTACTATGGCTACTGCAGCTAAAATACATAAGCAAAGAAACAGTATTACATAAAAACCCTCCTTCTTGATAAAGTTTAAAAACTTGTTTGAATTTTTATTATCCATATCAACACCTCCTTTTTGTAGTTTGTCCAGAGCTTAGTAAAAAATACATATTTTATGAAAATTTTTTTCTTTTTATTTCATTTTCTTTGTATATCTTTTGACAAAAAAAGAAGTATATATCGCTTATATACTCCTTTTCATTGTGTTCAATTTTAATTATATTTTTCTACTTTTGTTTCCTGATAATAATGCCCTAATATTTCTTTATAATTTTTATTATTCTTTGCCATGGCATTAGCTCCCCATTGGCTCATTCCTACGCCATGTCCATAACCTTTACATACTATTTCTACACTATTCTTATTAAATGTAATAGAAAAATTAGTAGAATTCAGTCCTAGCATGCTTCTAAACTTAGTTCCTGAAATCGTAGTTTTACCCAATTGTATTTCCTTTACACCGCCAGCTTCAGTCCTGCTCTTTATTTTTATACTAGATTTTAAAGCACTAGGTGACGATATAGATTTAGCATAGTAGCTATTTATTATATTAGTTAAGCTGCTATATGAGTAGCTTACAGAAGTTTTATACTTTTGGGCATTCTCTTCACCGGGGCTTTCCACGCTTTTTAAATATGGAACAGATTCTGAAAATACTTCCTGTACATTCTCAGTTTTTCCACTACTTACTGCAAAATAGTAAGGTTCTTTTATCATCTTCCCATTATATATTATTACTTCATACTTTGTATCCTTAACTGCTTCTTCTATCTTATTCCAGTATTCTGCTCTTTTACTTTCAGGCCATTCCTTCATTCTTTCATCTTTATGCATAAATACTTGACAATGTGTTGTATTACAAAGATCTGCTTCTGACACATTGCTGCACCTTTGTCCACCCTCAGATTCCATATGGGCAATAGCATAAGTTCTAGCAGCTACCGCTTGGGCTTTTAAAGCTTCTATATGAAATTCTGCAGGCATCTCAGCAGATATTACTCCTTTTATATATTCTTCCAAATCCATTTCTTCTACCATTTTTTTCGCAGAAATATAAATTTTTATTTTAATATTTTTTTTATCATTATTAAATATTACATTATTTGGTTTCATATCAAACTTATTCGGCTTAATATCATTCTCTTTTGCAATAGGCTTTGGTTTTAAAATAACAAAAGAAATTATAGTTATAAAAGTAATACTAATTAAAATAACTATAAAAAACCTACTTAAATAAAAAAAAATATCATTTTTTCTCATATAGTTTTCTCCTTCATTTTAATCTAAAGTATCTTATTATTAACTATATGAGAAAGTTTTTCTACTTATTACTTAATACTTAATAACATTCTCTGTATATGTTAGCTCCTAACCCTTGAAGCTTCTTTTCTATGTTTACATAACCTCTATCTATATGATAGACATCCGTTACCTCAGTAGTGCCTGCTGCTGCTAATCCACATAGGATTAGGGCTGCTCCTGCCCTTAAATCTGTAGATTTCACTTCACAACCTGTAAGCCTATCTATTCCTTCTATTACCGCACTTCTTCCATCGATTTTTATATTAGCTCCCATTCTTTTCATTTCAGAAGCATGCATAAATCTATTTTCAAATATTGTTTCTGTTATAACACTTGTTCCTTTTACTGAGGATAACAGCCCCATCATTTGAGCCTGCATATCTGTAGGAAATCCCGGATAAGGCATAGTTTTAATATCTATTGGTTTAAGTATACCTGTACCATCAACTGTAAGACTTTCTCCTTCCACCTCTATTACTACTCCCATTTCCGTGAGCTTAGCTATAATTGGCTTCAAATGTTCTTCATTAACTCCGCATACTTTAATTTTACTTTTGGTAATAGCAGCCGCTACCATAAATGTACCTGCTTCTATTCTATCGTATATAGGTTTATGAACAGCTCCTTTTAAATTTTTAACACCTAATACTCTAACAGTGTCAGTACCGCCGCCTATTACATTAGCACCCATACTATTTAAAAACTTTGCCAAATCTTCTATTTCTGGTTCTTCTGCTGCATTTTCAATTATGGTTTCTCCTTCTGCCATAACTGCTGCCATCATTATATTTTCTGTAGCCCCAACAGATGGAAAATCCAAATATATTTTATTTCCTATCAATTTTTTTGCCTTTGCCTCTACATAACCATATCCCACACTTACCTCTGCTCCCAGAGCATTAAATCCTTTCAAATGCAAATCTATTGGTCTCGTTCCAATATTACATCCTCCGGGTAGTGATATTATAAACTTACCAAACCTGGAAATCATGGGTCCCATTATTAAAAATGATGCTCGTAATTTTTTTACTAACTCACTACAAGGTTCATAATCGCATATATCAGACGTGTCTATAATGATTTTATTACTAGTTTTATCTATATCTATATCTGCTGATACAGATCTTAAAACATCACTTATAACAAAAACATCTTCTAGCATAGGTGCATTATCTATAATACATTTATTTCCGCTTAATATACTAGCAGCAATAATAGGTAATACAGAATTTTTTGCAGAGCTGATTTTTACTTCTCCATTTAGAGTATTACCGCCCTTTACTATAATTTTATCCATATTCATCCTCCATAAATAGATTGCTAATAAGAAATAAGTATCTCTGGTGTTCCCATTATTATATAATTACCTGAGTTATAACTGCATAAAGCATAATTAAAATCTATTGGTTTACCATTAATATTTATTGGATTATATTTTTTAATATATGCGATTGTACTATATCCATGGTCTATTTTGATAGTTTCAATATTCTCTCCCCTGAAATCTTTTAATAATGTAATTATATCTTTATTTGTTTTCTGAAGATCTTTTTCATCTATTCGTGCTTTTACATATTTAAAAAACCTAACATTTTCATCCTTTAATGCTCCTGTCAATTCTTCTTCTAATTTATCCAATTCATTTGCTTTATTTTTTCCCTTTATATTTATTGTAATTATATTATCATTGTCATATCTTGTATTTTGGATATAACCTTCTAAGTTATTATCATCGAATTCTATACAATATATCTTCTCATTTTTAATAGTATCCCTATAATCATTTTGATTAATATTTAAATTTTTTAATATTTTTTTACAGACTTTCTCCCCTTCTCCATAGTGCTGAAAATTTGTAATTAAACCATACTCCACTATTTCTCCATTGGTATCCTTAAGTATACAATCAAATATGTTATCATTTACTGTAGCTTTAGATCTATCTATCCCTAAGAATAAAATGCCTAATAAAAAAATGATACCTAAAATAAATAAATTCTTCCTTCTCATACCCTTCGCTATTATAAATAGCTCCCCCCTATAATTCAATTTAAAAAGATACATAATTCCCCAGATTATCTCTTTCGATTAAATTATAGACATATATATAAATATTTATTCACTAAATATACTACTAATATATAATTATTATAAAAAAATGTTACAGATTATATTTATTACTGTTTTTATCCCATAACTGATATTTCTAAAATTCTGTAAAAATTTAAAAACCCCGTATTTTATTACGAGGTTTTTAAATAAGAACATAATATTTAATTCTCTTTATTTTCTTCAATATGCTCACATATTATTCTTACTTCATTACCGGTTACCTGAATAATTCCTTTTGAATTATGAAATTTATACTTTTTCCCATTAATATCTTCAAATTCTGTTAAAGTAGGTTTCAATGGTGATATTAATAGTGAATGCATTGGAAGTATTTCTATTTTACCAACTATACTTTCTGTAGTAACACTTTTTATATCTAAATTATAATATTCTTTAAAAGGTGTACTCACTATAAGTCTAATACTATTATTCATATATCATCTTTCCCTTATTTATTCGTATGATTAGGTTTCACTCATCATAGTCTTAGCTTTTTCCATCACTTCGTCTATGGTTCCTGAGAATAAAAATGCTGCCTCTGGTACATCATCATATTTTCCTTCTAATATTTCCTTAAACCCTCTTATAGTTTCCTTAATAGGAACGTATTTCCCTTTCATACCAGTAAATTGTTCGGCAACTGTAAATGGCTGTGATAAAAATCTTTGAATTCGTCTAGCTCTAGTTACTGTTGCCTTATCCTCTTCAGAAAGTTCATCCACTCCTAAAATTGCTATTATATCCTGCAATTCCTTGTATTTTTCTAATACATGTTTTACTTCTGTGGCGACCTCATAATGTTCTTCACCAACTATCCTTGGATCTAACATTCTGGAAGTTGATTCTAAAGGATCCACAGCTGGATAAATCCCTAATTCCACTATAGCTCTAGATAAAACAGTAGTTGCATCTAAATGAGTAAAAGTTGTGGCAGGAGCTGGGTCTGTTAAATCATCTGCTGGCACATATACTGCCTGAACAGAAGTTATAGAACCGTGAACAGTAGATGTTATTCTTTCCTGTAGAGCTCCCATTTCTGTAGCAAGGGTTGGCTGATAACCAACGGCACTTGGTATTCTTCCAAGAAGAGCTGACACCTCAGAACCTGCTTGAGTAAATCTAAATATATTATCTATAAAAAGAAGTACATCTTGGCCTTGATCTCTAAAATATTCTGACATAGTAAGGCCAGTCAATGCTACTCTCATTCTTGCTCCAGGAGGTTCATTCATCTGACCGAATACTAAAGCCGTTTTATCAATGACACCTGACTGCTTCATCTCATTATAAAGATCATTACCTTCCCTGGTTCTTTCTCCTACACCAGTAAATACTGATAATCCGCCATGTTGCCTTGCAATATTATTTATAAGCTCCTGTATAAGAACTGTTTTTCCAACTCCAGCACCACCAAAGAGCCCTATTTTACCACCCTTTTCATAAGGTGCTAATAGGTCTATAACCTTAATACCTGTCTCGAACATTTCTGGTTCTACAGATTGTTCTTCAAAGGTAGGTGCCTTTCTGTGTATTGGATAATATGTAGTTTCATTTACTTTACCACATTCATCAATTGGTTTTCCCAATACATTAAATAATCTTCCTAACACCCCTTCTCCAACTGGTACGGATATAGGTTTACCTGTATCTATTGCTTTTGCTCCTCTTTTTAATCCATCTGTAGATTCCATAGCTATTGTTCTTACTATGTCATCTCCTATATGCTGTTCTACTTCAGCTATTATTTTTCTATCTGATAAATCTATTTCTATTGCATTATATATATTAGGAAGATTCTCTTCATTAAATTTTATATCAATAACTGCACCAATTACCTGAACTACTATTCCTTCATTGCTCTGCATGTTACACCTCCTATTAAAATTACTAGAAAGCTATTTTTGTGCTTCAGCTCCTCCAATAATTTCAGATATTTCCTCAGTAATACCACTTTGTCTTATTCTATTATATCGAGCAGTTAATTTATCAAGTATATCTTTAGCATTCCGAGTGGCTCCGTTCATGGCAGTCATTCTAGATGCCTGCTCTGACACCTTAGAATTCAATAGATAATACAATAACTTTTCATTTATATAAGGTTCTATTATTTCTTCCAAGATGTTGTCAGCAGTAGTCTCAAATTCAAAATCATATTCTGAATTAATATCATTACTTATTTCCAGTGGAAGTATTTTTCTTGTTTCTACCACTTGTTTTACTGTAGAAATAAATTTTGTATATACCACATATACAGAATTTATGCTGTTGTCCCTATACATGTTTAATATTAGCTTGCTTATATCATTTGCATCTTCTAATCCTGGATCATCTGATATATTTAAGAACTCTTTTTCTATAGGAACTTTAAATTTATTAAGATAGGATTTACCTTTTTTACCTATTACCATTAATATAAAATCTTCCTTATTATGAGGTAATCTACTCATTACCTCATTTATAACATTTATGTTATGTCCTCCGCAAAGCCCTAAATTTGAAGTTATAACCAAAAAAAGTGTTTTGCTTTCCTTATTTTCTTTTGTATATAAATTTTCGCCTTCCAAGGAATTTAGAATATAATCTTTAATATCTTCAAAATAATCCTGATAGTGCTCATTATCTTCTAACTTCACCCTAATCTTTCTTAATTTTGATGTAGCAACGATTCCCATAGCCCTTGTAATTTTTTGAGTATTAGTTACTGATTTCATTCTTCTTCTAATTGCAACAAGTCCTATGCCCGCCATGTTTCACCTCCTCCAAAGGATTAAATCCTTTAATTACAAATACTTTTTAAATTCTTCTATAGATGCATTAAGCTTTTCTTTTATTTCATCAGATAACTGTTTTTCTTCTAATATTTGTTTTCCAATATCCCTATGGTGAGTGTCCATATAATCTAAAAACTCTTTTTCAAATTTTTTAATCTTATTCACCGGCACATCCATTAGATAATCATTAACCCCTGCATAAAGTATCATTATTTGCTTTTCCACGGACATTGGCTTATATTGTTCCTGTTGTAATATCTCTACCAATCTTTTTCCTTTTTCCAGTCTTTTTTTAGATTCATTATCAAGATCCGTACCAAATTGAGCAAAAGAAGCTAATTCTCTATATTGAGCAAGCTCTAATCTAAGAGTTCCAGCTACCTGCTTCATAGCCTTAATCTGGGCATTTCCTCCAACTCTTGATACAGAAATACCGGCATTTACTGCAGGCCTTACTCCTCCGAAAAATAAATCAGAATCTAGAAATATTTGACCATCTGTAATAGATATTACATTAGTTGGAATATAAGCTGTTACATCTCCCGCAAGAGTTTCTACAATAGGAATAGCTGTAAGAGAGCCTCCTCCTAACTTATCTGATAATTTAGCTGCTCTTTCCAGAAGCCTTGAATGTATATAGAAAATGTCTCCTGGATATGCTTCTCTTCCTGGCGGTCTTCTTAAAAGTAAAGACATGGTTCTATAAGCAACCGCATGCTTTGATAAATCGTCATATATTATCAACACATCTCTGCCTTTATTCATAAAATATTCGCCCATACTGCAGCCGGAATACGGTGCAATGAATTGTAGTGGGGACATTTCCGAAGCAGTAGAGGATACAACTATTGTGTAATCCATAGCTCCCATCTCATTTAAATTGTTAACTATATGGGCTACAGTTGATTGCTTCTGCCCTATTGCCACATATATGCATATAACATCTTTCCCCTTTTGGTTTAATATAGTATCTATAGCCAAAGCGGTTTTTCCTGTCTGTCTGTCTCCTATTATTAATTCTCTTTGACCTTTTCCTATAGGAATCATGGAATCTATTGATTTAATTCCAGTTTGCAAAGGTTCATTTACGGATTGCCTGTATATTACTCCTGGTGCTTGAACCTCTATAGCTCTTTTCTCCTTGGTATGAATTGCTCCCTTTCCATCTATAGCTTCTCCTAAGGAATTTACTACTCTTCCAATAAGCTCTTCTCCAACAGGTACTTCTACAACTTTCCCTGTTCTTTTTACTATATCCCCTTCTTTTAAACCTTCTTCTGAACCAAGCAGTACACATCCTACATTATCCTGCTCTAAATTCAAAGCCATTCCATATACTTCATTAGAGAATTCTAAGAGTTCTCCTTCCATACAATCATCAAGACCATATATCCTTGCTATTCCATCACCTATTTGTACAATTGTACCAGAGTCCTCAGTTTCTATCTTTTTTTCGTATCTTTCTATCTCCTTTTTTATAACTGATGTAATCTCTTCAGGATTTACATTCATAAAATCACCTCTATTCTGTTCTAAGCATTATCCTTTTCATTTCATTTAATTTTGATTTAATTGTCCCATCAATTACATCATCTCCGACTCTTACGTAAACTCCTCCGATGATGCTTTTATCAATTTCTTCTTTTAATATTATTTCCTTATTATATTTTTTTTCTAATTTTTCCTTTAAGTTTTTTCTATCTTCTTCCTCCAAGGGTATTACTGTTTTAACATGAGCACGCAGCATATTGTGTTTTTCAAAATATATTTT
>ENA-UOOE01000730-UOOE01000730.1-fermentation-metagenome-genome-assembly--contig:-NODE-730-length-30570-cov-14.125479_pt1 | contig 30570 bp, 29 predicted proteins | sample MGYA00245776_ERZ724021 | MGnify/ENA primary metagenome ERZ724021 (study PRJEB28704, sample SAMN03018321) | fermentation metagenome | biome: anthropogenic terrestrial biome; feature: soil; material... | reverse complement strand
CAGAGCGCTCTGAAAATTGGGATGTCGGGATCGAGCCCGTATGCCTTCTTCAGGTAAGCAAATGACTTTCGTCTCCCGGAGATGCTGGCCTTTTGAAGCAGGTTCTCATCGATTACTTTACCCTTAATTTCATCGAACGAAGTATCTGCATTGGTTGTGCTCAGAATGGTTGAAATCTCTTTGAACATTATTGTTCGAGCGGTGTGCACTCCGACTCCGTTTAAAAAACCTGCATCCTCGGGATATTGCTGTTGAGCGCTGATACGGTACTGCACACGTTTTTAATAGCCCTGTTCTCCGATAAAAACGTTAGGAATTGTTTTTGGTTGATTTCGATTGATCCAAGAAATCCTTTAGTAAAATGCTCATTGTAAGGGAGAGATACTACGTGAAAAATAAGTTCTCAAGATCAATCACAAAAACAAACCTCATATGATGTGGAGTTAATGACTCTATCATATGACCCACTGGATCGCCTCCTCCAACCGGGACAACGCCAAGATCCTCGATGCGAAGCACACCTGGGGAGTTCCAAAGCGGAACAGAACCCTCATGCAGCGGGTGAAGCCCGGGGATACAATACTCGTGTACGTCCGGCAGGAGAAAGAGGACTACACAATACTCCCCTCAGCGATAACCGGCGCCTATGAAGTCGTCTCCGAACCCTACGAGGACCACTCCCGCCTCTTTGTCACCCCGCCGCAGATGGGCGACGAGGTCTTCCCTACCGCATGAAGGTCCGGCCGGTTACGGTCTTCCCTGAACCACTTGAGTTCAAGCCGCTGATCGAGGATCTCAAATTCATCACGAACAAGACGATGTGGAGCGGCCACCTCAGGATAGCCATGCGCGAGATCCCGGAGGAGGACTACCGCCTCATCCTCAAACGGGCCGGAGTGGAGGCGTAACCGATGCCCGAGATCACCGGCGTCACCTTCCCCGTCCCCAAACACCTCATGCCCAGGTTCTTCAAGGACAACAAGACCGTCTTCATCAAGCCCGCCACTGTCTTTAAAGAACTCAAGCCGGGCATGAGACTCGTCTTCTACCAGTCCCATGAGGATACCGGCTACGTCGGGGAGGCGACGATCAAACGGATCGTCATCGACGATAACCCCCTCGCGTTCTTCGAGACCTTCGGGGATGCGATCTTCCTCACAAGGGAGGAGGCAAAAGCCTACGCCGAGAACCAGGAGCGGTGGCAAGGGGTCCGGGTCAGGAAGGAGGTGCCCCGAAAGCGGCCCTGGATGGCTCTCGAGCTCGAGGATATCCAGAAGTACGATACGGTGATGAAGCCAGAGCGGTTCGTTCCGGTCGGGGGAAGGTATCTCCGGGAGTAAGTCCCATAAATTTTCAAGGATGAAACTCATCAATATCGTCGCTTCCGGCGACCTTCACCAACCCGTCCCGTTTGAGCGGTTGCCGGAGCTCCCCGATACGAACTACCGATACAATCCCGAGAACTACCACGGGGCCTACATCCTCCTCTCCAGAGGGAAGGCCACCATCTACAAGAGCGGGAAATACATCATCTACGGCCTCACGTCCCTCGACGAGGTCGATGCCTCCTATCGGGAATTCCTCACCCTTATCTCACCCCTCATCGACCCTTCACTCGCGTCGCCGCCGGAGATCAGGAACATCGTCGGCATGGACGACTTCCAGCTCGAGGTCCCGCTATCGCGGCTCGTCGTCGCGCTCAAGATGGAGCAGGTCGAGTACGAGCCCGAACAGTTCCCGGGCCTGATCTACCGGGGCGACACAGGGACCGCCCTCATCTTCTCGTCAGGGAAGGTGATCCTCGCCGGGTTCAAAGATCTGAGCTCAATGGAGACGTTCGCATCCAGACTGAAGGCAAAGATCAAGAATGTTGCGTAGTCCCCGCGTCCCTCGCGTAGAAGGTTGCGAGCCGCGATGCTCCCTCCGGAGTGGAGCGTGAGCACCCGAAGGTGCGAGTGCAGGCCGGCCAGGTCATCAAGGGCCAGGTATCTGCCCTCGCAGAGGCGGAGAACTGTTGCCTCAACTATCTTCCTCGACGCTTTTCGCACAGATCCAACCGGTCTTGCGGTCTCGTGCAGTGTATCCAAATGTTCGGAGCTTGCGATCAAATGTTCGGAGCTCCCCGGCAAATGTTCGGAGCTCGGCTTCGAACAGATCCCAGGATCTCCGAACATCCACCCGCCATCGAGTGGCGGCCGGGACGGTAGGAGAACGTGCTCCGGCCCGACCCCTCGCTCATCAGAAGCCCTTTCCCGACCGGGCCGTGAAGAGCCACGGTGATGTCGTGCGGGTGCTCTGTCGTCACCTCGTTGAGCCTGCCTTCACGCATCCTCCAGAAGAAGGTGACGACCAGCATCTGCGTGAAAATCCCACGCTCACCGACGCTACTCATCACCGCCTTCGGTGATCTCCCAGCGGCCACCCTTCTTTGGACCTACCCGTTTGAGCTGACCCGCCCGCTTCAGTTGCTGGATCTGCCATTCAATCCCTTTGGGTGTGATACCGATCTGCTCTGCGAGCTCATTCGTGCTGATAGATGGGTTGGCTGCGATCAGGGCCAGGATCTTATCCCTAGTTTTTTCCCTAGTTTCTTCCCTAGGTTTTTCCCTAGGTTCGCCGGCACCTCTACCCCGGATCCGGCGGATGATCGTCTGGAACCCATCACTGACAGCAAACTCCGGCTCCGGCAGCCCGGCCTCGGTGCAGCGCCGGATCATGTCCCGCGTCCCCGTACCCATCCGCTCGATGTAGCCGGTGAGATACATAGGTTCGGCAAGGAGCGGGTTGCCCGGTACCGAGCCGTGGGCCTGCCGGAGTTTCTCGAGCGTCAGGGACGGCGGGAGCGTGCCCGGGTTCCAGACCTCCAGGCGGTCGGCGAAGAGCATCACCTGCACGCTGCCGTTGCTCGTGTAGTCGCGGTGGGCGACCGCGTTCACGATCGCCTCCGCCACCACCTCTTTGGGGATCTCGTAGCGCACCGGCGCCTGCGGGCCGGCTTCGCGGGTGCCGACCGAGAGGGCGATCTTGCCGAGGACGAAGTCCACCGCCGCGTCCACGAGGTCGAAGACCGTGCCCTTGTAGACCTGGTAGGACGGGATCGGTTTGGCGACCTCGGTGCCGTGGAAGTGGGCGCACTTGATCTCGGAGGAGATCAGGAATCGCTGCGGCTGCTTCCCGAAGAGGAGGACCGCGGCGTTCGTCACCTGTCCGTCGTCGAGCAGGTTCAGGTGCTCCAGCAGGTCAGCGGGAGAGGCATCGGGGGCGAGGGGGAACCGGCGGGTCGCCCTGGCCGTGCGGAGGAACCACGCCATACGTTCAGGATCCAGGTGTTCGAGTGTCGCCTTCGTGCACGGGGCCGCGTCGAATGGGCCGGACCGGATGAGCTGCCTCTCCTCCAGGTACTCGACCAGCGCCGCATACAGCCCGGCGACCAGTTCCGAGGGGGTGTTGAACCGTTTCCGGATCAGGCCCGCCTGCGCTCTGCCGACGAGCGCACGCATCTTCGGGTGGCGGACGGTGTCATCCGTGCCCCTGACGTAGATGAGCCGGTACTTCCCTTCGGTGGTGGCGAGGTCGAACTCCCGTTCGGTCGGCGAGACCCCTCCGGCGTCCTCGGAGCCGTAGTCGTCCCCGAACAGCCCAACATAGATATCGCAACGCCGGACCTCGTCGAGGTACAGGTCGTCGGCGCGGCGGTCGGCGGCAGGGACGTCCTCGAAGAGGAAGACCTCGAAGAACCGCCGCATCAGTGCGTCGCCCCGCAGGTAATCGCGGAGAGCCGCCCGCTCGTCGGCGAACTCCTTCTGCACGCTGCTGATGAAGATGCGGACGGGGGTCATGCCGCAGCTCTTATGACGCTCATCGCGGATGCTCCCAAATGTGTCCAGGCACCGATCTTTCCGACTGCCATCTCTCCCCTCTCTATGCCTCTGATCTCGTTCTGAGTATTCTCCCGGGAATGAAGAAGAATGTAACGTGTTTATGCCGGCAGGGTTGTTTGCTGCTATCGGAATGAGATTCAATCCGAACTGCATTGACGTTAACGGTTTGCACCGTGCGGCGTCGGATGATGGTGCAATGAGATGGCGTTCTGCTCTAACGAACTATTGAGCGGATGACCGTTCTGCATCCTTCAGTTCTCCGGTGCGAACCGAGCCGCATCCTCCCTCTCTCGTGTGTTCATCAGCCCCAGTGCTGCCGTGACCCAGTAAAACCCGAAGAGGGTCATCATATAGGCGTTCCCCTCCACCGTCGCGTATATCACCCACAGGAGGTTCCCCACAATCCAGGCACCGAACCCTATCTGCCTGATGCCCTGCGATCGCGAAGCCACCAGCGCCGCTCCGGCCATGCCGAGCACCACGGCCGGCCCCTGCAGGGGATCGACAGGGATCACCGTATTCCCTCCTTTGCGTTCCCCTCCCGCACCAGCCGTGCATAACACCCCTCGCAGATCTTCGCCTGCGCCTCTCGCGAGCGGTAGACCGCTTTTGCGGCACCGCATACGTCGCACCGGCCGAGCTCGACCTTCACCCTGGCAAACGACCTGGGGTCAAGCACCCCTGACAGCGGCCGGACGCCGTTTGCAGCATTTGCACCCGTGCTGCAAAGGGGTGCGCAAATAGGAGCGCAAACACTTTTGGCGTGCGGAATCTTTGATATGCCGTAATTTTTACAATTCGACGATAAATTAGCGCGTTCGATCTTTTCATTTGCAGCAGGCCTGGAACCACACGGCACCCCCTGTCCATGCACGAGAACAAGATGCTCTTCCAGTGGAACGGGATCAGGTGAACTGTGTGATCCGGATTTTGCTGCAAACGACCTCTGATCGCCGCGATCGATTCCGGACAAAATCCCTCCGTTCATCAAATCCGTCTCGTCCCGTTGAGAATCCCCCTCCTCGATCTCTTTGCAACTATGTTTGCGCTCCCCTTTGCAGCAGGGTTGTCGATGTTGCAAACCGTCGCCAGAAGGTGGTGGGGAGTCGTCCTCCCCTCCTTCACCCTCATCCTCCAGCCAGACCGCGAGCTCTGCCGTCCACTCCCGGTAGCGCTCGGCGTCGAACTGGAAATGGGACTCGTGCCGGCGGACGGTCGTCCCGGTGCTCTCATCGATGACCGTCGCGTCCACCACGGCGAGCGCCGGGCACTTCTCCAGCAGCCCGCAGTAGACCGTGCCCCTCGTGGTGTAGCCCTGCAGGATCCGCCGGACCTGGTGGTAGGACAACCCTGTCGCCTGCTGCAGCATCCGGACCGTGAACGTCTCCCAGCCCATCCGGGCAATCGTGGCGAGCGCCGCGGCTTCGTTCCGGGTCATCTTCGAGTCCTGCCCGCCACCCTCCTGGTTGATCGCGGCGTAGAGCCGGGCAGCCGCATCGAAGTCCTGCCGGGCCGCCTCGATCCGGATCTCGTCGCCCGTCTCCTTCCCCTCCCGCTGCAGGAACCGGAGCGCCGCGTGGCACTTGATCAGGTCAAAGAGCATCGCTGGGTTCCGGCGGTTCGCGACGTTCGAGAACTGGATCCTGCGGGCGAAGGGGATGCGGACAAAGATCCGCTGCTGCTTCAGGACCGACCAGAGCGCCCGGCAGGTGAGAACGTCCGGGTCGTCCCCTCTCCGATACATGCCGGCCTCCGTCTCCTTGAGGTGCTCGAGCACACGCCGGTCCTGATCGGCCGAGTCGTCGATCCAGACCGTCAGCATCCGGTTCATCACCTGGTCGTCGCCGGGGTTCTCGACCTTGGCGAGCCACCAGACGCACCGTTCGGGAATCGAGCAGACCCGGAGCTGCCGGTCGGCCGTGACGGTCCGGTGCTCGATCGGTTCGTGGAAGGACGAGGTGGCCGACTTCAGGACCTCCTGCAGGTCGTCTGAGAGCGAGGTATCGTCGAAGAGGATCACCGTCCCCGGCCGGAGGTCGTCAGCGTAGTAGAGCGCCTTGTTCGAGACGGTGCCGGTCATCCTGTGGGACTCTGGGATGAGGTTGAGCATCGTGGTGCAGGCGTGGCTCTTCCCCTTGCCGGAGTTGCCGGAGATCGAGACGTGCAGCCCCTTGGTGTTCGCGACCGACTGCGAGGCGACGGACATGATCAGGCACTCCGCGACGGTCCGGTCGCCGACGTGGCTCTTGTTGAAGGTGTCGAGGAGGAAGGCGAGCGGGTCGCCGCTCTTGAGAATCTCCATGGCACGCGCCTGGTGCTCATCCTCGACGAGAGCAGGAGGGGGGAGAGGCGGCAACTCGGCCTTCTTCGTCGGGGTCCTGGTCCGCTTTGGCTCGTACTTCGCCCGGAGTTCCGGCCAGCGCTGGGCGCCCCCGCCGCAGCTCGCGTGGTGGCAGCCGGCGAAGACGGCGCCGTTCGCGAACTGGATCGCAAACGCCCCGTCTTTGTGGGCCGGCGAGAACGGGCACTCGTCGAGGACATAGAGGGTGCCGCCCTGGTAGGGCCTGGTGCTCCGGACCGCGAGGCCGTGGTCGAGGAGCCAGGAAGCGAGGTTGATGCCGGGACCGTTGCCGTTTGCTTTCTTCGACCGCGATGGTTCTTCCCGCGGGAGGAGCGCCGCGAGGTGCTGCAGGTACTCCCGGGGCACCATGCGGACATCGTCCGGCACGGCGAGGAGCCTCGCCCGCCGGTGCGGCCGCTCCGGAGTATTGTCGCCCTTCCTCGACGTGGTGCCGTAGAGCTTCCAGATCCGGGCGGCGTTGTGGTTCGCGGTGTCGACGGTGACGGCCTCGTTGGAGAAGAGGGCGTCGAGGGTCGCGAGTGCCCCCTTCACAAGCGCGGTGGCCGCCTCGTCATTATCGAGGTCCACCCGGTAGAGGAGGTGGGCGCCGTTGCCCGAGTCCGCCCGGACGGGCGCGGGGAAGCCCTGCTCCGTGAGGTAGGCCGCGATCCGCTCCGCAGCGGCAAGCGCCGCGTCGTGCTCGGCGTCCGTGGACGAGACGCCGCTCGGCCGGACCGGGTCGATATCCACCGGGAACCAGCGCCGGCGGATAATATCGGCGTCGGCCGTAGTGGCGTCTTTGCGGGAGAGCCGCATCTTGATCCGGTTTGCCCGGCGGGCGAGGAGGGCCGGGTTCACGGTGTTGAGAGTGACGTAGATCCCGGCGACCGAGGGGTCGGCGTCGAGGGCCTCGACGGCCCGGGCGAGCGCCTCGTGATCGTCGAAGTAGCCAGAGTGGGTGATGCCGTCGGCGAGTGCCCGGACCTCGACCACGCTGCTATCGGGGGCAAGTACGTTTACCGCGGTTCTGATCTCGTCACTCGCACCTCTGGTGCTCGAGCTCCGGCCCAGTGGCCCGTCGCTCATCCCGTCACCCCCGGCACGAGGGGGAAGAGGGGTGCGGAGATAGCCTCCCCGCGGGCGACCCGCTGGAAACTGACGAGCGGGATGATGTAGGAGCCGACACGGGTGTGGAGCATCACTGCCTTACCGGAGGCATTCATCGCCGCGTGCCCCTCGATGGAGATCTCGCTGACCAGGATACCGCCCGGGGTCGTCCGCGAGCGGTCCTCGCAGATCGGGATCACCCTGCCGTAGAAGAGGAGGTTCTTGAGGTCCTCAGGCTCGATCCGGTACTTCTCGGCGTCGACGGAGATGTGGAGCGCCCCGCCGGTGCCGTGGGAGAGGGTGCCCGGCTCAGTCATGGCCGGCAGCCTCCTGTGCGGTTACGGTCGTGATGGTGTAGTAGTGGCAGCCGGTCCGGACGACGTGGATCTCCCGCACTGCCCGGCCGTATCGACTTACTTCGGCGGCCACGACCTGCTGGACCAGGTAGAGCGGGACGATACCCGCGTGTCGCTCGTCGGTAGCTGATCTTATCACTTCGGACGGAGAAGAGTTGTTGGCAGTCCCGTGTGAATCGATGTTGGCGCACGCTTCATCATGTGGGCTGCCGTCTATCCTGTCTGTGCTTTGCATTTTGTTCCCTCGTTGTTTGGCGTTATCAATCTGGCTTTACCATCGGCGATCCACTTCTCCCAGACGAGTTTTGCTATCGGGTCCGGAATGTGGTCGAGCACTTCCTGGGTGATCTCTTTCATAGACTGCTCCTGTGCGGGTGGATCATGGTGATCGGTGCTGAGGAGAGCGACGTTGGTCGGTCGGCCTCCAAGCAGGTTCCCGCACGTAAAAGAGGTGGGCGTGGGGGAGTTATAAGCGAGAACCGCGCTCGGTGAACGTGAGCAACTACAGTGTAGCTCGCCCATTAAGCCAAGAAGACTACAATGGCTGGGTCTGTTTTATAGGAGAAAAAGCGTGTAAATATCTGTTGAAGTCAATAGCATTACACACACGCGCTTTTCGGCTCATGGAGCAGGGCCATGCGCAGCGATGGGGTGTTACCCATATCAGTGTATGATCGCAACGCTTTCACTCCCAGGATTTTTCCCTGCTCGTCGCGAACAGCAGAACGTGGAGATGTGTCCGGGCATACAACATCTGCTCTCTTCATAACCTCTGCTACCACCCATGATGTGATGTACATGACCCCTTCCTGCGGATCGGGAAGGTTGAGCGCCTGTCCATAGGTTGTGTAAAGAACCGGAACTCCCTCAACCTCCCCGAGGATCTCCGGGGCAGAAGCCACTCTCGCCACTTTCCCGCTCGGTGGCAGTTCCAGTGCAGTACCATCTGGACGATAGAGGCGAATGTAGTGTTGAGTTAAATTGCAAAGGGAGACAGCAGTCTCCGTTCTCTCACTGAGACCCTGAAACATCAACAACCATCCCCTGCATCAATGCGCACGTATGGTATGGAATAGTCAGGCTTCCACTCCTCGCCATTTCCGAGCAAGATATTCGGAGACATCGTAATCGATTCGATTCTCCATCCAATAGCATGGTCCCACATCGCGTTAGTGACGACTGCTGCCTGCGAAATGTTATAACTACTGCAGGCGGCCTTAAAGTCTTCTAGAAGCGGTGTCGGGATCCTGAAACTGACAGGTGTTGTTGAAGTGCGAGGATACTCTTCCTTCCAGCTGAGCGGCTGGAATACTCCAACGAGGTCTGGGGCACTTGACTCGGAACTGATGTACAGAAGAGCCATATAGTCCCCATACTTCTCGTAGACTTCATCAGTCTCCTCATCAGTGAGGTCTCTTAACCCCACCAAGTTGGCGGCGACTGTCACATAATAACCTGCGACGGGATCCTCCTCGGGATTAACAATAAGTCCACCATGATTTTTGCTCAGATACCCCCGCACTTCCGTACGGTTAGTTAAGCCCGGACGCATAGTAGAGAGATCTTTGTCATCCTGGGCTTTCGCGTGCTTCAGATCGGGATACAGTTCAAAGTGCCAGATCGCGTAAGTTCTGTTGTCCACATCCATCACCTATACCAAAGTATAGTAACTTGGCATAGTATATCATACTATACATAACTATTTAAATATTCCTATTGGCTCTTCGGTCGCTTTGAATGTTGTCTCATCCCATCCTATCGAAAGTAAGAGCCAGAAAATGGAGCGTGCATTATGGCCTTATGATAAGGCCATTACAACACTGATAACTGGAGAAGCAATCCCGATCACGTTAACCCCAAATCCTTCTTCAGCTGCCGAACCAACTCCAGATACTCCAGATACTCCCCGCTCTTCTTCGCCTCCTCCGTCGACTCGTCCACCTTTCTCGCCGCCTCCTCAACGAGCGCCATTGAGCACGTCGCACAATAGAAGGCGTCATAAGCATTCAGGGCCTTGCATCGCGGGCACTGCCGGGGTTCGAGCGCGGTATCCATCCGGTCGGACGCATCATCGACGAGCCCGGCGTTCTCCAGCAGCTTCCGCTCGACATCCGCGCCTGAGAGGTGAACATACACCTCCGGCATCGCGCTGTTCTTCTCCCAGCCGGCGACGAGCCGGAGCTCCATCTCGGAGAGCCCCTGCTTCTTACCGTTGCTCCGGGTCAGATCGGTGAGCCGGGCGTGACGGATGGCGTGGGGGTGAATCGGTTTCGTCATCCCAAGTTTCCGGGCGACGTACTTCAACTTGTTCTCAACCGTCCGGACACTCATGCGCCGGGGCTCGTGCCCATACCTCCGGGAGGTCACGAAGAGCGGGGCGTTTGCGTCCGCACGGAGCGGGTGCGTGTTGACCCAGGTCTGCAGATCCGGCACGGAGCTGATCAGGCGGAGGCGCCGCATCCCGGTCTTGCCGTTCACGATCACCACCGCACCGTAGCGGTCGAACTGGACGTGGCCGATGTTGAGGTTCAGGAGTTCCCCGATTCGGGCGCCGGAGTCCCACATGAGCATGATCAGTGCCCGGTCGCGCGGCTTGTCGCAGACATCCACGAGCCGGACGATATCCTCGCGGGTGATCAACTGGTCGACGGGGAGATGCTTGCGCGGACGCCTCATCCGGATGTTACAGAAAAGTTCCTTCTCCCTGTCAGGGACAAGCCAGCGGAAGAAGAGCTTCAGTTCGAGGATGTCGCCCTGCAGGGTGAAGGGGCTGACCGTCGCTCTTCGCTCGATGAAGTAGTCTTCCAGCCGCTCCGGGCCTGCCTCTTGTGCGTCGCTGAACTTGCTCCAGGAGAGGAAGGTGTAGATCCGCCAGACCTTCGTATCGATGGTCTTCTGCTTCAGCTGCTTGAGCTTGAGGTGGCGAACGTACTTTTCGATATACGTTTTATTGACCGGATCGAGGTTCTTCAGTTTCTCTATCACACTCATTGGCAACCGTTCTCCCGGCGCGGTTAAAGGTGTAAACAGCGCCAAGTGTATGTGATAGGTTTAGGGTCCAGTCTCGCAGGAGTTCAAGGGTTCGAATCCCTTCCCCCGCATCCTAACTTCAGGTTCGATTCTCCTCTTCTTGCATTTTCGTTCGATAGAGCACGCCCGTGAGAGTCAAGTGTGCTATACATCTTGAGCTTCCTATTTGGGATGCTCGGCAACATGTGGGTTACTGCTTATTTTATTGGGCGGCACCCACGGAGACAATTAATCGGGATATTCTCTAGTGCGGTTTTCACCCGGATGCGATCGTCTGCCCCGCATCCTTACCAATTTTTCCATGAAATTCCTCCTCGTTAGGGCAATGAAAGACTCCCTAGCCCTCTGCTTCATCGCGCGACGGGGACGGTTGTCCTCTGGGGAGCCTCACCGGTCCCACCTGCAGGAGTGCGTGCTCCACATCGTGCTGCGGCACCATGCTCCGTGCGGGAGGCGTTTGTCACATCGGGGGAGCGATTCGGGTCGCTGGTTGCATCTCCCCCATCCACGATCTATCGCCTTGCACCGCCAGGCCCTCCTGAGGGGGCGGGAGGAGGCGCGAAGCGTCCGGGCGGTGGGGGTCGTTTGAGGGGTGGCCTTGCGCCATTCCTCCGTGCGCCATTCCTCCGTGCGAGGAGCACAATGCGGAGTATGGCGCGACGAGCACTCCCCGGCAGACGATGACCGGCGAGGTTCGAACCGGTCATGGTCGTCAGAGGTCCCGGACAGGAGGAGAAGAACGGGTATAGTACCAGGGACGGAGGGAATGTAGTCTGCCGGTGGAGGATGCGGCGCTGCCGAAGAAATAAGGATAGCCCTACAGAAGAAGAGTTGCGTGCAGCGAAACTATCCTAATGTGAGAGGGGGATATCTACTGTAATGCTTTCCCGGTTACAGGAATTCCTGCTGCTTCCGGCTGAAACGGAATGGATTGAGTTCAAGGAAGCAAAAAGTAATCTTGATTTTGACGACATCGGCAGATATTTCTCTGCGCTAAGCAATGAAGCCAGCCTGAATGGAGAAGCTGCCGGGTGGCTCATCTTTGGTGTTACCGATAAACCTCCTAGAAAGATTGTTGGGTCAAACTATTGTCTCATGCCGCCCGGACTCGAACATCTCAAGCAGAAGATCGGGCAGCAGACGAATCATCAGATGACGTTTCATGCAATTCACGAGATCGCCGTCAATGGGATGCGGGTGATCATGTTCGAAATCCCACCTGCTCTTCGCGGAGTTCCGACTACATGGAGGCGCGTTGCATATGGTCGCACTCATGATTCGCTTGAGCCTTTGGGGCTTCATGAGATCGATCGAATACGTGCACCGCTACCTGACTGGTCTGCCGAGATCTGTGACGGCGCTACAATCGCCGATCTCGATCCGGAAGCAATCGCGTTTGCACGTGCTAAATATAAGAAAAAGCATCAGGATCTCGCAGAAGAGATTGATGAATGGGATGACGCGACCTTTCTGAATAAAGCAAAGGTTTGCAGAGACGGCAAGATAACGAAGACCGCAATCCTTCTCCTTGGAAAGGGCGAAGCGGGACACTACCTCTTACCTGCCATTGCACGCATCACCTGGGTTTTGCGGAACGATGCAGAAATTGAGATCGATTATGCCCATTTCGATCAGCCATTGATTCTTGCAGTCGATAAAGTGTTTGAAAAGATCCGAAATCTCACTATTCGCCATATTTCTGAGGAGACGCTCTTTCCCACGGAAGTTTCACAGTATGACCGGTGGGTGGTCCGCGAAGCGTTGCACAACTGCATCGCACACCAGGACTACCAGCAATCTGCTCGCATCACGGTAACCGAAAGGCCTGATTCTCTGATGTTTACGAATCGCGGTGATTTTATTCCGGGAACCGTCCGGACTGTAATTGAGCGTGATATGCCCCCTGATTGGTATCGAAATCCTTTCCTTGCAAATGCAATGGTCGAATTGAATATGATTGATACGATAGGCAGCGGGATCAAGCGCATGTTTTCGAAACAACGAGATCGTTATTTCCCGATGCCGGACTATGATCTCAGCGAAGAAAGGGTTGTGCGAGTTACCATTCTCGGACGGGTGATCGATGAGAAGTATACCCGGATGTTGATCCGACGAAAAGATCTGACGCTGATGGATGTTATAACTCTCGATAAGGTGCAGAAAGGGATATCGATCACTCCGGAAGAGCGTAGAATTCTCCGAAAGAAGCAACTCATCGAGGGTCGGTCTCCGAATCTTCGTGTCTCAGTGGGTGTCGCTGCCGAGACAGATATGCGAGCCGATTATATCCGGAAGCGGTCACTTGATAAAGCGCATTTCAAGGGGCTGGTAATGGCATATCTGAAAACATATCGCGAAGCGAAGAGGTCGGATATTGAGGACCTTTTGTTTAACAAAGTTTCAGATGCATTAAACGATGAACAGAAGTACCACTTTATCCGGGATCTGCTTCAAGAGATGCGAAAAGAAGGGACGATACGAGCTGTCGGGAGAACAAAGGCTGCTACATGGGTTCTCGCATCCGACAAGCCGCATAAATCATGACCGGCAATCTGATTGGAGATGATTGTAGAAATGAACTCAATTAAATCTTGTCGGATGTGGAATACGACTAAGGAAAAACAGTTTTTTGAACCTGCTCCCTGAAATGGTTTGTAGTGATTTGTAGTAGTTTGCAGCAATTTGTTGAGAGTCCTCACCTGCGATCTCTCTTCCCTTTTCACAGATATCAGCGCAATTCTTCATTTCTTGTGTCGTCCGGTCTCGAGGCGGGCTCAGTTTCCGTATCCGGCCCATCTTCAAGCAGCTACAGAAGCTCGACTCCCTGCGGCTGGACGACCTGATCCGGGTGCAGGCCGGCGGGAGAATGAGCGAGGTTGTGCTGCGGTATGAGCCGGAGATAGTGGTGCAGATTGCGGGTGAGTGGGGTAGAGCCCATTCTTTTTGGCATAGGGCAGGCCGATGGAAGGTCCAATCCGACGCTTTTGCTAGCGAAACATTTTGAATGCCCGGTTTCAGGCTCTCATTTGAACCCCTTTGAAGCCTAGAGGATCTTTATGGCTCCCGCTTTTCTCACAGCATATCCTGCGAATATCAGTGATTCAAGAGAAACCATGAACTCCTCTGGATGAAGCGTAGTTCTGGTAACTGCTTCGTCGAGCGGAATCCAGAACTCGAGTCCATAGATGTCGTGGAGTTCCACGTACAGCTTCCGTGCGGTGTCGAGCAGATCGTATCGCTTTGCGACTTTGAGTGGAGAGGAGTAGATTTTGTTCGCTTTCCAGTGCATATCCAGCCAGAGTTCTACGACATCTTTAACATCGGATTGGGTTGTTTTCGAGGCTCGTTGAAGTCGGGCAAGCGAGGAGGTCAACTTGGGGATTGCATCGCCCAGATTTTGTTTGTAGGGGGAGTATCCAGTTCGCTTGTACTCTTCCCGTATGGTATGCACTGCGTCGATTATCGTCTTCTCAACGGAGTTCATCGGGTCTGGTTTGATGATAAGAGCATCGAGAATATATGAGGTGATAATCGGTCGTTCTTCATTTATGAGTTCTCTGCAATCCTTCGATAGTTGGTTAAGTGATGCTTCCTCCATAACAAGTGGAATATCCATGATGTATTCATCTGGCCGGTAGATCGCCCGGTTTGCCTCCTCGCACCCTCTTTTGACCGTACACTTCTCCTGGTCGGATATATAGTAGTAATACCGCGAGCCGGGACGGAAGAAGTCCTGAGGAATGACCTTCATAGACCCTTTGAAGGTATTCCACTGTGTCTTTTTCCCGAGGATTGCGGCGTTGATCCCTCCCACCTCATCGGCGATCGGAGGAGAAGAAAGCGAGTAGAGAGCGGAACATTTTGCAATCTGTTCGATTGTCTCCTCCTCGCCCCGGAACGGCAGGGTGAAGTAATACACGATCTCTTCGTAGTCCATAATTTTTCTGCGCTCCGCAAGCGGGCTCGGATCGAAAGGTTTCCAGCCGCAGATGGTTTTCACGGTGATGCGGTCCTGTGACCCATTGGGCATAAATTCTCGTTCGGATTCGATCTCGACCTCGACGAAGGTATGTTCTGCCGGCGGGTCGCATGATTCAGCGCAGAAAATCTCTCTCTTTGGGCTGTTCAAGAACGGTGACGGGTGGAGGTAGAAGTATTTCCCGTCTTTTGTATCATACTCAACGAAGCCGGTGTTTTCCCTATGAAAAATGAGTTCCTTTTCTAGAACAGAGAGTTCCGATCCCGGCCACCGGTCGTAGAGAATCCTCTCCCGGGCACTCAGGCAATCTACTGTTGCGAAACTACCCGGTTGTCCGTGGTGCAGATAGGCACCCATGCAAGCGCTTACTGGCCTCTGTTGGACCTGATTTGTTCTTTTACCTCGTCGATTGTAAAAGGCTCTCTCTTACTATGGCACTTTATATTGATCTTTTGGTGGAAATCACTGGGTGCGTAACTCCTATTTCAGATGACCCCTGCTACGAGCCCGTCTACATCTCCTCGCACGGTGACGTGCAACAGCAAGACGAGGTGTGCCTCAAACTCCCACGGGCGCGGGTCTGCCCCGAGGAGTCGCCGGAAGACTGCTTCGAGAGTGCGGAGCTCGTGGCGCTCTCAGCCTGCTCACTTGGAAAGGCAGCGTTTGTCGACCCCGTTTATGGAACAGACCGGCGCACGGATGGTTGTCGGCCCAAAGAGGTAGAATTTATCGACAGCGCGATCTTCTTCCTGAACCTTTTTTTACCTGATGCACCGGCAGTAACTGCTGTGGACTATACATCGATTGCTCCGGAGGTATCGGAGAAGACCCGGTACCGCGATCTTCTCGATCTTGTCCATCGCGGCTTGCTGGAAGCAGTCGGTGCAAAAAAGGGCAGAAAGTACGTTTTAGCTCGATCACGCCCCAGGAAAGCCTGATGTGTCGAGAGTATACTCTGTGAGATATCGGACATTTCTCGGACATTTATCAGACATATCGGACATCTTCTGTTTTTGGGTGTCCGATATCGAACATTGAGGGGCTTCTCCGTTTCGTGGGGAAGTGAAACACCACGAGATCCCCTCAGCCTTGCGATACCCGAACTCCTTCCCCTTTGAGGAAGTCGCCGCTCAAAGACCTTCGGTCTTCTCGAACTCCGGTTCTGCGAACCGTCGTTCACCGCATCCCTCCCGGCACCTGCCGGAAATAACACCCCCGCAGGTCTTTGCCTGCGCCTCGCGTGAGCGGTAAGCCGCTTTTACGGCATCGCACCTATCGGTGCCGGTCATCCTGTAGTCCTTCGGGATGGGATCGAGGCTGGGGCAGGCACGGCTCTTCCCTTTGCCGGAATGGAGACGTGCAGCCTCTTCGTATTCGCCACCGACCGTGAGGCGCCGGTCCATCAACAGACGGTCTGACCGTTTAATTTCCGTGGTTTCTCGTCTTGCTTCCGTAACGATTACAAGAGCCTCCGGGCTCCGGCGCACCCCTCGTCCCGTCCGTCATAATTCTCTCCTCTCCGTCGGACCACCCGGCCCGGGTGATGATTGCTGCGCAACCAGGGTCCGGTATGTGCCGTCCTTCCCGCCGGGGTGGGTCTGTGTGACCGGGAGCAGGCCGGATCGACGGCGGCCTCTATCTCGTCGGGAGTCTGGAGATCGGCGCCCGTGATTTTGACGGTGATCCGGGCGTTACCCGGAAAACGGCGACGGTCCGGGAGTCCATGTGCTTCTCGGGTGTGGCACCGGGTTATTACCGACGGAGGAGGGAGGGCTGTTTCTCCCTTCATGCCAGTTCATGCTTCCGGAGGAATTCCCGGACCTGCCTCGACTCGATCCAGCCCTGATCGAGCTGCCGGACATACCCGTTGATTCGCTCGACCTGCTCGCTGATCCGATCGGTAGCCGCCCCTTCATCGAGCAGTTCGGTCATGCCGAGGATCACCTGGAGGGGCTGGCGGATGTGGTCGCCGAGGACGGCGAACTGCTCGATGTTCCGCTCGATCTGCTCGAACGCTCGCTGCCGGAGTTGCTCGTTCTGTTTCCGCTCGGAGATATCCCTGCCGACCCCATGAACTCCGATCACCGACCGTTCGCGGACAATCGGGGATTCGCTCAGTTCGAGAAATACCGCCGACCCGTCCTTGCGGCGGAACTCTACCTCGAGCCCTTCGACCGGTTTTCCCGCGGCTATCCTCTCGCGCCCCTCGTCCCACAGAGGGAGCGATGAGGGGACGATGTAATCGCGGCACCTGGCGCCGATGAGTTCATCCGGCGTATAGCCGAGGATCCGTATCACCGCCGGGGAGATGTAGGCGATCCCCCCGTTACTATAGCAGGTGTAGATCATATCGAAACTTTGCTGCGTGATCTCCCGGAACTGCGATTCGCTCCGCTGGAGGCTCTCCGTTGCCTGTATGCGTTCGATTGCTCTCCCGAGGCGGCGGGCGACGGTGTCGAGCAGCGACCGCTCCTCACGGAGGAACGGGCCTTCGTCTTTCTCCGGCTGTTCATGGAGGAGGCAGACCTCCACCCTGCCGACCGTCTCCCCGTGGACGACAACCGGAGACGCCTGCCGCCAGGGCGTCTCGCGAAAACGTTCCGTCTCAAACCTGCGTCCGTACACCATGATCCCGGCAACGGTATCCTCCGGGTACTGCCATCCGGAAGGGAGCACCCGGGCAACCCTGGAGAAGATCTCATCGAGCGAATCCCCCGACTGCTCGATGATGCGGGATACTTCGTGAAGGACGGAAAGTTCTTTCACCCGTTCATTCAGGTCATGCGCCAGTTTCCTCAATGCATCAGTCGCCTGCCGTTTCCCGGTGGTATCCCTTGCAATGACCACAACCCGGGTAACGGCGCCGCTTACGTCCCGGATCGGGTAGAATACGGCGTCATACACTCGCCCCTCCCATGCATCCTCAAACCGTTCTGGCCTCCCCGACCCGGCGACCCCGTGCAGGCGTGCGAGGTGCATCCCCGCCACATCCGGCGGAAAAAGTCCGGAAAGATTCTTACCGACGAAGCCCTCCCGGAAGAGCGCAAGTCGCCGGGTCGTCGCCTCGTTGGCGCCGATAACCCGACCGTCAAGGTCGAGGAGGACGATCATCTCCTCCGGGGCGCGGGCAGCGGCATCGTCCTCCGGGACCTCCTTTCCGGTGCGCTTCCGGTCGGTGATATCGTAAAGTTGCTCGACAATGAACGTCACCTCACCCTCCGGACCGAGGACCGGGCTTGATCGACACTCCAGGTAACGCCCGATTTCGGGCGCAAACATCCCGACAACCTCGCGCCTGCCGCTCGCGAGCGCACGGTTCGCCGCGCAGACCGTGCAGGGTCCGATCCGCCCGATAAGTTCATAGCACTTCCGCCCCGTCGCTCCTGCCGGCGCCATCCCGGGCGTCTCGCGGCCGGGACGGGTGCCGTGCAGGACCGTGCGGTTCGGCTGCTTTCTGCCGACGATATCGCCGGGGCTCACAAACAGCGTGTTCACCCCCTCCAGGCGGTGACGGGTCCGTCCCTCTCCGGCGGCGTCCTGTCGGGCGATGGAAGAGGCAAATACGGCGATGTGTATATCCCCATACCCGCGGTCACGAATAACAAATCGTCGGGACTCCAAAACCTCCTCCCGGAGTTCCTCCGGCCGAACCGGTTCGTCGTCGGCATCGTAGACGAGCCCCCGCCTGCCGCGGGCGGTGAGGAGGGCATCACGCTCTGCCTCGGCACGAACAGCACGGGTGGCAAGCTCCCTATTTTCAGTAAACAAAGCCTCGATGCCGTTTTTCAGTCTCTCCCGCACCCGGGGATCGAGGGCAGGAGCGCCATCCTGCAACAGATCGAGAAGGTCCGTCGGCGATTTGTCGTGCAGGTTATCCATGTATCGCTCCAGGTTCCCGATGTTTTCAGGTGTGCACATTCAGTCGTTTGCTCCTTTGCGCTCATTCGGTCTCATCTCTACGGACCACAGGGAAAGAACGGCGATCCGACGTTCGGGCTGATTGCAGGGACGCCTCTGGCGAGCTTGCCTGCTAACCGGCGCATCACCGGCGGTTTTGCAGGCGTTGGTACGGGACATTGAAATGCCGCTCATCTGAACAGATGAAATTACTACTTGTATAATTTTTATTGGATAAAATTGATCGTTACCGAATCGATACCCCGGGACCGGATAAGCCACTGGCTTTTACCGTCGGGATGCAATCGCAGGCGGAAAGAGGAACGCCGGTCTGGCTGCCACGGAGATGATAACCTCCAGGAAAGCCAGCAGAACGGGAGAAGAGTGTATCGACCGAGAGGAAAAAGGGAATGATTGAAGGCAAGGGACTTAGTTCTTCTTAGCCTTGTCCTGAACCTTCTCTGCCTTCTTGTCCTGCTTCTTATCCTTTGCCATGAATGACACACCTCCTTCCCGAGGAGGGATATTATCTGTTATATCCCGTTCCAGATATATATTTTATGCTCGAACCGTTATTTTTCCCTCGAAATATAGTGAAACTACGCGCATTTAGCCGCCGCCGGTCCGCCGGGGGGTCGGGGGTCGCATCCGAGAGCCGCTGTCAGGAGAGATCGGAAGAGTCAGATGCCGACATGGGGCACCTCCCCCCGCCTCTGTACCTCAGGCACGCTCTCGTCCTCTCCGGACGAAACGCTCATTTCACGGCAGATAGTGCAGGAAAGATCCGGAATACGCCAAGACTTTTATCCGTTCCTTTCCAACGGATATAAGAATGCCCCGCCTTTATCTCGGTAAAATTCTGCTCCACTGGTGCGATTCCTGCCACGCTCCGGTGCTCTCCCCGACCTGCGCCTGCGGCGCCCCGGCCCGGCCGGTAGCCGTCACGCCGCCGGGAGACGCGCGCCCCGCGTTCCCCGACGACGTCGATCGGATCAACCGTATATTCTGCGAGCACTTCGGGGCGCCGCTGATACCGGAAGGCCACATCGCACTCCTGAACAAAGTCCCCGCCGAGGACCGCATGGACGAGATCGTCCTCGGAGGCGCCGTTGTGGGCATAGTTCGCTACCTCCCAGAAGAGCGGCTCTGGGAACCGCTCCCGCGTCCGGCCGCCGCGGCTTACCTCCGGCCGACAAAGCGCTACGTCGTCGTCGACGACGGCGCGATTCCGTCCATCCGCGATGAGGGAGCAAGCGTCCTTGCACCGGGGCTCATCTCGATCGACCCTGCCGTTGCCGAAGGTGACGAAGTCTTCATCCTGACGAAAACCGGCGATTGCATCGGCGTCGGCAGGGCGAAAGTCGACGCCGCCGCCGCCGCGACGATGGAGCGGGGTCTTGTCGTCCGGACACGAAAGAACACGCCGTCGGTCTCTGTCCCGGGCAGGGCGACATGGGAGGACGCCGTCAGGGCCAACGAGAAGGTACTCGCGGCGGCCGAGGCCGCGAGCATCCGGTTCGTACGGGAGGTCGCCGAACGGAACCGGAGACAGCCCACGATCTCCTACTCCGGCGGAAAAGACAGCCTTGCAACCCTCCTTATCGTCTTAAAAGCACTCGGCCCGGTGCCGCTCCTCTTTGCCGACACGGGGCTTGAGTTCCCCGAGACCTGCGAGAACGTGGATGCGGTGGCGAAACGCTACAACCTCGAGGTTCTTCGGGTCTGCGATGAAGAGACGTTCTGGAAGGAGTTCGACGTGAACGGTCCGCCTGCCGTCGACAACCGCTGGTGTTGCAAAGTCTGCAAACTCCACCCCGTCGGCCGCCTGGTGAGCGAGCACTGGGGCGAGTGCCTCTCGTTCATCGGTCAGCGGAAGTACGAGTCGGTGAAGCGTATGCAGAGCAGGCGGGTCTGGCAGAACGCCCATGTGCCCCAGCAGCTCTCCGCTGCACCCATCCAGCAGTGGACGGCGATGCACGTCTGGCTCTACATCTTCCGCGAGAAGGCCCCCTACAACCGTCTCTACGAGCGGGGGCTCGACCGCATCGGGTGTTTCATGTGCCCCTCAAGCGACCTTGCGACCATCGAGATCATCAAAGACTCCTGTCCCGACCTCTGGAAGATGTGGCTTGAAAAACTCGGGGGCTGGCAGGAGAAACAAGGGCTGCCCCGGAGCTGGATCGAGCAGGGGTTGTGGCGCAGACGGGGAGATGCAGATGAAGAAGCGGATAGTTATAATTGATTACGGACTCGGCAACCTCCGGAGCGTCCTCCGGGGCCTTGAGAGGGCCGGAGCGGCGCCGGCAATCACCGCGGACCCCGGGGTGATCGCGGCGGCCGACGGCATCGTCCTCCCCGGCGTAGGGGCGTTCCGGGAAGGGATGGAGATGCTCGGCGGCTTGAAGGAGACCGTCCTTTCCGCCGCGAACGATACCCCGCTTCTCGGCATCTGCCTCGGGATGCAGATGCTCATGGACCGGAGCGAAGAGCACGGCACCCATCCGGGGCTCGGCCTCGTGCCGGGGGACGTAAAGCGGTTTCTCCCGGCCGCCGGGGAGAAGGTCCCCCACATGGGGTGGAACACCATCCACATCGATCACGAGACCCCGCTCTTCGACGGGCTCCGCGAGGAGGAGTATGTCTACTTCGTCCACTCCTACTATGCGGCGGCCGCACCGGAGCATACCCTCGCGAGCACCACCTACATCCACCCCTTCGCTTCCGCCGTCGGGAACGGGCTCACCTACGGGGTCCAGTTCCACCCTGAAAAGAGCGGGGCGGTCGGTCTCCGCATCCTTGAGAACTTCATCGACCTGGTCTGCTGATCAAAGAGAAGGACCGGTGCAGAGGAGAAGCCCGCCCGGCGTAGCTATCATCTTCTCTATCGCTGAGGGGCAACAGAGTCGTCTTTCGTCCATCACGCGCGGATATCCGGAACCCCCGTCTCCTCTTCGGACGATCCTGCTGGAGGGGAGGAAATCCCGGCTTTTGCTCGACCAAAGACAATCCTGACGGCAACACCCTTCCCCGATCTCCCCGGTATCCGCTCCTCGATCTGGATCTCCCCGCCGTATGAAGCAACCAGATCCCTGACGATACACAGTCCGTGTCCATGAACTTCTGAAGAGAGCATTCTCCTCATCTCCTCGGGAATCCCCGGTCCGGTATCCTCGACACGGACCTCCACCCGGTCCTTCTCCTCCCTCACCCCGATCCGGATGGAGACCTCCCTCCCTCCATGCTTTACGCTGTTGTCAAGAAGGTTCCAGAACACCTCCCCGATGAGTTCGTCGGCAAGTATGACGCTCTCGCATCCGGCATAGTCTATCCTGATCCCGGGGAAGTTCGAGATCTCGTGTTGAAGCACGGTATCAAGGGAGACTGCCCGGAGCGGGGCGGTGTCTCTCCGGGTCTTGCGGATCTTTTTTAACGTATCGAGGTTCCTGATCACGTCGTAACTCTTCCTGATTGCCAAAGTCGTTTTCCCCGCTATCTTCCCGGCCTCTCCCTCCAGCATCCCGTCGAGGATGTCGGCGTACCCGCGCGCGGCAAAGATCGCATTGGTGAGGTCATGAGCGATGATGTCGAGGTGGAGGGCAGCGGAACGCCTCGCCTCTTCTGCCGCCTCGACCCGAAGCATCCGGGATAGAAGCGCACCGATCAATTCTGCAGAGACTTCAAGAGCGGCACGCTCCCCGTATGTCGGGGAGTCGGGTTTCCGCACGGAGAGACAGAGGATGCCCAGAACCCTCTCCGGGTCGGCGACGGGAACGAGAAGAACGGGGTTCCCCGCCCCGTCTCTCCGGCCTTCCGTGACCGGCATGGTGTGCGATCCCGCAAAATCCCGGAACGATGAGAGAATCTCGCCAAAAGGGCCTGGATCTTTTCTTTCGACGATATTGAACGCGCCGTCTCCGTCGTAGAGCGCGAGACAACTCTCTTCGATCTCTAAAAGATCCCGCACAACATCGAGTGCGGATTCCAGGAATTCTTCGGCTGAGGCGGCTGCCGTCGACGCAGAAATAATTCTCGGTACCAGTTCAGCGACCGACGGGCTCATGCGGCGGCAGATCCCGCCGCTCTCCGGACCGGGCATGGGCTCGTGGAGTTCGGCAAAGACACCCCTGGCCTCCCCATCTTCGCCCCGGTAGACCGTGCCGTAGAGAAGAACCGGCTGTATGCCTCCATCGCTCCGCCTGACGGTAAGTGCCTGTTCCCGGATCGTGCCATCAGCAACGACCTCTCGGTATGCAGACTCCGCACACCCGGGTTCGGTGAAGAGAGTGCAGAACTCGGTACCGATCAAGGCATCCCGCGTCCGGCCGGTCAACGCCTCGGTCGCCGCGTTGACGTCGCTGATCCGCCGATCGGAACCGATGGTCACCAGCGGATCGATATGCGCCTCGATCAGGGTACGTCGGTATTCCCCGGCTGACCGGAGGGCTTTCTCTGTCTGCTTCTGCGTCGTGATATCTCTGATCGACTCGATGGCGCCGGCAACGGTCCCGTTTTTGTCGTACAGAGAGGTCGCCTTGACCCAGAGAACGACTCTCTCCCCATTCAACGATGCCTCCGCTGTCTCTGCGATGATCAGATCTCGGTCCCGTTGATTGAGCAGGTAGGACGGAGGAACCTTCTTTCCCGGATGAAGAAGGTAGTCGACGAGCAGTGGCCTGGGGGCTCCGTAAAAGGGAAGTGCATAGGCGTGATCGCCGGTCCCGGAGATGTCGTCTGCCGCTATGCCGGTCATACTCTCCATCGCCCTGTTCCAGGCGATGACCCTGCCCGAACAATCAACGGCAAAGGTCGCATCGGGGAGATGACAGAAGATATCGGAGATCCGGCGTTCGGATTCACGAATGTCCTGTTCGAACCGGTGTTTCTCCACGGCGCGCCGGATCGCGTTTCTCAGTTCTGCGAACTGCGACCGGACCTCGCCGCCTTTCTGGATGTAAAAGTCGGCTCCTTTATTGAGCGCCTCGATCACCACTTCCTCTCTCCCCCGGCCGGTAAAGATGACGAAGGGGATCGTAATGTTGGCGCTTCTCAGTCTGGAGAGCAGGTCTATCCCGTTCATACCGGGCATCTCGTAATCGGAGATGATGGCATCGAATTTCTCGATCTCGAGCAGCCCGAGTGCCTCCTCTGCAGACCTGCAGGAGGTGATCTTCATATCTCCGGTACGTTCGAGATAGAATTGAGTCAGTTCAAGGATGACCGGTTCGTCGTCAACGTGGAGGATACGCATCAAAGCCGTTCTCCTCCTATAAAATGCAGCCCGTAGTTGATTCTAAGTCTTGATATTGTCTTATTCTGCAAAATCATACTAATTTATCTGTTTTTTGGTTGAGATATCGCTAATCCGAAGATCTTTCGGAATATTTTGAAAGATATAAACCTTCGCCGAAGATCGTGCCTCTCCCTCCATCGGCAGTCCGGTGCGCTCCGGAAGGGTTGAGAAACGGGGTTTCGGGAGCATTCCCCTCCCGCCGGGATGCCCGGGTCGTAAACAATCGAACGGGCCGGTCAGTTTCCGTTCGCGTGCTTCCGCAGTTCCCGGTCCCGCAGGATGTTTCGCTGGATCTTTCCCGAGATGGTCTTCGGGAGTTCCGGGACAAACTCGATTGCTCGCGGGTACTTGTAGGGGGCGGTGGTGTTCCGGACATAGGCCTGGAGTTCCTTGACCAGCGACTCGGACGGCTGGTAACCGGGCTTCAGAACGACGAACGCCTTGACGATCATGCCCCTGATGAGGTCCGGCGACCCGACGACCGCCGACTCCTGAACGGCCGGGTGCTCCATGAGCGCGCTCTCGACCTCGAAGGGTCCGATCCGGTAGCCGGAAGACTTGATGACGTCGTCGTTGCGCCCGATGAACCAGAAGTAGCCGTCTTCGTCCATGCGTGCCTTGTCGCCGGTGTAGTAGAACCCGTTCTGGAACGACTCCCGGTTCGCTTCGGGGTTATCCAGGTACTCCATGAAGAGCCCGACCGGGCGGGGGTCGAGTTTGACGGCAATCCGTCCCTCTTCCCCGACCCCGACCGGGTTCCCGTCGTCGTCGTGGAGCTCGATGTGCCATCCCGGTACGGGCTTTCCCATGGAGCCGGGCTTATGCGCCATGCAGGGGAGCGTGGCGATGCAGCAGACGGTCTCCGTCTGGCCGTATCCCTCGTAGATCGGCTGTCCGGTGCCCTCCTGCCAGACGCGGATCACCTCGGGGTTGAGCGGCTCGCCGGCGCTGCAGCAGTGCCGGAGGTTCCGGAAATCGAACTTGTCGAGGTCGGCAAGGATCAGCATCCGGTAGACCGTCGGCGGTGCGCAGAACGAGGTCACTTCATACCTTTCCATCAGCGGCAAGAGTTCGGTTGCGCTGAACTTCCCCCGGATATCGTAGACGAAGATACATGCCCCGGCAATCCACTGACCGAAGATCTTGCCCCAGCCGCACTTCGCCCACCCGGTATCCGAGAAGGTCAGGTGGAGGTCGTTGGGCGTGAGATCCTGCCAGAATGAGGCGGTTATGACGTGTCCGAGCGCGTAACTCTGGTTGTGCAGCACCATCTTGGCCTCGCCGGTGGTGCCGGAGGTGAAGTATATCAGCATCGGGTCGGTTGCTTTCGTCTTTTTTGCGACCGGCATACTGACCGTGCGGTGCGATACTGGTGCAGGGTATTCGAGTTCGTGCGGATAACTCGCCCAGCCCTCCCGCTCTCCGTCGGCGAGGAAGAGGGTATCGAGCAGCGGACAGGCATCGGCGACCTCATCGACCTTTCCGGCGTTCTCACAGTTGGTGATGATCATCCGGAACTTTCCGGCCCGGATACGGTACTTGATGTCCTTTGGGGTCAGCATCGTCGGACAGGGACAGTATATTGCACCAAGTTTGATGAGCGCGATAACGAAGATCCACCATTCCGGGACCCTCGGGAGCATCAGCATGACCCGGTCGCCCTTCTTGATACCGTACTTCAACAGGATGTTGGCGGCGCCGTTGGAGAGATACTTGAGGTCGCGGAAGGAGTATTTCTTCTCGTTGCCCGCCTGGTCCACCCAGATCATTGCAAGTTTGTTCCGGTCGGTCTCGGCCCACCGGTCGATCACATCGTAGCCGAAGTTGAAATATGCCGGGACGTCGATCGTAAAGTTCGCACAGGCGGCCTCATAATCGGGAACATTGGGTCCTAAAGTTCGTTTAGAGGGGATCTCCCCGAGGATGGCGGGCTGTAGCACGTCGTTATCGGATGCGCTCTCGACGTGTGTCGTGCAGAGTTCATTGAGCCATTCCGACCGGGAAACCCCTCGGGCATCGCACAGCCTGTCGATCTTCTTCACGAGGTCGTCCGGCATCGTGACCGAGTATCGCACCATACTTACAGGTATGTGGTGCATGATATCATCTTTTTGCTTTTTTTAATGCACGGGATCTCCTGAAAGGCACCATCTTGGGTGCATTGAGCCCCCGTGCAGGCCGGGGGTTAGCGAGGAGCGCACCAGGTCCCGTCGTGCCGGCACCAAACATTCAAGCCAAGAGGGTGCGCACCGGGGCTGCATATGACGGAGCAGACCATCCTCGTCACGGGCTCGACGGACGGTATCGGGAAGGCGGCCGCGCGCCTCCTCGCCGAGCAGGGCCACCGTGTCCTGATCCACGGCAGGGACCCCACGAAGGGTCGGGCCGTCCTCGCGGAGCTGAAGGCGGCCACCGGGTCCGACCGGTTGAGCCTCTTCATCGGCGACCTCTCGGTGCAGGAACAGGTCCGGCGCCTCGCGCGGGAGGTAGGCGATGCGCATGACCGGCTGAACGTGCTCATCAACAACGCCGGGGTCTTCATGCCGGAGCGGGCGGTTGCACCCGGAGGGGTCGAGATGACGGTTGCCGTGAACTTCCTTGCGCCGTTCCTGCTCACCCACGACCTCCGCCCGCTCTTGATGGAGAGCGCACCGGCGAGGGTCGTCAACGTTGCGTCGATAGCCCACCGGAGCGTGCGGTCGGTCGACTGGGAGAACCTCCCGGGATTTCAGAACTACGACGCCTACGATGCCTATGCCGTATCGAAATTAGGGGCCGTCGCCTTCACCGTCCAGCTCGCCCGGCGCCTCGAAGGGAAGGGGGTGACGGCGAACTCTCTCCACCCGGGGGTGACCGACACGAAACTCCTCCGGGCCTATACGGGCGGCCGGGACGGCGGGGCGCCGCCGGAGCACGGTGCGGAGGTGGAGGCGTACCTCGCCGTCTCACCGGATGCCGGCAGGATGAACGGCGGCTACTTTGAGGAGACCCGGTGGGCCCGTCCGTCGGCCCTCGCCCTCGCTCCCGGGTTCCGGGAGCGGTTCTGGGAGATGGGGCGTGACCTTACCGGAACCGGGCGATGGTGACCCGAAAGCATATCACGGATGACGGAGAGCGGTATCCCGTCCGTGAATACGGGGGGAGGGCAGGTACATGAAACGTAAGGTAAAAGGCGACGAAAAAGAGGAGACGAAGGAGTACTGGTGTGAGATCTGCGGGGCAGCCTGCGATGAGGTCACCGAAGAGACGTTTCCCGACCTTCGGAAGGCCAGGACGCTCTGCCCCGACTGCAAGAGATCCTATGAGGAGTCCTGCAGACTGCGATAACGGGGGAAGCGGTCACTTTCCGCCCTTTACCTCGGCGATCATCTCTTCGACCTCCTTATAGCCGTGCTGATAGAACCCCTCTTCGGCGGGGGCGATCTCGCGGAGGAGGCGCAGAAACTCGCCTGCATGCTCCTTCTCCTCGTCGGCGATATCAAGCATGACTTTCCGGACCAGTGGGTCGTCGGTCGAGTCGGCGATCTGTTCGTAGAGCTGGATCGCCTCGTATTCGGCAGCGATCGAGAACCGGATTGTCCGGATCAATTCTCCCGGGTCCAATCGGCGTTCCATGTGGTTCCCGGCAAAGGGATCGGCGAAATCGGGCATTCTTCATAACCTCCCTGCAAACGGTATGAAGGCCGGGAAACTGCCGGCCTCTTTTTGAGGCGTGCGCGGGGATGGTATATATACGTTGGGTCTGCCGCCGTTTCGATCGGCCCCATCGCCCGGGGCTGAACTCTATATATTCATTTAAATCGACATATAAGATGGATGCAAAGAGCGCTGGTAGATAAATTTAAAGAATCGACACGGTCGGTTTTGCCGATAGGCATAATTATCCTCCTGCTTCATTTTACCATAGCCCCCCTGCCGTTCGGCACGCTGATGCTCTTTGTACCGGGAATCGTTCTGCTCATCCTGGGCATGAGCGCCTTCACGCTCGGCGCCGATATGGCCGTGCTGCCGATGGGTAAGTTGATAGGTGCGAAACTGACCGAGTCGCGGAACCTGTGGTTGATGATCCTGGTCAGTTTTCTGCTGGGCGTGGCGTTAACGCTGGCGGAGCCCGACCTGCAGGTGTTGACCCGGCAGGTCCCCGCCGTGCCCGATCTTGTCCTCGTAGCCACGGTCGCCTTCGGCGTGGGCATCTTTCTCGTGCTCGCCATGCTGCGGATACTCTTCCAGGTTAAACTCTCGCACCTGTTTGTGCTCCTGTACGCCCTGGTCTTCATCGTGGCCGCGTTCACCGCCCCGGAGTACATCGGCGTGGGGTTTGATTCGGGAGGCGTCACCACGGGCCCCATCACCGTGCCCTTCATCCTCGCATTGGGCGCCGGTGTTTCGGCAGTCCGCGCGGGACGAAGCTCGGAGGAGGACAGCTTCGGCCTGTGCGCCCTCTGCTCGATAGGGCCGATCCTGGCTGTCCTGATCCTGGGGATGTTCTACGACCCCACAGGCACCGGCTACGCCTTTGAGACCCCCGCCACGGCAAACAGCATGGGGGAACTCGTGGCGCTGTATATCGGAGGGCTGCTTGAATTCTTCGAAGAGGTCTGCGTCATCCTGTTGCCCGTCGTCGTGCTCTTCGGCGTATACCAGGTGGTGAACTTAAAGTTGCCCCGGAGCCAGCTGATCCGGATTGGCGTGGGGCTGGTTTACATCCTCGTGGGGCTCACAGTATTCCTGACCGGAGTGTATATCGGCTTCATGCCGGCCGGAACGTATCTGGGCCATGCCATCGCGTCGTTGCCGTACAACTGGATACTGGTCCCGTTAGGTCTGGTCATCGGCATCTTCATCGTTGCTGCGGAGCCTGCCGTGCACATCCTCACCAAACAGATTGAAGATATCACGAGCGGCGCAATTTCAAGGAAGATCATGATGCTGAGCCTCTCCATTGGCGTGGGACTTGCCCTGGCTCTTGCCATGATCCGCATCCTTGCGGGCATCGACCTCTGGCTCTTCCTCCTGCCGGGCTATGCTGTCGCTCTCCTGCTGACGTTCTTTGTGCCCCAGATCTTTACCGCGATTGCGTTCGATTCCGGGGGTGTGGCCGCGGGCACTATGGCGGCGGCATTCCTGCTCCCGTTTGCTCTGGGGGCCACCGAGGTCCTGGGGGGCAACATGCTGACGGATGCTTTCGGCATCATCGGCATGGTGGCCATGATGCCGCTGATAACCGTGCAGATCATAGGATTGACCTACCAGATCAAGGTGCGGAGGGCGAAAGCCGCGGAGAGGAAGAAGGGCGGGCATAGAAACCTTTGACAAGGAGAATGTCGAGATCATGTGGTGGTAACGAGGAATGAGAATGTTGCACGATACATCTGCAGATGCGCCGCTGGTATTGATGGTTACCATCTTCGACCGGGGGCAGGATGAAAGGATACTACACCTGCTTACAGACGCGAGTGTGACATTTAACCTGTTAGCCCTGGGAAGAGGAACAGCCAACTCTCAAATTTTGAGTTACCTTGGTCTGGGCGAAACCGGGAAGACGCTTCTTTTCAGCATAATGTCGCAGAAACAGTCTAAAGCCCTGCTTGAGCGGGTCGGTAACGAGGTGGGTCCGGATAAACACAACCGCGGTATCGTCTTTACGCTGCCTATCGGCAGCGTCTACGGAGCCCCGGCAGGAGCATTCCCTCAGGGCGTATCAGAAACAGAGAGTGGAGAGCAAGTTATGGAGCAAAATGTCCAGTACGATCTGATCCTGGTTGTTGCAAACAGGGGTTTTGCCGACGTTGTAATGGAAGCGGCAAAGCGGGCAGGAGCGACGGGTGGGACCGTCGTCCATGCACGCGGGACCGGCGCGAAAGAGATGGAGAAGTTCTTCGGTGTGACCATCCTGCCTGAAAAGGACCTCGTCCTGATCGTCACGCAAAGCGAAGCCGGGCGCGGCATCATGGAGGCGGTTATTGACGAAGCGGGGCCGCACACCGATGCCAGAGCCGTCACGTTCTCTCTCCCGGTGAACGGTGTTGCCGGGTTGTCCACGGCCCCGAAAGACCCGGAAGTTCCGGAGACTGAAGGATCAAAACCGGGAGATCCGGAGACTGAAGGATCAAAACCGGGAGATCCGGAGACGGAAAGTTCAAAACCGGAAAGTCCGGAGGCAGAAAGTTCAAAGCCGTCGTCGTGACGGTCCCCCTTGCCGACCCTCTTCACTCTCCGAATCGGATCTTCTGTTTCGGCGCCAGGTTCGTTGCCTGCGTCCAGGTGTAGGCCTCCCCCTTCGCGAGGCGGAAAAGGACCAGCTCGGGGCTCTCCGGCGTCAGGCCGAGATCGACGAGGAAGGGACGGTCTTCGAGGGACCGGCGTTTCAGGGCGGGGTCGTCCACCCACTCGACCGGGCCGGCCGCACGGAGCACGGTTCCCCCTTCTTTTTCAGGGTCAAAGAACCCGATCTCGACGCGGGGGTTCTTCGTGAGTTCCCGGTAGATGTCCTTGATCGTCCAGACCTGGAAGTAAAACCCGGTCGCATCGGCAAACCACATCTGCAGAGGCCGCACACGGGGCTGGTCTCCGTCGGTCGTCGCCACCCAGGCGACCGGATTTTTGTTTGCAAAACGGATGCATTCTTCAAAGTTCATTCATCCATCACCATTGTTACATTCTGCGAAGGGTAATAAATAATCACCGCC
>ENA-UOOE01000728-UOOE01000728.1-fermentation-metagenome-genome-assembly--contig:-NODE-728-length-30661-cov-121.790727_pt1 | contig 30661 bp, 21 predicted proteins | sample MGYA00245776_ERZ724021 | MGnify/ENA primary metagenome ERZ724021 (study PRJEB28704, sample SAMN03018321) | fermentation metagenome | biome: anthropogenic terrestrial biome; feature: soil... | reverse complement strand
AAAACTCTAAATTGTCTAACTTTGGTTTTGACACTAAAAAAGAGATTTATAAGGAGTCTGTATGGCATATTAATAAAGAATTAAAAGATTATCCTGAATGGACCGAAAAACAAATAAATGAACGTGAAAAAGAGATTGTTAAATTTGCAAAAATGAGATGGGGATTTGAAAGATAGAATATAAGACAACTATGTTTTATATTTATCCAATTGAAAAGAATCTATTAATTTATATAATTTAGAAAATTGAAATAAAATCAGCCAAATTGGTATAAGAAAAGTAAAAAAGAAAAAACTTTTTTGCATTTCTATTTCTTTGATTTCGTTGCTTTTTCAACGTCTTGTAAGTTTGATGGTTCCTCACATCGTTCCAATAGTTTTTTAAGTAAAAATATAGTGCCAGATTTACTTCGAGGTTTTCGATCAACGTTACATAGAGGAGAATGTATGCAACGTATGCATCCATCCTCGCAGTCACATTTTTGCACCATGTCCAATGTTAACTTAAGCAAATCTTCAAAAAATTCCAAACCTCTCTCAGATAACCCCATACCTCCTTTATAAATGTCATAAATAAAAATGCTGGCAGATTCTGTGTCCTTATGATACTCAGTAGAGAACCCTTTAACATCGCAACGATCACACAAAACATAAAAAGGGAACATCGCAGTTAACGAATGTCCCAAACCATATACTGATTTTGATTTTTCATCATAATCCTCATTTTCAAAGAAGTAAGGATCTTGTAATATGCTATTGGGAATGTTTATCCACATGCCCTTTGTTTCAAATGTTATATCTGGAACCTTAATATTTTCGTAGTGACGTCGTTTTCCATCTTGGTACTCATATTTAAGAAATTCCGTAGTTATTTGTAATTCTCCAAAGTACAGGTCCAAAAAACCAATTTTTTTGGTTTTAATCGTATCTAAAATTTTTAAACTATCTTTTTTTGTAGACCCAAAATGACTCTTCAACTTTGTTTTTCGCATTTTTACTACTTTTCCATTTAAATCAAAGTCGGTTACAACGTAATTTGATCCCTGATATTGACGAGTGGCCTCTTCGTAACCTAAAAGATAAAATTCTTCTCTACTAATGTTCTCGTCAAATCTGGAGTTTTCGTAGATAATTTTAAAACCTTCATCTGAGAACTTTTTTAATCTAAATCCCTTCGCAGGATCCCCCTCATATATCCACGTTCCATTTACATTTTCTAAACCCAACTCCTCCAAATATTCAATAGGTTTATTAAAAGAGAAAAGTTCTTGAAGTTCTTCTATTGTGATTGGTATCTCAGAAGCAGCACACTTAATGTGGTTAGAATTCACGTAATCGTTACTTAAATCAACAACGGCATTCTCAGGGGATGTGCTTAAAAGATAATCTGGATTTTTTACTATGTACTGATTTAAAGGATCCTTTTCAGCTATTAATATTACTAAAGACTCTTTATTCTTTCTACCCGCCCGACCTGCTTGTTGCCAAGTCGAAATCAAAGTTCCGGGGTAACTTGAAATTATAACAGCATCCAAACTTCCAATGTCTATACCAAGTTCCAAAGCATTAGTAGTTACCACTCCCAAATACCTTCCGGACTTCAGGTTTTCTTCAATTTTTCTACGAATAAAAGGACTGTACTGTCCCCTATAGGAATACACTCGTTCCCACAAAGGTTTATATTTATTGTTAGGAGGGTTTAAAAATTCTTTTTGAGTTCTTAAATATCCTTTTGTATTCTTTGCAATGCTTTCTGCTTTTGACTTAGTCCTTGTGAAACACAATGTTTGGAGATCGTTCATAAGTAACGTGGCAAAAACTGATCTGGTATCGTGAGAACTAGACGATTCGTCATTTGTGATTAAATTATTTTCATCTTCAGGAGAATCGGAATCATTTTCATCCTCAAATTTTTTGTGGGGATTGTAAAATACAAAAGACTTCTTGCCACTTGTAGAATAATCATCGGAAACTAATTTAAACTTTTTTCCAACCAAATTTTCGCTAAATTCCAATGGATTGTCCAGAGTAGCTGAAGAAAGAATGTACTGAGGATCTGAACCGTAATAAGAGCATATTCTCTGAAAACGCCTTAATAACAATGCAACATTGGATCCAAATAAACCCGTGTAAATGTGGGCTTCGTCAAGAATAACATACTTTAAATTCGAATAAAATCGTTGCCACTGATTGTGCCAACGAAGTATGCAATGCAACATGTGCGGATTCGAAATCAATGCACGAGACCTGCGACGAATAAGCGATTTCTTCCCATCTTCGGTGTCACCATCGTAGATGTAAGGATCGAGTTTTATTCCAGTTTCCACTTCGTATTCCGTGAATTTTTTTAGTTGGTCGTTGCTGAGGGCTTTCGCAGGATACAAATATAGTGCCGTTGCTTCTTCGTCGTCTGCAAATTTTTCTAAAACTGGTAAAGTAAAAGCAAATGTTTTTCCAGATGCAGTAGGGGTCGTTATAATTACATTTTTACCTTCCCTTATAAGATTTGTAACTTGACACTGGTGTTTGTACAATTTAATGTTTTTAGAGTCCAAATAATCAATTAAAAGAGGATTTAATTCGCTTAAATAATCGTATTTGCCTACTTTAGGTGGAATTTCTTTAATAAACTCAACTTTCTTCGATAAATCAGGGTCTTCTCTGAAAATTTCCAGAACATTCTTTATCACTAAAACCACCTAATTAACACTATTATTTTATATTAATATGATTGCACCTTATATATACTATAAATCATCCACATATTATACCTGATAAAGTGTACATTAATATATGATGTTCAACTACCATGGTATATGCAAGGGTACCCAAGCGGTCAACGGGGATAGGTTCAGGGCCTATTGGTGTAGGCCTTCAAGGGTTCGAATCCCTTCCCTTGCACTTATTTGAGAATAAGATCTATTTTGTATTTATTTTGTAAAATCATCCATATCTTATACCTGACATAGATATAACTATATAACCATTTCTTTTATTGTGGTAAACTATTCAGTTCTTTTTAAATTGTAATTTAAACGAAAAATAAAAGCTTAGAGCTACTATTGAGGGTTAAAGAAATTTCGAATGGGCTACTTTGAAAACAACAAGGCATGATTTTAAAATAACCGTTGAATTTCTCAATAAATTCTGTTGAACAAAATTCTTCTTTTCGTTAACTAAAGCTTGAAATATAAGTTTTAACTTTCAAATTTTCTTTTTAGAATTTCCAACATTTGTTTTTGAACTTTATCTGTAGATTTTAAGACGAATTTAGGATCGGAAATTTTTGTTACTCTCCCTTTTGCATTGTAAACGAAATAATTTCTGTCGGGTCGATTGCACTTTTCGCACTGGGGAATTATGTTGCCAAGTTCCAAAGGTTTTCCAGGATCCATGTGTCCTTTTTGTAGAACAGTGACCGTGCTGGGATAATGTAAGTTCGATTCGCCCTCTTTAGAACCGCAAGTTGCGCATCTGTAATTGTATTGCTTCTTGAGTTCTTCCCAACCTTCTTCGCCATCCAAGTTGCAATTTCTTCTTTGATTGGTAAAGTTGGGATAAACTTTTTCTAGGGAAACTAAAAGATAGTCCCCGCTTTTCATGTTGTAGTTCCTGGCCTCGAAATCTCCCCGAGTACCTGAAAGGATGTACCAGCCTTTTTGTGCGGCCAGATGTCTAGCCTGCTGCACATCGTTTGTACTAGGGTAATAACGTTTGACGAATTTCGTTAGTTCAGTTTTATTAACTACTTTTCCCAAATTTTTGTGCAAGTAAACTAAAACTAGCGCATCCTTAGTAAAAGAATTTCCTCTTTTCAACTTAGGTAAAGTGACCCCTTCTACCTTCAAATTTCTTTCCCAAAGTTTTTCAATTTTCAGATATTCGTTTTCAATTTCTTCGTCAGTTAATTTCATGCAAGTCAATTTAAATTGGAGCAATTATAGTTTTAGTTACAAGATCGTGTAACAATATATATGTTAAGATATGTTAGATGGTTTAATATGAATTGGGAAGAAATAAGCTTCGTTACTCGAAATAAAATTAGGTTCAGCGTTTTAATTTCCATTAAAAATGAAGTTAAAACTCCTACAGAAATAAGCAAAGACACTTCCTTTCCAATAACGCACGTGTCTACAGAATTAAAGAAGCTCGAAGGTAGGGGTTTCGTTAAGTGTTTGGATCCCAATGTTAGGAAAAATAAATTTTTCTGCACAACTGAAAAAGGGAAAAGGTTGCTCCTAGAAATTAGTAAACTAACCGAATTGTGACTTATTCTTGGTTTTTAGAGGTGAAAAAATGGAAAACAAAATAAAATTTCAAAGTGAGGCTTACAAAGAGAAGGTCAGTTTCGTTAAAGAGTTTCTAGAGCACAACTTTCAAAAAAGTATTTTCGAATTCATAAACGAAAACGAATGGGAAGAGGACGCAAATTTGTGCGTGAACCTTTTGGAAGACAATTTAACTTCAAGCGATTTAGATTACACGAACGAAAAACTCAATTTGTCCCACCTCAAAGATAGGAGAACTCCTCAAGAGTACGGTTGCGATCTAATTTTAGGATGGATAGTGGAAGACGGAATTTTAAAAATACTTACCGAAAAGTTAAATTTGAAGTGCAATTTGAGTAGTGCTGACAAAGGCCGAAAAATCCTGAAAAAACCTAAATCAACCGCAGACCTGAAAATTGAAAATCAAGATGGGCAGCCGATATTTGTGGAATTGGTTAAAGACTACAATGGTTACTGGTTAAAAAATGGAACCATAGAGTTAAGAGACAACAAATACCTAAATTTAAAAAAAGAAAACGGTACTCTCTTAGGAATTGACTTCAAAAATGGTAAGTTTTTCGTTTTACCAATAAATGAAACCGAAGCAACTTACATAAAATTTCACAGGCCTTATCACAAACCCGCTTACTCTTTGTCATTAAATGAAACCAGATTCCACGATCAAAAAGAAATGAAACCCGTTTTAATCGAATATTTTAATCGTTTGGGCTAAAGATCTGAGTAAGAAAAAGCTCGGATTACATTCAACAATTTTGTGTACTTGTACGAAACGGGAGGGTAATCGTTTTTTTCTAAAGTTATTGGAATTTGAAGTTCCAAAATTGGATTCAAGGAGTAATTAACTACTGAATCGGAAGTTTTTTTGCATTTGATCTTGCACAAGTGAGTTATGGTCTTTATGGGAGATTTTTGGTATATCAATAAGTAAGACACTTCTCTTTTAAAATCTACGTGTTTGAACCTTCCGTAAACTCTCCTCGTCAATATTTTTTCGAACGATTTTTCCTCGACTGGAATTATTGCTACTTTTTCTTCTAAAAGATTTTTAGTATTGGACCGAATAGCCGATCCTAAGTCAATTAAAGCAAAATAAAAGTTTTTAACTTCTGACTTTCGCAAATTTTCGGTGCAGGAACCCAAAATCATTTCGATTTCGATTTCCTTCTCGACTCCGAAAACTAATTTCAAGATTTTTTTTACATTAACATCTATCAAGGGAACCTTCTCCCCAAAACAAAAACAAGAAACTGCGTTGGTTACATAATCTGAAACGCCTTTAACATTTTCTTTTAAGACTTTTAAGTTACTTGAGGTAATTTCCCCATTTTGAACTACCCATCGAGCTGCGTTAACTAGTGCGCTCGCTTTTTTATTTTGCAAACCCAAAGGTTTAATCACACTCGCCACATCGTCCAAATTAGAATCTGCTAAGACTTTAACCGTGGGGAAAAGTTCGAAAAAATTGGAAAAAATTGGAAGAACCTTCTCTGCGGAAGTTTTTTGCAACAAAATTTCCGTGCAAAGGATAATGTAAGGATCTTCAAGTTCGTTCCTCCACGGAAAATCCCTAAAATTGTGTTTACCCCAGTCTAAAAGCAATTGTTGGAAAAGGAAGGTGCGTTTTTTAGCAAAAAAGTTTTCTTTTTCCATATTAAACACTGCAAAATGTTTTTTTAATGCATTCTGCGACACTTTTAGCTAGAAGTGGAGGCACGGCATTACCAACTTGTTTGTACCTTTGACTAAGGTTTCCGTAGAACTTCACCCTGTCTGGAAACGACTGCAATCGGGCACCTTCTCTAACGGTGAGAACCCTATTGTTTTGGGGGTGTAAAAATCGTCCGGGAGCACTTGCACATCCAAAGTTTCCAGTAATTGTGTCAGCAGGTTTGTCCCCTCTTAACTTTCCATAGATATTTGGATAACCCCTTTTAAGCTTCAAATGTTCGGGTAGATTAGAGTGATTACCTCCAGGAGGTATATTCCTGATCCTATCGAGCACTAAATCGGAATGTCTAGGAGCTTTGTGATTGTCTAATTCGGAACACTCTCCTCTAATCCACTTTTGATACTCGTTCAATGGATCAGAAGCGTAAACTTTCGACTCTTCGTCGCTTTCAATTTTAGGGAGGTCCGATAGGGCTTCCATAACCGTAACATACTTTTTAACGTTGGACTTGAACGCCATGACTGATTCTGGAGGATAATGAGTGGGTTTTGGCCACTTAAAGGTTCCATCTAAATCATTTCTCAAACCTACAAAAAATATTCTCTTTCTCAATTGAGGAACTCCGTAATCTGCAGCCTTCAATATTTTGAAAGAAGTCGCATACCCAATTTCTTTGAAGAAATCCAAAAGTTCTTCAACAACTAATTGGTCCAATCCATTTTTCATCGAAGCTAAACCAGACACATTCTCCATTAAAAACATTTTAGGTTTTATTTGACTGATCACTCTAGCGTACTCTTTAACTAACATATTTCGCGGATCTTCGACCATCCTATTGCCAACAGTGCTGAAACCTTGGCAGGGAGGTCCTCCTATTACCATTTCTACCTCTTTCCAATCAACTCCTGCATCTTTCAAAATGGTTTTTATTTGATCTTTACTCAAATCTTCGTTAATTGCAACCGTGTCCGGGTGCGACATGTCAAAAGACTTCAAAAATGTTTTTTCAATGTCAATACCTGCTAAAATTTCGAAGCCCGCCATTTCGAACCCTAAACTAAGGCCACCAGCTCCACAAAACAAGTCTAAAGTTTTCGGTTTCATAAGTTTTCCTCTTCAAAATACATTGGTACTTGGTTATCGTTTTCAATTCCTGCAATTAATATGTGTAACAAAATCAAACCCCTTGAGCTTCTTATTTTACTTACATGTGTTCATTTGTTTATATAAACATTTTTTTTCAAATAACAGTTTTCTTCAAAGTTTTTTTTTAATATGGTTATGAATCGTGCCCAAAAAGTATTTTTCAAGTTTAAATTTTCGAACGACAGAATGAATTTTACTTAACCCTTTACAACCTCCAATAAAATCTCTTTTTGGTTTATGCAACTTTCGCATGTGCCACATTATACATCAAAAACCTAAAAAAACTTTCCGAAACATGAAATCCAACCATATAGGTGATTTACTTAATTTTAAATGTAACCTTGGAATACCTGTTCCTATTTCAACCACAGATATTTGTTTCGAATTATAAAAAGTTTTAAGTATTTAATAACAAACCTGAATTAGGTGGAAATATGGATATAAAAGAACTAAATTCAAAAGCTGAAAACTTTAAAAAAGAATTTGAAGAAAAGTTTAAAGAATCCAGAGAAGACTATAAAGAATTTCTCAGTTTATACCCCTATAAAGAACACCGTGAAAATATCAATTCCATTACCCCTGAAACTATCTACAATCCCGGTAAAAAACCCTATTTTCTATATTATATCGAATTTAAACTCAAAGAGCATGGTGCAATCAAGGTTGGAACTGCCCAATATGCAATAAATGCAAAAAAACAAATTGGAACCTTTAAAAAATTACTTAAAATTGTTGTTGAGGATTCCATAACAATCGCAGATAAAGTAGATGCACCTTGGGAGGACATAAAATATTTCGGTGGCGATAAGATCGTAGCAAAAAAGATCATATATTGTTACAATCCCCAAAAAGTCCTACCTATCTATAAAACAGAACATCTTGAACATTTTGCAGAAATAATTGATGAAAATTACCAAATCCAAGCTAACAAATTCCGAAAACCTTATAATGAACTTTCAACCGGCCAAAAATTTGAATATCTAAATGAACTTATCCTAAAATTCAAAGAAGAAAAAATAGAAACTGAAATGGATAACTTCTCTTTTTCGCATTTATTATACAATTTTTTATACCCTTCAAAATACAAAATCTCTGGAAATAAACCTGAAAGGAAATCAGAAGAGCCTCCTAAAAATAAAAATATTAAAAATATTCGTATCTGGAAAATAGCCCCTGGAAGCCCTGGCAAAAAGGAAAAAATGTGGCCTGTTTTTGTGGAACGTGGTTACATTGGCGTCGGATGGTTTGGCTGTGAATCATTTACAAAAAGGGACTATTCAAAGTTCAATTCAATTGAAGAAATTAAAGAAGCCATAAAAAAATGTTCCAACAAAAATGTGATAAATGATGATAAATCCATATGGAACTTCGCTAAGGAAATGAAAATTGGGGATTATGTAATATCTAACAACGGTTATAATGGTGTTTTAGGAATAGGAATCATAAAAAGTGAGTATATAGGCCCTGCAGAAGCTGAAAAGTTAAATTTGGATGAAGATGAAGATTATTTCCATTACAGAGAAGTTGAATGGATAATAACAGACGAAATTACCGTTGAAAATGAGGGAAACAGACTATTCCTACAAAAAACCATCGAAGAAATAAAATATAATCAATGGGACAAAATTAAGGAGGCTTATACAAATAAATCATCCACATATAGAAGAATATTTGAGAAAATAGATAGTTCACAGTACTGGACTGAAAAAGGAAACATTGGAGAGTTATCTGATGAAAAAATAAAAAAACTGTTAAGTTGGTTTGTGAATTTCTCTGCAACATACAAGAAGTGGACTCCTGAAAGATTAGAAGCCCAAAATATCAATGAAGAATGGATCCAACCTGAAGTTATCGCAAAAATGTCTGATGAAGAGCTGGAAGAACGCTACCTTCACTATTACAATGATAAAACTGGAAAAAAACAAAATTTGATTGCTATAAAAAGGGACAGGATCATTAAAAACGAAAACTTCAGAAAATCTTTATTGTACCTTTTAAACGAAGATGTAGATATAAAAACCAGAATTGATGAATTAATGGATACACAAAATGAGATGCACATTGATGGAATGGGTAGGGCCCTTATAACCGCTTTTTTAATGGATTTCAAACCGGATAAATATTGTTTATGGAACGGTAAAACTGAGTCTGGTTTCAAAGCTCTTGGTTGGGATAACTTGTACCGCAAACGCGGTGATTCCAATGGTGATGTTTATATTAAAGTTTTAAGTTTACTTGAAAAATTAAAAACATTAGGATCAGAATTTGATTTAAGTTTTCTTGATGTTGACCTCTTTTTACATACTATATCTGCTGAAGAGGAAGGAAAGGAAATGTTAGCTAAAATAAAAGAAGAATATAAAATACGATATTTCTTAGAAAAACTCCTAAAGGGTTACAAATCCAACCGTAAGAACAGTTTAAAAACCATTGAAGAAGAATTCAAATCTCACCTTTTAAAGCTATCAAACTATCAAAGCAAACCTTCTTCCTTTGAATCAGAGCTTTTTGGAAGCGATAATCCATATTTTGTTCTATATAACAGAAATCATAAGCAAAATTATGTAGATTACCCTTATTTCATTGCTTATTTTTTTAAAAGAAATAGTAAAGAGTGTTATCTGGCACTGAACATTAACAGAAGATATTTAAAAAGATTGCTTGAAAATGAAAAAAAGTTTTCGGATAGCTATTACGGTCCTGAGTTTAGGGAAATTTTGATCCACAATTCATCTCGATTGAGCAATGAACTGACCGAAATAGATGAATTCAAAGATCCTATGGATCTATATTCAAATTCAGATGGAATTGGAATCTCACTTTTCAAACATGGAGCTATTTGTGCAAAAAAATATGATCTACATAATTTACCTTCAGGAGAAGAACTTGAATCTGATTTAAAGGATATTCTGAAGGTATATGATGATTTAAATGCACACACCATTCTCACCATTAATCAACCAAAAAACTTCTTCGAATATTTGAGTGAAAAGGGATACTTCTTTGAACAGGAACTTGTTGAAAACTTCTTATTATCCCTTAAGGTCAAACCCTTCGTTATCATGACAGGTAATTCAGGTACAGGTAAAACCAAGCTTGCACAGCTTTTTGCTCAGTTTAAAGGTAGAAGACAAAATAATAGTAAAAATGGTGCGGGGTATAATATAGTCCCTGTGGGTGCAAACTGGACTGAAAACAGACACATAATCGGATTTTACAACGTGATAACTGGCGAATACAACAGAACCAATGCTTTGAATCTCATGCTCGAGTCCTGCAAAGATCATAGAACACCATATTTCCTTGTTCTTGATGAAATGAACCTTTCACATGTTGAGCGTTATTTTTCAGACTTTCTGTCAGCCATGGAAAGTAATGAATCAATAGAACTTCATTCAAATGGGAAGTGCGAAGTTCCTCCGAAGATTGAACTGAACAACAACCTCTTTGTAATTGGAACCGTGAACATTGATGAAACAACCTACATGTTCAGCCCAAAGGTCCTTGACAGGGCAAACACCCTTGAATTTTTAACACGGTCAGCTACAGATTACATGTCAAACTCTCCGTCCTACGAAGCAAACGGAAACACGGGTTACCTTGAAGATCCCCTCTCTGACCTAGACATCAGATACGAAGATATCAACAAACTCAAAAAACGTTTCATCAGCATTAAAACCGCTGATGGAAGTTTACTATGGGACGAACTCTCCATTAACATATACGAGTTCCAGGAAGCCCTTAGAGGGGCGGATTTTGATTTTGGATTCAGAACCATCAACGAGATAGTCCGTTTCATGTACGTTGCGTGGGTTTACGAGGGAAACCCAAGAACATGGGACAACTGGGGCCGTTACTTCGATGCCCAGATCATGCAGAAGATGCTCCCAAAAATTCACGGCTCTCAGAGGGAACTTGAAACAGTATTAAAGGAACTTCACAAACTTTGCATCAGCGGCAACTATCCTAAATCCGCAAAAAAACTCAGAAAGATGAGTAAAACCCTATCAGAAAGACGTTACGTGGCATTTACAGGTTAAAAGGTTCTGATCATGATAGAACAGCAGCTTAAAATACACTTCGAAGGAATGGGGTTTTTAAGTGTAACTCCTGTGAAAAACTACGGTTTGAGATCGGGACCAGACGGCATCGTCAATTTGAACACCACAATTGAACTGAAGAACATTCCCGAATTGAAAAATACAGACAGCAAAACAGCCATCCAGTTTAAAGAACCTGAATTTCAAAAAGCATCACCCAGCATATTTTTACTTGAAGAAAATGAGTACAAACTCGTTTTTGAAGCTGAAAGTGAAAATTCAGGGAAAGTAATCTTTCCAAGCCTTGAAGATGAAAATAACAATATCATATTTCAGAGGTTGGTCTCTGGAAAGAATGGTTTTTACGCAGGAATTTTAAAGCCTGGAAGCTACGCTGGAAAATCTTTTTTTGATGTTCAAATTGAAGACATTAAATCCCTTAAAGTTCCATTTGAGGTTCGTTCGCGGAAGATTGGCTACGAGGATCATTACACTGCAATGATAGCAGATCTCTGCGAAGCTGCTTCTTCCTTAATTTTTGAAGAAAAATCCCCATTCTCAATTGACCTTGACTTTAAAAAGAGTGTTAGAAGAAGTTTTTATGAGGATTTTATGTTTCTGGAGTACCTATTTCGTCCTGAAAATCTTTTAACATCCTATGAGCACATAAGAAGAGATCCCCATAAAAAATTGAAAAAACACCGGGAAAATGTTCCACTGCTACTTGCTCAAAGTCTGGGCCCTTACGAACTGATAAACATGGTTTCAAATCCTGGAAATCTCTATAAAACCCACAGTCCTCCAGGTAACTGGCCTCAGAACATGCGAAATTACGTTCCAAAAGATGTAAATCAGCAGCAAGACTTTGAAATAATTGATACCCCTGAAAATCGTTTTGTAAAATATTTCATAGGACTGGTGGATGGCTTAATAGATGAAATGGTCCTGTATGTTGAAGAAAATGAAAGAGATGGTTACGCTGCAGACAAGATCTATGAGTATCAGGAGATCATTCATGAATACTGTCTTGATTCATGGTTTGATGATATTGGGGAAATGGAGTATTTTCCATCAAACTCACAGGTACTTCAGAAAAAGGAGGGCTACAGAGACATTTTAAGGTACTTCCTATTTTTAGAAATTGATTTCAATCTTAAATGGAATGGTTTTGAAGATATCATCCGAGGTTACCAGAAAAAGCTTTTTGATCTGTACGAATACTGGTGCTACATCAGGTTATTCCGAGTACTGTGTGAACTGGAAGGAAGAAGAACTGAATATGAAAATCTTTTCGATTCAAATGAGAAGACCTGGGCTGTTGAATTTAAAAGAGGAGAGAATTCGAAGCAGCGGTTTAAAATAGAGATTCAGGGAGAGATCTTTGATGTGGAATTGAAGTACAACAGAAAATTTGTCCGCACAAAGCCACCTTTCAAGGTTTGTTCAATGGGTTCCTATTCAGTTGAATTAAGACCTGACTACACCGTCAGTGTCAAGTTAAATGGAAGGTGTTATCTGATCCACTTCGATGCAAAATACAAATACAACATAAATACAACATGTTCTGATGCTGATTTGAGTGATAGGGAAGAGAAGGAAGAGAAAGTCTACAAAAATGGGGATATTTACAAGATGCACACCTACAAAGATGCTATTCCCCATTCTTTAGGAGCTTATGTGATTTATCCTGGAGAAAAATCTGAAATACTACGTGAAACAGAATTTGAAGTGCCTTCAGTGGGTGCATTTCCATTGAAACCTGGAGAAAATTTTGATCAGGACGAAAAAATCAGATCATTCCTGGAGAATGTTTTAGCTGAGTTGGCAGAGATTACAAATCAAAATTCTGATGGAAAACCAGCCTTGAAACGAGATTCCTGAGAAAATCCTTTACTTTGCCCAATACAAAATATCACCCGGCCTTCTATGGATAACAAACACCTTTAAATACTGAGGAGTACAAAGAGTTAAACCTCGGCGGGGTTACCCGAGTGGCCAAAGGGGGCAGGCTCAAGACCTGCTGGTGCAGACCTACCAGGGTTCGAATCCCTGACCCCGCACTTGAAATATTTTATCAATAAAAAAAATCTATTTTTTATGATATCTGATCAAAAATCGAATGGACACATCTAAAATTCACGATTACTAACAATTTTTTGAATTTTATTTACATCTTCTTCAGACAGTGGTTCTTTCCAGAGTTCGTTAACTTGCCAGAGCCCACTTTTTCTGATTTTCTCTTTTGGAGAGTTCAACCCAAGCCATTGCTGCGAGGGTTTACATTCTTCACATCCGGATACCGTTGATATGATTTTTGATTCAAGATAAAGTCTCTCTTCTTTATCATCAACCTGAAAAACAACAAATGAAAAATTGTCTTGAATATATTTTGTAACCCTTTTTTCAGTTTCTTCCTGTTTTACAAAATCAACAGAATCAGAGTACAATTCTTTGGCTTTTTTTGTAGTTAAATCAAGATCCCATTGCTTGAGAAACGGATCTTCGTCACAACATAAAAGAGCTCTCCCTATATTTTTTCTAAAAATGCTCCTATCTTTATTTTCATTCACAAAATGCTGGTTCAAACGTGACCTTAGTTGATTATTGCCAGTATGTGTACCTATTCTAACAATTCTATTTGAGTAATGTCCAAATTCACCATTTTCAAAAAGAATATAAATTCCATTTTTAGGGATTTCGTCTTTGTTAAATGGAAATGAATGATTCTTAAGTCCACTAAAACATTCATGAATAATTTGACAATACTCACTCATTTGGGGTATGCTCCGTTAGCCATTGAAGTTGTTTTCCGATAGTTAAACCTAACATTGGCACTTCATAGTTTTTAATATGTGGAATTAAAAATTTTCTATATTTATCACCCGCAAGAAATACAAATTCATCGTCATTTAAATCAGAAACTTTATTTAATTGGCCCAATACTAAATCTGCCCATTCTCTGATTTCGTGCACGCGCATTTTATTCAAAGTCTTCTCATAGGTGTCAATTTCTTCTTCCAAGGATAATAACCCATACTTCGCAGAAAGAATGAAAATACCATTGGGATTTAAAGATTTTGCATATTTAAGATTTTTTTTGAAAAGAGGACTCACATACATATCTTCAGCCTTTGATCTGTGATCAAGCTTTTTACTAACACAAGAAACCAAAACAATCTTTTTCATAGAATAAGATAATTTAAATCAATTAATAAAATTTACTAAATAAATAGATGACAAAGTGTTCTGAGATACGTTGCTAATTAAAAGGTGAGTTAGATGGATAAACTGAAACTGGCCCGTGAATTTTCAAGAAAACTCCATTGCCCTGAAGTGGAAAGGATTATCCTATTCGGTTCTGTGGCCACCGGTAAGGACCGGGAAGACTCAGATGTGGATATTCTCGTGATAAGCCGCAAAAAAATGGAAACAAATGATAAGGTAATGGAAGAAGTTGGTCAGATGCTCCTTAATGAGGGGGCGTACTTTTCAGTTAAGGTCATGTCACCTGAAGAGTATCAAAAACTTAAAGGAACCCATTTCATCTCCCAGATAGAGGATGAAGGTGTAGTTCTCGAGTGACGAAAACTTAATTTTCAAATAAGGTTATTAAAGATTGTTTTTCTAATTTGAAAATACGAATTTTTAAAAAATCCATCAATCCCATTTCTAAAGCTTAATCTCCACGATGGATCGTCATCTATTTAAATTGGAACGTTAAACCATTTAACAGCAAAACAGTACCCTGCAGGTGTCAAGTTCACCCACAAGCAGCACTTACAGGGTGCATGGAAAATGGATCAACATGATAAGCTTCTCCCAGTTCCAGGAAATAGTTATAGATGAGTTGAAAAGGGATATCCGTCCGGATATGAACCCTGATCAGCACAGAGCAATTTCAGCCCCGCAGGATGAATCCCAGTTCATAGTTGCAGGTCCAGGAAGTGGTAAAACCACGGTTATGGTCCTGAAGATCCTGAAGTTCATCTACGTGGACGATGTCAATCCTGGAAGCATCCTTGCAACCACCTTCACACGTAAGGCTGCAGCAGAGCTCAGATCAAGGATACTGAGCTGGGGCGATATCATACGCCAGAAACTCCTTTCAGATAATAAAGACCTTGAAAAGGATTTAAGGCATCTTGATTTCAACCAAATCGTGACTGGAACCCTTGACAGTATCTGTGAGGAGGTTTTAAAGAACCACAGGGATCCTGGTTCTCCACCGCCTGTGGTTGTTGAGGACTTCGTTGCAAGGGCCATGATGATGAGAGTGGGACTCTTCACAGAGGAGAGGCATCACAACGAGGATCTGAGGAATTACCTGGTCCAGATAAGGGGTGGTAAGTTCGGTTTCAACACTGCTGAGATGAGCAGACTCCTCCTCGAGATCAAAGACAGGGTCTACTACGATCAAGTACTATGGGAAGAGTTCAAAAGCAAAAGGGACGATCCTGGTGTTGAGGTGGCATGTCAGGCCATTGAAAATTACATCCACGAATTTGAGGAGAGGATGCTCTTTGATTTCTCACTCCTTGAAGCTGATTTCCTGGACAAACTCCATGAAAAGAAACTTGAGAGTTTCCTTGAAAACCTGAAGCTCGTATTGGTGGATGAGTACCAAGACACCAACCTTCTGCAGGAGCAGATATACTTCAAACTCGCAGATGCTGCGGCACGTAACGGGGGAAGTTTCACAGTTGTTGGAGACGACGACCAGTCACTCTACCGTTTCAGGGGAGCCACCGTGGATCTCTTCACCAACTTCAAGGAAAGATGTGAAAAACATCTTAAAATTGCACCGGATCTCATAAACCTCTCTAAAAACTATCGTTCAACATGTTCGATTGTTGATTTCTGCAACGAGTTTGCTGTTCTGGACCATGATTTTCAGGGTGTTCGTGTTGAGGGTAAACCTCCAATAGAAGCTGCAAGAACCGGTGATTTCTGTGACTTCCCAGTGCTTGGCATGTTCAGGGATGATGCAGAAACACTGTCCAAGGACCTGGCAAAATTCATCCATAGGGTTGTTTATGGTGAAGGATTCAAATTCAGGTACAGCGGACTGGACTACGAGATAAGTTGTGATGAAACTGAGGGTTCTCCAACTGATGTTTCCATTCTTTTGAGTTCTCCCCTTGAGATGAATGCCTTTGGAAGTAAGAGACTTCCATACTACCTCAGAAAGGATCTCATGGAGTTGAACCAACCCATACCTGTCTTCAATCCAAGGGGGCAGAATCTGGAGCGTACCTGGGAGGCCAGTGTGCTCTGCGGATTGCTTCTTGAGTGCATCGATCCCGAGTGTGAGGTTCAAAATTCCATTGAGAAACTTCCAAAATCAGCAGTTCACAGGTTCGATTCTTGGAGGAAAAAGGCAACTGAATACATCGAATCCTATCCTGAACCTCATGAACCATTTTCACTGGGGGATTTTGTGGATGCCTGGAGTTCTAGAACACCCAGGGGACGTAAGAAATGGAGGCATGATGTTTCCCTTCTGGAGATCGCTTACAATCTCGTGACCTGGATACCTCAGATGCAGGATGATGTTGAAGGGCTGGTTTATCTGGAGGCTGTTACACGTACCATGGCCCAGACATCCTTCTTCACAAGCTTCGGCGGCGAGATAATATTTGAGGATGAACTGGAGGCAAAATCCATTAAGGAACTGTACTGGAATGTTTTCACTCCCCTTGCAACAGGTGCAATTGATGTGGATGAGAATCTGCTTGAGACACTGCCTGACAACAGGGTGAACGTCATGTCCATTCACCAGTCCAAGGGTTTGGAGTTCCCATTGGTGGTGGTTGATGTAGGTGCAGACTTCCGAACTGACCATCACAAGAACACCTTCAAAAGATTCCCTGTGGAGGGTGGTAAATCCTGCAACCTTGAGGATGAACTGCGTGTTTGCTCACCCCTTGAAAGCTCCATACGCAGTGGTAAGGATCGGGCCTTCGACGATCTCATAAGGCAGTACTTCGTTGCATTCAGCAGACCTCAGGATGTTCTCCTTCTTGTAGGGATAAATCCTGTCAAGGGAGGCTACGATACTCAGAAGGAACACAGGGAAATACCCAATGTTGCCACAGGATGGACCCGTGACGGATCATGGCACTGGCCTGGCCTTGAGAACATAGTACACATCTGACTGATAAAATCCGTTTTTAGTTTAAAAAACTTAAAAATTAATGGAACGTGTTTAAAATGACTCTTTCAACCCGTAACAAACCCTACATCATACCTGAGTACAATTTAACAGGTGCACTTCTCCCCTACCTGACCTGCGGCCTGCAGTACCGCTACCAGAACAAGGGAACCCTGCCACCGTCCATGCCAATCCAGCTGTGGTTCGGTAACTTCATACACGGGGTCATGGAGGAGGCGTTCCTCAGATGGAATGAGATGGACTGGAAGGACTTCCCATGGGACTGGAAGACCCAGATAAGGGATATTGAACTGGAAATTGACAAGAGAATGCGTTCCAGGGGACTTCAACCACCTGCAAACCTCTTCTGCCCATTCAAGGAGGGTGATGAAGGACTGGGACTATGTCCTGACCACGATCATCCTCACAAGCTCGTTGCAAGCATAAGAACAGAGGCAGCCATAAACACATGGGGACCTCACCTGTTCCCATTGATAGATGACTCTGAGGTCAAATTAAAGGGTATAAGGGACATGCCTCACTACCAGAAGGGCACAAGCCGTTCCAACTACTATGGAATCACCGGTGTTATCGATGTTCTGAGTTCCGTTAAGATAGATGAGGCCTCAGATAAAAATTTAATCATCAAGTACCTTCACAACAACCCTGCATTCCAGTACAAGCTTGAAAAACTTGAAAAACCTGAGTACGAGATAATCGTGGACTACAAGGGTATGAAGAGACCTGCACTGGCATCTCCATCGTGGGATCATCATGACTGGCAGGTTTTAACCTACAGCTGGCTTCGGTCAATGCAGCCAGAATCCCAGCCTGTTCTCGTTGGAATGCTCTTCTACCTCAACGAACTCTCACTCTTCAAGGAAGACCTCAAGGAACTTAAAAAAGATGTTGAGGAAGGTAAAACAGACATAAAACCCTACGCAGATGACCTTGAGAACATACTCAAATGGAACCCACGTTCAAAGGTACCATCACTCTCAGATTCCCTGAAAAAACTCCGGTCAGTGCGAATAATACCTGTTGACTACGACAACCAGAGGAGATCCCTGACTGAATTCGACGCAGTGGTTGGTGAAATTGAGGAGAGCATAATCTCCGAGGTCAACGGTCATGGAATACAAGCTTCATGGAAGGCTAACCCTGAAAAGCGTACCTGTGACGCCTGCGACTTCAGAACCTTTTGTAAGGAGAGTAAAACTGGTAAGGTTTTTCCTACGGTGCCTTGACCCCAGAGACTTTTAACGATCCAATTTAGTGAACTCAAGTATATTCTTCATGATAAATACTCCACATCCTTTCATCAATCAATAGTTAACCCTTATTGATCAATACAAAGTATAAAAACTTATATATTATAATTTTTTAATACTATGTTGAGAGTATTGAGAATACTTACAAGGTCGTGTAATTATCAGAATATTGCTTACTTTCCAAACAGAAGAAAATGTTGATTATAACTCAATTAATAAGCACACTATTCAAGGCTTAATTTATTCTCTTCTTAATGATACTCCTTTTGCAAATTATCACGACCTGAAAGGTTTTAAATATTTCAGTTTTTCTAATATTTTTCCAGTTTCAAATTTTGAACCTGGAGAACCCAAAAATATCATAATTTCATCACCTAAGCAGGGTTTCATTCGGACAATCTCAAATGCTCTTAAAGAGAGAGATCATTTTTATTTGGGTAAAAATAGGATGGAAATAGGTAAAGTTAAGGTTTTTCAGCCAAAACTTAAGGGGAGATTCATAACAAGCACCCCAATAGTTCTATTTGAGAATAATGAAAAAAATCGTTATTATTCACTTAAAAATACTAATAATTTTTCATTTTTCCTTGAAAGAGTCAAAGAAAATTCTCTTAAGAAGTACAACGCATATTTCGGGGAAAATTACTCATTCGAGGGCAACATGTTCGATAGGTTTGAATACAACAGAGAAGTTGCTGTTAGAGTCAAAAAGGAAGATAGAATGTTTATAGTAATAGGAACACTCTGGAAAAACCTTGAAAAATTCAACATGGACAACAAAAAATTCTACAATTTTGTAATGGACACTGGCCTCGGAGAAAAAAATTCCCTGGGCTTTGGAATGGTAAATCCAGTGGGGTGATAATTTGGATGAAAAAGTTTTGAATTTTGAAAAAAGAGATTTTCTATATGATAATGGACTAGTAAATATTTTTTTAACCCTTCAACAAGATTCAAGATTTGAAAGAGGAGTTTCAGAATATGAACTCAAATATAAAAACTCTGAAGTTCAGCTTTGTGATTTAAAATTACAATTTAAAGGAGATTTTGAGGAAATAAAGGAGATTTACTTTATATTAAGAAGTATTTATTACTCAAAAGTCTTTGAGGAGACAAAGAACAATAAACCCTACTATGATCCCGAAAAGGATAAGGTTGTTATAAAACCTGTTTTGAATGTGAAACCTTTTTTGCAACGTTCTGAAAGAACTAAGGACCTACTGCCTAAGCTTTCTGTTTCTGACGAAAAATTAGGGAAATTGAAAGTTGAAGAAGAAAACGTTAAAAAGGATTTTGATGGTAAAGTATCAGGCAAACTTCAGTATGGAAAGAAATCTCAAGTAAATTTATATTTAGCACCAGATAAGTTAGGTGAAAATATATCTGGGAAAATTAAAGAGCTTATTAGTAGAGAGAAATGTGTTTTTTGTGGATCAGAATTTACAGGTTACAAAGATGCTGAAGGAAAAAAGAAAGGGTTTAATATAGCTTCAACTAATTTGATCTTTGATTTTGGAACTGGTGATCCAAAACCCTCATTTAGGGATTCTAGAACGAAAAAGGATATTTCAATCTGTTTTATGTGCGATATTATCTATCGTTACGGACTTTTGAAGAACCATTTTGTTAATAATAACGTTTTTTTAATATCAAGTCCCTCTTTAAGGTTTACATTGAACATAAAGATGAAATTGCCAAATGTGAACAGTATGGATGAATATCTACCTGTTGAAAACAATTCCAAAACTAATTTTCTTGATAAAGGAGAATTTGCAGCCACAGGAACCAGTTCAAAACTTTTAGCTTTACTTTATAAATTGTATTCAAAAATACTTTCTGAAGATGAATTTAACGTGATATCTTTGTTCTATTTTATTGTAACCAGTAGAGGGATAGATGACCTTAAAGTTTACAACAAAATGTCTTATATCTCATCATTATTTGATGAAACTAAAAATATAACCCTAGAAACATCAGGTCAGCTCTTTTTGCATAAACTCTTGAATTATGCGTATTACAAAAATATTTCAACATTTGAAACCAAAAACATGCCCCGTGAACAGTTGTCTGGTGAATTATTGAATGGAATGCCAATAGATTCAACGATATTTGATCTGGCATATTACAATTTATCTACGAATGGTTCAGGCCTTAAACCTAATTTACTTTACGAATTTTTAGAAAAATACCTTGAGGTGATAGGAATGGTTGATTTAAGAGAACTTCATGAAACATGCCACATAATTGGGGATAGAATAGGATATTTTGCAGCAAATACAAACAATAAATCTTTACTTTACCAATTAAGAGAAATAGGTAATTTAGAAGGTTTAGTAGAATTTTTCAAAGATTTAGAATATGAAATATTGAAAGAAAATGCAGGAGCAACATGGAACTCAAAACCTACTGGAAAAGAAGAAAGTTACTCCACTTTTATCAATAAATTATTATCCAATGTTCAGAGCAATAAGGATGCATCATTTGCTAAAAATTATCTGGGTATTTACGCAGTTCAAAAATATTTATCAGTTAAATATGCTAAAAGTCAAGGAGGCGCTTAAAAATGAGAAATTTTGTGAATTTGGGGTATCTAACGAAGGTGAACATAGACAATTTGAACAGTAGCGAAAATCCTGGAAACTTAATTGTTTTAAAAAAGGTTCAAGACAGTAAAGGAGATTACTATGCATATGTTTCAGGTCAGGCATTGAGATACTACCTTAAAGAAACAATGAATCAGCTTGGAATGCCTTTAACGAAGTTAGATAAAAGTGGCGAATACATTATCAAAACCTCAAGTAAAGAGTCCACAGAAAGATATGGGGAGATATTAAAAGAACATCCTGATCTCGATCTTTTAGGGTTCATGGAAGCTGTTAAGGGTGGAGGAATGGCCCTTAGAAGATGGTCTCCTGTAAAAGTATCTCCTATGATAAATGTCTATCCTTGGAAAGGTGAAAATGACATGTTAACAAGGAAGAAAGAAGGTCAAGAAGGAGGAGATCTTGTAAAAGTTGAAATCAACACTTTTAATTTTATGAGAGGAACCATTGTTATGGATATGGACATGATAGGTGCACGTGTCGATGAAATGAGCTATGAAATAGAACCTGTCTTAAATGAGAAAGATAAAGCCCATAGGATAAATTGTTTAGTGGAATCAATCAAAAACCTTGACGGCGGTGCAAAAAAAGCCAGATTACTTGATGACTTAACTCCAAAATTTGTGGTGGTCACAAAACAGAAAGCTGGAACGCCCCTCTTTTTAAATGCTCTTGATGTGGACGAAGAAGGAAACATAAACATAGCGCTCATCAACGAAATCCTGGAAGAATTTGATAACATAATAGAGGAATATTCTGTTGGATTGAGATCTGGAATATTTAAAAATGAAAAAGAGATTAAAAATAACTTTGGAGATAAAATAACATCTGTGAACAAGGCTTTAGATAAAATAAAATCATGGAACTGATATTGGAGCCATAAAATGAAGGTCGTAAGATTTACAACAGAAGGCCTTATTAACTCATTTAGAGTACCTCAAACCTCCACACACCAGTTAACATACCTAGCTCCAACTAAAACTAACATTGTAGGAATGATTTCAAGTATCATGGGTAAGGGAGAGGATTATTATTACCAATTACTTAAAAATATCAAAGTTGGTATAATACCCGTAGAAATAGACTCTCTCTTCACTGATGCTTGGACATTCAGAAAGTGGAAGGATGCAGGTTCTGGTAGAGATATCCTAAAAAGAGAAAAGCTCTACAAAACAAAATACGTTATTTATATATCTTGTGATGACGATTTGAGGGCTGAAATATTTGATTCCCTCAAAAACCCATTGAGAATACCTAGTTTGGGAATGGATGATGAGCTGGTTCTGATCAGGGGTGTAGAAGAAATTGAAATGGAAAAAGTAGAGAGCGATAGGGTTCACAGTATATTCCAATTTTGTGAGGAGATGAGTTTCACACCAATATTTGGAGAATTTAAAGGAATGCAGATCTTTCCTCCAAGAATAGCCACCATCAATTTAGATTTCAACACGAAAAAGGTACCTCGAAAACCAGAAAAATTCATCCAAATAGTTGAATTTGCAGGTTTATACTGTGAATTAGATTCTAAAAAGATGTTTTTTGTTGATCAGGAAAAAAAATACAATGTAGAGATGCTATGACCAGTCTTAAAGAGTATGTAGAAACTAATGAACAAAAATTCATTGATCTATCTGTGGAACAAAACGAAAGTTTGGATTTTTTTAAAAAAAATGTGCTTGCAAAGATCAGAACCACGGAAAATAGAGATTCAAGCACGTTGGAATCACATACTGAAGGGGCACTCAGAGTACTCAAAGGTTATATTGAAGAAAATCCAGAAGTATTAGAAAATTTCTCAAGAAGACAAGATATTGAAAAGGATATTTTAATGGATATCTTATTTTTTTCAGTTTTTTTCCATGATATGGGCAAAGGAACGCAGGAATTTTATAACGACAAAATTTTAGATATCCAAAGCTCTTACCATCCATTATATTCTATTTATTTTGTGATTGATCAGGAGAACTTGCCTAAAATTGATGGTGTGGACTATGTGACACTTGCAATTTTAAGTCATCATACAGTTATTCATCACGATATTTATGGTTCAGATAGATTCAAAGATCTCCCCAAACCCTTATTTTTCCAGGAAACAATTGAATTTGCTGAAAAATACAGACTGTACTATGAACAGTTTTTTAACAAGGAATGTCCCTATGATCTCAATTTTGAAATATCCGAAAAGGTTCCATATAGACTTTTAAGGGAAAAATTTGGTTGGGGAAATAAAAAAGGATTTATTGACAATCTTAACAACTTTCTAAATGTTGCGGATGATACAACAAAGAAAAAAGTCAAAGAAATATATGGTTTTGTAACAGGTAGTCTGATTAGAGCAGATTGGCTTTCTAGTGGATCATATGAATTGGATTTCCCTGAGGTTACCAAAGAAACATTTATTCAAAGACTTAAAGCAAGGTTGCAGTCTAAGGATATTAAATTTGAGGGTTTGAAAGAATTTCAGGAGCAGTGCTCTAATTCTGAGGATAATTTACTGATTAAAATTCCAACAGGAGAAGGCAAAACTGAAGCAGCTTTACTTTGGGCACTTGAGAACCTTAAAAATAGGCACACTAAGATTATTTACACCATGCCGACTCAGGTTACAAGTAATTCCATATATAAAAGACTTAAAACTTATTTTGGTGACAATGTCGGTATCGTGCATGGTGCATCATCATTAGTACTTGCTGAGGAATATGCTGGTGACGAAGATAGGATCTGGAAGGAAAAAGCCATCAATAAAACCTTTTCAAAACCCCTAACAGTTACAACATTAGATTCATTCATATTATCATTTTTCAATGTCCATAAGTGGCCATTTGCACAGTTAAACATTGAAAACTGTCTGGTGATAGTTGATGAAATTCACTCCTATGACTGGCAGATGTTAGGTGCTTTTAAAAAGATATTATGGGAATTAAAACTCAGAAACTGCAAAGTTGCAATAATGAGTGCAACCTTTCCAAAAATACTTGAAAATAGCGTTTTGGAAGACTTGGATTACAAAAATGTGACACAAAAAGAACTTTTTGAATCGCAACCAGTGATCATTTCAAAGCACCACGAAAAGATTTTCTCGTGCATAGAAAGAATATTAAACTACTTTTATCAGGGAAAAAAGGTGCTCGTGGTTGCAAATACGGTTGAAGCATCAAAGGAACTCTATGAACTACTCAAAAAAACAGGAGCGTTCAAAACTCATGAAGAATATGCTCCAGAGTCTAATCTGTTACTTTATCATTCTCAATTCATTAAGAAGGATAGAAGAACCAAAGAAAATGAGATCGAAAATAAAGAGAATTGGATTAAGAGGGGTTTGGTGTTGATATCCACCCAAATGGTTGAAATATCTTTGGATATAGATTTTGAAGTTTTATTCACAGAATTAGCACCTTTAGATGCTTTGGTTCAAAGAATGGGCAGGGTGAACCGTAGAAAGGATACAAAAAAATTAGGTCAGGTTTTTGTTCAAACAAAGTTAAATTGTCGAAACAAATCTGGAAAATGGTCATATCCATATGGAAAGGAAATAATAGAACATTCTGAAGCAATTCTAATTGAAGGAAACCCTTCTTTAAAAGATTTTTCTAACTGGGTGTCAGAACTCTACGAAAAGCTTTTGGGAGAAGATAAAATACAATTTGAATTTGAAAACAAGTTTAATGAAGGATTCAAGAAATACGATCAAGTTGTTAAGAGAAGTCCTTACGCATTACGGTTTTCAACGGATAACTACGATGAAATCAGTAAAATTCTACAATTAAGAGATGTAGATGAAAGATTTGAAAAGGTAGATGTAATTCCCAAGGTTATGGCCGAAAAAACTGATGAAACTTTTGATTTTGAAAAATATGATAACACCGTTGGGATATACAAATGGCTCTTTGGAGAACTAGTGAAGAAAGGTCAAATAACTGATGAACAACCATTTAACCTGATTTTTTTGGATTACAATTATGAATACGGTTTAAAAGTAATTGAAAATACAAATGAAGGAAAAACTAGGTTTTTAAACATATAAATGTAAGTTCCATGGTATTTGGTGGTTTAATGAAGATAACCGGCGTAATGATCCAATATTATGTTGCTTGCAAGCGTGAGCTCTGGTTTTTTGCCAATCAGATCAATATGAACTACGATAATGAGGATATCAATATTGGAAAATTGATACATGAGAAGAGTTATTCTCGGGAGTCTAAAGACGTAAATTTGGGTGAAGTTGCGTTTGATTTTGTGAGAAAGGGAAAGAATTACACTATCTTTGAGGTTAAGAAATCAAGTAAGCTTGAGGAACCTGTTAGATACCAACTTTATTACTATCTTTGGTATGTGAAGCAGCTTGGAAATGAGATGAAGGGTGTAATAGTTTATCCTAAAGAAAAAAAGAGGGAAGAACTCATTTTAACCCCTGAAATTGAAAAAGAAATTGAAGAAATCATTGAAGATATTAAAGAAATAGTTTCCAAACCGTTACCAGAACCTGTTGAAATCAAGCCTTATTGCAAAAGGTGCACTTACTACGAACTTTGCATGGTTTAGGTGTTAAAAATGAAAGATCCGTTGTATATCACGTCCCACGGGGTTTTAGTTAGAAAAGGAAATACTCTTTACTTCATGAATGAGGAAGGTAAAAAGGCACTACCAATAAATGGTATAAATGAAATTCATTGTTACGGCAAGGTTTCGCTGCGTTCTGGGGCTTCATCTCTCCTTATGAAGTACGGAATTCCAGTAAATTTCTTCAACAAATATGGTTACTACGAGGGGTCTCTTTATCCAAGGATTAAACTCAATTCGGGTCTTGTTGTTGTTAAACAGTCCGAACATTATTTGGATCCTCAAAAAAGGGCAGTTATTGCCGGAGAGTTTGTAGAAGGAATAAAGCACAATGTACTTCAAACGATGAAGTATTACAAGAAAAAGGGAAAAAATGTTGATTCTTTTATTCAGGACGTTAAAAAGGAAAAGATCAGTGGTGATGTGTCTCAAATAATGAGCAACGAGGGAAGAATTTGGCATGCTTATTATAAGAGTTTTAATGAGATTTTAAATAAATTTGAAATGGGGAATCGTGAGATAAGACCACCTACAACAGAGATGAATGCATTACTTTCATTTGGAAATTCTCTGCTTTATTCCAGTGCTCTTTCTGAGATATACCATACATATCTTCATCCATCTGTCAGTTTTCTTCATGAGCCTGGTGAGAGAAGATTTTCATTAGCATTGGACATTGCAGACATATTTAAGCCCATAATTGTTGAAAGAGTTATTTTCAAGCTCGTAAATAATAACATGCTTTCGGAAAAGGATTTTGATATGGACGTGGGAGTGCTTCTTAAGGATAAAGGAAAACGGATTTTTCTTAAGGAATATCAGAGCAAACTTGAAACCACCTTCAAACATCCAGAACTTGGTAGAAAAGTTTCTTACAAATATTTAATGCGTTTAGAATGCTATAAACTCATAAAACATGTTCTTGGAGATAAAGAGTATAAAAGTTTTAAGATGTGGTGGTAATGTATTTAATAGTTGTTTATGATGCGGACGTAAGTCGAGTAAACAAAGTAAATAAGTTTTTAAAGCTTTATCTGCATTGGAGGCAGAACTCTGTTTTTGAAGGCGAAGTTACAATTTCCCAGTTTAAAAAGATTGAGGTTGGTTTGAAGGAGATTGTAGATGAGGAAGAGGATTCTATAATGATCTACAAACTTCCTGATAAAAAAAATTTTGAACTTCATGTGATTGGAGTAGAAAAAAATCCAATCGAACTTATTTTATAGTCCGCTTTTATAAGTGGACAACATTATTATGGGCGGATTTACAGAGGTGTTCTGAAGGGGGAATTATCAACCTTTAACCCATATTTTGCGCAAAAATCGGCGCGGTTTAAAATAGACTGAATAGTTTGGAAATGTAAAATTCGACAAGTACTCCAAATTCATCTACTTCAAAGTTTAAAATAGACTGAATAGTTTGGAAATAATGAATTTGCAACATTTCACAGCAAAACTGGTGAAGAGTTTAAAATAGACTGAATAGTTTGGAAATTTAGTTAAGGGGGCTGAATAAAATGGCAGTATTTCAATGTTTAAAATAGACTGAATAGTTTGGAAATAAACTATATAAAGGTATCGCTTTGCACTGCAAAAATAAGTTTAAAATAGACTGAATAGTTTGGAAATGGATCCGTTTATTACTACCCTTACCCCTGCTACCCATGTTTAAAATAGACTGAATAGTTTGGAAATCGGATAAAAAGTATGTTAAAATAAAAGGAATGTGGACGTTTAAAATAGACTGAATAGTTTGGAAATCAGCATCAAGGAACTCTGGATGGGAAAAGAAGTACACTGTTTAAAATAGACTGAATAGTTTGGAAATTTTTATAATCCATTCACAAAATAACATAATTCATACCGTTTAAAATAGACTGAATAGTTTGGAAATCCTACATCATAAACCACAATCGATCAAGGTTTTTTGAGTTTAAAATAGACTGAATAGTTTGGAAATTTTGAGAAGATAACAGACGCAGAAGATATGTATGATATTGTTTAAAATAGACTGAATAGTTTGGAAATTTAAATACAGATGGAATAGCTATCAGAGTTAAAAAAGTTTAAAATAGACTGAATAGTTTGGAAATTCTTACTGAAGGACAGTTTAACTCAACATCAGCGATAAGTTTAAAATAGACTGAATAGTTTGGAAATTTTAGTGTTGCAGATATTGAAACAATATTGAGAGAGAGTTTAAAATAGACTGAATAGTTTGGAAATATTAATGAATCTACAGAATCACAAGTAGGTCCTTTTGAGTTTAAAATAGACTGAATAGTTTGGAAATGACAGTTAAATCCTTATTCTTCTTTTGATGACCTACAGTTTAAAATAGACTGAATAGTTTGGAAATGATCACCTCTTAGTCTTCGTTTTCTTCTTCCGTTTCGTTTAAAATAGACTGAATAGTTTGGAAATGTCTTCAATCTCCATCTATGATCTTCATCTTCAATTAGTTTAAAATAGACTGAATAGTTTGGAAATTTGTAATCCTCTTTGTAGTTCTCTTTGAGATAATCTTTAGTTTAAAATAGACTGAATAGTTTGGAAATGCTGTTGCAACAACTTCAATATGATGTAATAGATCAAGTTTAAAATAGACTGAATAGTTTGGAAATATGAATGAATTTGTAAGGGCAGGACAGGAAAAGAAGGTTTAAAATAGACTGAATAGTTTGGAAATGAATAGTCCTTCATATATGTGTCTTGTTGGTCCTTTTTGTTTAAAATAGACTGAATAGTTTGGAAATAGACTACCCCTAGATTGGAAAACTAAGGTTCTCCATAGTTTAAAATAGACTGAATAGTTTGGAAATTGGTGATAGATTGATATCAAATGAAGACAGTATAAATGTTTAAAATAGACTGAATAGTTTGGAAATTAATTACAAGATTGTTAGAAAGAGAAGATGATATTCAAAGTTTAAAATAGACTGAATAGTTTGGAAATATGTTTGTAATAGGTTTCCGGCGTTGCATATAATCGGGTTTAAAATAGACTGAATAGTTTGGAAATTGGGAATCACAAAGGGATATGGATGATACAGAAATAAAGTTTAAAATAGACTGAATAGTTTGGAAATTACACTGACTAACATACCCTCATTTATAGAGGTTCTGTTTAAAATAGACTGAATAGTTTGGAAATGTTCCTTGAGTTCCAATAATAATCTTTGGTTATAACCTGTTTAAAATAGACTGAATAGTTTGGAAATCTTAAAGAGTATGAGGAACCTTAAATTCCTTTTTTGAGGGTTTAAAATAGACTGAATAGTTTGGAAATAATGCTATGTGTCCTATGTTCTGACCTGCTTTTACTAGTTTAAAATAGACTGAATAGTTTGGAAATTATATTTGAACTTACAAAAGATCATCCATGATAGGGGTTTAAAATAGACTGAATAGTTTGGAAATAATGTTTTACACTAATCATTTAATCCCCTCTTTTTTGTTTAAAATAGACTGAATAGTTTGGAAATTTCTTTGGAAGGTAGATGTCCATATTCAGATGTAACGGGTTTAAAATAGACTGAATAGTTTGGAAATAGGAAATTATTTAACAAAACGGAGATGATAAGATGCAGTTTAAAATAGACGGAATAGTTTGGAAATGGCATTACTTAGAGAAAGAGAGGATAACAGAGGGTAAGTTTAAAATAGACTGAATAGTTTGGAAATAAAATATTAGACTTTATACCAGACTACCCGGAACCGGGTTTAAAATAGACTGAATAGTTTGGAAATGTTAAATCTTTAACCTTTTTGGGTTTAAAACTTTCTTGTTTAAAATAGACTGAATAGTTTGGAAATTCGTAGTATCACCTCATATATTATTCCTTCTTCATTATAGTTTAAAATAGACTGAATAGTTTGGAAATATTTCTCTCCAATCTTCTCTTTCCTATCAGGTGTCCATGTTTAAAATAGACTGAATAGTTTGGAAATATGAATAGTTACAAACATAATAATAAATTGTTTCCAATGTTTAAAATAGACTGAATAGTTTGGAAATTTAGGTGCCAATATAGCTATACCAGTTCCTTTTAATGGGTTTAAAATAGACTGAATAGTTTGGAAATTTGTATGTGCAATTTCAAAGAACAGTTCAGGATCTTGTTTAAAATAGACTGAATAGTTTGGAAATGTCAAAGATCACACAGATTTAAAACTGATTGAAAGAAAGTTTAAAATAGACTGAATAGTTTGGAAATGAGTAAGAAGATTCAGACAGATGCAAAGGAAAAAAGGAGTTTAAAATAGACTGAATAGTTTGGAAATATTGGCATTATTAACCTCCTAAAAAAGTAATTGAGTGTTTAAAATAGACTGAATAGTTTGGAAATTGATAAGGGTTCAGTAAAAACCAAAGGATGGATTACATTAATAGACGGAATCCTCTTCTGAGTCTAGTACCATTATATATTGTTTAAAATAGACTGAATAGTTTGAAAATAGACTCTCGCTACATTCTCCGATGATTTTCGTCGAAAACAACACTAAACCAATGAAATAGGTGTCATAATCCTATAAAAGAGGCAGAAGAATCTCATAAATCAACACTCAAATGCTGATCGATACTGTGTACAGTTTCCAGGGACAAGAAAAGAAGTAATAATTATGAGCTTCTGTAAAAGCAAAATAGGGCTTTAAAATAGGTTTCAGAAAAATTTATTTCATAGCTGATCCCAACCAGTTGAACATTTCAATTACATGTGGCCCGTAAAAACTCATAATAATCGGTAACTCAAAAACAATAAAGCCCCTTAATAAAAGAGTTACTGGAAAATACGGGTGCATCTAACACCAGGGAATACAAGCTTCGTGGAAGTCTAACCCTGATAAGCGTACCTGCGATGCCTGCGACTTCAGGACCTTCTGCAGGGAGAGTAAAACTGGTAAGGGTTTTCCCACGGTTCCGTGAGTGATTA
>ENA-UOOE01000726-UOOE01000726.1-fermentation-metagenome-genome-assembly--contig:-NODE-726-length-30758-cov-4.822688_pt1 | contig 30758 bp, 24 predicted proteins | sample MGYA00245776_ERZ724021 | MGnify/ENA primary metagenome ERZ724021 (study PRJEB28704, sample SAMN03018321) | fermentation metagenome | biome: anthropogenic terrestrial biome; feature: soil; material... | reverse complement strand
CCGTTAGTAGAGATGATCTAATCTCTATTGATTGGTACAACTATATTATACGAGGGAGGAATAATGATGATAAGAAAAATTGTTAATATAAATGAAGAAAAATGTAATGGCTGTGGATTGTGTGCTAAGGCATGCCATGAAAATGCCATAGAATTGGTAGATGGGAAAGCACGACTTATAAGTGATGAATATTGTGATGGATTGGGAGATTGCCTTCCAGAGTGTCCCACTGGTGCTATAAGTATAATTGAAAGGGAAAGTAAAGCATATGATGAGGAGCTTGTTACAAAGAGAATTGAAGAAATCAAAAAATTGAAAGAACAAAAACCAATGCCCTGTGGATGTCCAGGTACAGCTGCAAAAAAAATAAAGAGAAATTACCATGAAGATAAAGTAAAGATGAAAAATACAGAGAATACATCAGATGCATTAAAGAGTACATCTGAATTAAATCAATGGCCTGTTCAATTAAAACTTATAAATAGCAATGCTGACTATCTCAAAGAGGCAAACTTACTTGTAGCTGCTGATTGTACTGCTTATGCCTACGGTAATTTTCATAAGGATTTCATAAAGGATCATATTACGGTAATAGGATGTCCTAAATTAGATGATATAAAATATTATGAGGATAAATTTATAGAAATTATAACAAATAATTGCTTAAAAAGTATAACTGTAGTCAGAATGGAAGTGCCCTGCTGTAGTGGTATTGTAAATGCAGTTAAAAATGCCATGTTAAAAACACAAACTATACTTCCCTACAGAGAAGTTATAATATCTACAGAGGGAAATATTATTTTTAACTCTTAACTATTTTCAAAGGTTCCGTAAACTACAGGTTTATAATTTTGAACCATTACTTTACCCTTGCTTATAACAGTATTAATATTTAATTTATTGTCTAATAAAATTAAATCGGCATCATAGCCTTCAGTTATTTTGCCTTTGTTTCTCAATTTTAGCAATTTTGCAGGGGAGGACGTAAGGGGAATGAGAGCTAGCTCCAGAGGTATACCCAACTCTATAGATTCTTTTATTGAGTTAATGTTTGTATTTGGCATACCTCTGGTTAGTTTAGTTAGGCTACCTTTGTCATCAAAAAATGGCATACTGCCTCCAGCATCAGAACTCATTGTTACGTGATAAGGAGAAATATGTTCTTTTAGTAATGTATTGTATAGCTGAGAGGCACTTACAGCTTCATCTCCTTCATTTTTAATTCCAGTGGTTATGTCCACAAAACCACCGATTTTTACATATTCTACACATTGTTTACGTAACAGACTATTTCTATTAAGGTGTGTAGGCAATAAGTTCTCAAAAGGTATATTTGAGTTATCTATCAAATTAAATACGGCATTTAATCCATTCTTTCCATCACCTACATGCATATGTAATACTCCGCATTTGTCTGAAATGAGTCCACCTACTCTGGTTTCACAGGCTAAATGTATTAAATCATTTTCAGAAGGATGACTTCCCCTGTGATCTGAAATGGCTATTTCACCGGTCCCTATTATTTTATCTATAAGTATAATATCTCCTCTTATGCTGTCTGTAAGGGTTCTTGTAGGTACAGCATAACATCCTGTCCAGCAGTATGTAGATAAGCCTTCTATTTCAAGAGCTCTTGATTTTGCCAGTAATGCACCCATATTTCTTGTAATTCCATCTGTACCCAAAAGACCTATACAGGTTGTAATGCCATTCAAAGTAAAATCTGTGAGATTCAGCTCGGGGGTACGGGTATTGAATCCTCCTTCACCTCCAGCACCGTTTATATGTATGTGAAGGTCAATTATACCCGGAGTTGCTTTTAGGCCATTTCCTTCTATTATTTCAATTTCAGGAAAATTTCCTTTGGGTATATGTGTATTTTTAGATATATAGGCTATTTTATCAAGACATATTAATATGTCTTTTTTCCCTAAAGATTCGGGAGCAAATATTTCTACATTTTTTATTAAAAGCATAATTGAACACATCCTGAAGATATTTTAATATATATTATGGTTTACTATTTTGATTTAATTTAAACATAGAAATACTAAATTTTAAATATATCCATTTAATCCCCGTATAGAAATTTCTCCAGATATCAGATTTTCTCGGGTTCCATTTTCATATTGAACTATTAACCCTCCATTTTCATCTAGATCTAAAGCTTTTGCAAATGTTTCATTTTCCCCTCTAATTATTCTTACAATTTTTCCTATAACTGCAGAACTGATTCTGCAAATTTTTATAGAGGATTCAATATTTTGTGTTTTTTCAAATTCTTCGTATAGATATTCAAATTTATTTACTAAATTTCCTACAAAAGATTTTCTATCTAAAGTAAATCCTGTCTCTATTTTAATAGATGTAGCTTTGTTTAATATATCTTTTTGAAAATCTTCTTTAGTCAAATTGGCATTTATACCTATTCCTAAAACTACGTAGTGTACCTTATTCATTTCTGCATTCATTTCAGTTAAAATACCGCATATTTTTTTACCATTGATTATTATATCATTAGGCCATTTTATCTTTGCTTTTATTTTTAAATCTTTTAAGCTTTCTATTACAGCAGCGGCAGCTATTTGAGTAATTTTAGGTATTTGCATGGGATTTATATCTGGTCTTAAGATCATAGATAACCATATACCCTTGTATTTAGGAGAACACCAGGCCCTTCCAAGTCTTCCACGGCCTCCTAGTTGTTCTTCAGCTACAACTAAAGTACCATGATTTTCACCTTTATCTGCTAGTTCTTTTGCTTTATTATTAGTAGAATCTATGCTTTCCATGTGGATAATTTTTCTGCCTATATATTTTGTTTTTAAATATTTTTCAACTTCTTCAAAAGAAAGTATATCAGGAGAGTCCAATAATTTATATCCTTTTTTGGAAGAAGAATCTATCATATAGCCTTCTTTTTTTAAATTTTTTATGTATTTCCATACAGCAGTACGACTTACACCTAGCTTATCACTTATTAATTGACCGGATATAAATGTATTTGAATTTTGTTTTAACATATGAAGTACTTCATATTTCATATAGAGACCACCTTTTTATATTATATAAGGGTATTATAACACAGTTAGATACTTTCTAGAGGTGGTATAATATCATTAATTATATATTTAATAATGTTTAATTATTTTTACACTAGGTTAATGTTTATGTAAACTTATATAAATATAATATAATTTGTATATTTTAAAATTTATTATTCAGAAAGAGGTAAATTATATGAGAGCAATATCAAAATATTTGTATGTTATTTCATTAGATGCATTATCTACTTTAGATTTTCAATATATAAGCACTTTACCCAATTTTAAAAATTTTCTGGCTGAAGCTTCCTACTGTAAAAATGTTTATAGTGTATATCCTACCTTAACTTATCCAGCTCATGTATCTATTGTTACAGGGAAATATCCTAAAAATCATGGAATAGTAAACAATACATTACTGCAGCCTAATAGAAAATCTCCAGATTGGTATTGGTATAGAGATAATATAAAAGGAGATACTTTTTATGATCTAGCCATAGAAAAGGGTATGAAAGTAGGAGCTTTGCTCTGGCCTGTTACTGCAAAATCAAAAATACAGTATAATATGCCAGAAATTTTTGCCAATAGATTTTGGGAGAACCAGACTATGGTATCTTTACTAAATGGCACTCCTTTATTTCAGTATGAGTTAAATAAGAAGTTTGGTTATTTAAGAGATGGTATAAGACAGCCCAACCTTGATAACTTTGTTCATCAGTCATTATTATATACCATAAAGAATAAATGTCTGGATTTAACTTTAGTGCATTACACGGATTTGGATAGTACAAGACATGCCTATGGTTTTAATTCCAAGGAGGCTAAATTTGCATTAAAAAGACACGATGAAAGAATAGGAGAAATAGTACAGGCACTTAAGGAAAAAGGTATATATGAAGAAAGTACTATTATTATTTTAGGTGATCATAGCAGCCTAGATGTAAATAAAATAATTAATCTTAACATACTTTTAAAAGATAGAGGGTATATTGAAGTTAATTCAAAGGGTAAGATAACTGATTATAAAGCTATATTTAAAAGTTGTGATGGCTGTGTGTATTTATACGTGAAAAAAAATGATTCTAAAATATTAAAGGAAATTATAGATTTAATTGAGGATTTTAATAGAGTATATGAATGTATAGATGCTATTTATTCCAGGGAAAAAGCTTTAGAACTTGGTGCTGATAGAAAATGTTCTTTAATGCTGGAGGCAAAACTTTCCTATTATTTTCAAGATAAAATTTATGGAGAATTAATAGAGGAAATTAATAGAGGAAATTTGCAGAGGAAAAATGGATACAAGTTATGCAACCATGGATATTCTCCTTTTAAACCTGATTATACTACTGTATTTATGGCGTCAGGCAAGGGAATAAAAAAAGGAGTAATTGTAGAAGAGATGAATTTAGTGGATGAAGGACCAACTATTGCTAAGTTATTGGGATTAGAATTAAAAAATACAGATGGAAAAGTCTTAGAATATCTATTGGATGAAAATTGTACAAAACAAATTAGTAATTAATAGCAATGTTAGAAGAGCTTATCAGTTATAGGATAAGCTTTTTAGCTTGAGAAAATTAAACTAATTCCAAAGTGTACCGGTACATTTGGCAAATGTAATATATAAAATATAATATAATTATCTGATTTTAAATCACTTAATAAATATTATAGTAGGAGGAAAATAGTATGGACAAATATGAAATAAATAAAAATTTAGCTCAAATGTTAAAAGGTGGAGTAATAATGGATGTGGTAAATAAAGAACAGGCTATTATTGCTGAGAAGGCAGGAGCTTGTGCAGTTATGGCTCTTGAAAGAGTACCCTCGGATATAAGAAAACAGGGTGGAGTTGCAAGGATGTCCGATCCTAAAATGATAAAAGAAATAAAAAAGGCTGTATCAATACCTGTTATGGCCAAAGTTAGAATAGGACATTTTGTAGAAGCTCAGGTATTACAGCAATTAAATATAGATTTTATAGATGAGAGTGAAGTTTTAACCCCTGCAGATAATTTTTACCATATAAACAAATGGGATTTTGAAGTACCTTTTGTGTGTGGAGCCAGGAGTCTGGGGGAAGCACTTAGAAGAATTGGGGAAGGAGCTTCTATGATAAGGACTAAAGGAGAAGCAGGAACTGGAAATGTGGTTGAAGCTGTGACCCATATGAGAACTATGGTAGATGAAATAGGGAAAGTTAAAAGTGCAAAGGCTGAAGAACTTATGGCTTTGGCAAAAGAATTTCAGGCGCCTTATGATTTAATAAAATATGTATGGGAAAATGGAAAACTTCCTGTAGTAAACTTTGCAGCAGGTGGAATTGCAACTCCGGCAGATGCAGCACTTATGATGCAGTTGGGGGCCCAAGGTGTATTTGTAGGTTCGGGAATATTTAAATCTGAAAATCCAGAAAAAAGAGCCAATGCTATTGTACTTGCCACGACTTATTACAATGATCCTAAGGTAATCCAAGAAGTTTCAGAAGATATTGGAGAGGCAATGCCTGGAATTGAAATTGAAAACTTAAAAGAGAAGTATGCAGGACGGGGCTGGTAGATATGAGAATAGGAATACTATCATTTCAAGGGGGAGTAATAGAACATATTCATCATATTAAATTACTTAAAGCTATTCCTATAGAAGTAAAGAATAAATATGAATTAGATAATATTGACGGGATTATACTTCCAGGTGGAGAAAGTACTACTATTGGCAAGCTTTTAGTAGATACAGATATGCTTGAACCTCTAAGGGAAAAAATACTCAAGGGACTGCCAACCTGGGGAACTTGTGCCGGTATGATATTACTTGCAAATTCTATAGAGAACTCAAATAAAAGTTATCTCAAAGTTATAGATATTAAAGTAAGAAGAAATGCATATGGAAGTCAAATAGATAGTTTTTATTATGAGACCTTAATTCCTGAGATATCATCTTCTAAAATACCTTTAGTTTTTATAAGAGCTCCTTTTATTACTTACTTGGGCAGCAGTGTAAGGAATTTATGTAGTATAAAAGGAAATGTAGTTGCTGCAAGATATAAAAATATTCTCGTAACTTCATTTCATCCTGAACTTACAGATGATTTAAATTTTCATAGGTATTTTTTATCTATGTGTAGGTAAAAAACTTAGGATTTTATAATAGTAGTATTGAAATAAAATCTATTAAACAAGACCTAACTGTTAAGTTTCCTAGTATAGAGAATATTAATTTAAGTTAAGCATAGATTAAACTTAAGTTAAGTTTGGAATAAGAATTCAATTTCTTAACCGTAAGTTAAAATTCATGTATTACCATAGTAGATAATGGTATTTTACATATATAGAATTTGCGGGGGAGGAAATTGAAATGTTTAAAATAAGGCATTTTAGATTATTAAATTTACTTAATTATATAAAGGATAGGATGAAAAAATTTAATTTATCTTTTATAAGAAGCAAAGTAATAAAATTTCAGCTGCCATTTTTAAAAAGCAAAATAAAAAGGCCTAATTTGCTATTTTTCAATAGCGTAGTTATGAAAATAATTGTTCAAATAGCAGTATTGGTTATGTTAATCTGTGGCGTTCTTGGAGTAATAGCCTGTTATAGTTCCTATAGGGCAATGGAAAAAAGTATAGATTCTTCACTTCAGGATAAAGCAGTGGAATCATCTAAACTAATAGCATCTATGTTGAAGCAGGAATGTAGAGTTATGGGTGAAATAGCCAGCAGAGAAGAGATAAAGTCTATGGATCCTGATCTTCAAATTTCTGTTTTAGAAGAAAGGGCAAAAGCATTAAATTATGCAAGCCTCAGTGTAATGAACTTAAAAGGATTAGCTTATATGCAAAGTGGGGAAAAAACACAAATAAATTTAGAAAGCAATGATTCAAAATATCTTAAAGATGCACTGAATGGGAATACAGAAATTCAAGGCCCTTATTTTAATGTTAATGGAGAGCAAATAATTGCAGTGTCCGTGCCTATAAAAGATGATAATGGTAAAGTTGTTGGAGTATTATTTTCAAATATCAGCATGGATAAGCTAAATAAACTTGTTCAGAGTATGAAAGTTGGTAAAAGTGGATATTGTTTTATAATTAATGAAGAGGGTACTAAAGTAGTTCACAAAAATTTAACTTTAGTTTTAAATGGGGACAATACCATAAAAAATGTTGAGAAAGATAAATCACTTGTGCCTCTTGCAGAACTGGAAAAAAATATGATAAGGGGTAGAAGTGGATCAGGTTATTATAAGGAAGAAGGCAGGGATATGTTTATGGCTTATTCACCTATACCTGATTCACATTGGTTTCTTGGAATAACCATAGATAAAAAAGAGATATTTAGTGAAGTACAGGCACTTAAATATGAAATAATTTTTATAACTATTGTATTTATAATAGTAGGATTATTTATGGCACTACTCATAGCAAGAGGTATAAAAAAACCTCTATTTAAAATAAGGGAATATGCTTTAGAATTATCTAAGTTTAATTTAGATTATAGGATACAAATTAAGGAAAAGGATGAATTTGGAGATACGGCTTCAGCGTTAAATTATGCTATGGATGATATAAGAAACATTATAGAAGGGATAAAGAAAGAAAGTAGACAAACGTTGAAAGTTACTAATAGTGTAAATGAAATGTTTGAAAAATCTAATAGGGAACTAAACCTAGTATGTGATAAATCCTCTCAAATATGTTCTAATATGTCGCAAACATTGTATTCAATAGAGGGGGTAGATAAAAAAATTTCAAAAGTGAAAGATAAAATACACAGCATAGTAAACGAAGTTGATGACGGAATAATTTTTATAGAGAATATAAAGAAAAAGGTTGCATATATTAAAAAGAATACGGAAGATTCAAAACATGATTTAGAAAATTATTATATTAAATCCAGTAAAAAATTAAAAAAAGCATTAGAATCAGTAAAAGTTGTAAGTACTGTTTCCAAAATGGCAGAAAAAATAAAACATATATCAAAGAATATAAATTTATTAGCTTTAAATGCCCGCATTGAATCCGTAAGAGCGGGGGAATGTGGTAAGGGGTTCATGGTAGTAGCGGAAGAGGTGGGAAAACTCGCCATACAGTCCTCTGATATGGTAAATACTATACAAGATAATGTAAAGGATATTTTATTATCAGTAGTAGATCTGTCAGATTCAGCAGAAGGAATATTAAAAATGATAGAAAATAATATTTTATCAGATTATGAAAAAGTTATAGATATAAGTAATGAATATCAAGAAGATGGCAGAAAATTTGAATCGATGATACAAATTTTCTCAGAACTAACAGAAAATATAAGTAATTCATCCATAGAAATTAGTGAAATAATGTATTCAATAGTAGATTCAGTAAACCAATGTACAGAGACATCCATAAATATTTCAGACAATATAGAAAAAATAGAAAATGAGAATAAATCTATAGCAATGTTTACTCTGGAAAATGCATCAAAAGCTAGCAATCTCCTCCATGTATTGAAAAAATTCAATACTTAATAGCAGATGATGTGCTCTGGAGATATAGTTAAAGATAAAATTTATCTGTAAATTTCTATTCAAAAGTAGTATAATTAAATACATAAAAGTTAATATTAAATTAGGGGGTTTTCTTATGTTAAACGGAAAAAAAATTCGTGATATAAGGGTAAGTTTAGGATATACTACTCAGGATATTCAAAATATTACTAGAGATACCAAATTTAAAACTTCGATCTCAAAATCTTATTTAGAAGAACTGGAGAGAGGGGATAAGAAAAATCCAAGCCTTGAAAAAGTTGCTGTAATTGCAAAAATACTTGGCTGTAAGATTGATGATTTAATATTAAGTGCATAGATTTTAAAATTAATTTTTATAAAATTTTATATAAGGATAGTAATTGAAATTAATAATATGTAACATAAGCTGCAGGTATATCTGCAGCTTTAATTGTTTAATATACAATAAGACAGATATTATAATATTAAGTTAAAAGAGAGGATAGTATAAGATTTATGTTGGAGTTGTGTTTGTTAGGATGTGGGGGAAGTATGCCTGTACCGGGCAGAAATCTTACTGCTGCGATAGTTTCCTACCAAGGAAGAAAATTGCTTATAGATTGTGGTGAAGGTACTCAGGTAAGTTTGAAAATGTCAGGATGGAAGATTAGAAATATAGATGTAATTTTGTTTACACATTTTCATGCGGACCATATAGCAGGACTTCCAGGGCTATTGCTCACTATAGCAAGTTCAGGGAGATTAGAGCCTATAACTATAATAGGGCCTTCTGGATTAATAGAAGTTGTGACAGGTCTTAGAGTAATAGCACCGGTACTTCCCTATAGTATAGAGCTAATTGAATTTCATGGAAAAGATAAGTATTTTCAAAAAATAGGATACTTTAATATAAATATATTATCTGTAGATCATGGAATGCCTTGTTTTGCATATTCAATAGATATACAAAGAAGTAGAAAATTTGATAAGGAAAAAGCTTTAAAAAATAAAGTGCCGCTGATTTTTTGGAGTAAACTTCAAAAAGGAGAAGAAGTAAAAAAAGGAGATAAACTTTATACACCTGATATGGTGCTTGGACATAGGCGTAGGGGATTAAAAATATCCTATTGCACAGATTCAAGGCCTGATAAAAAATTAGTTGAATTTGTAAATAAATCTGATGTTTTTATATGTGAAGGTATGTATGGGGATGATAAAGAGTTAGATAAAGCCATTTTATATAAGCATATGATTTTTTCAGAAGCGGCAATTATTGCCAAAGAGGCAGAGGTAGAAGAATTATGGCTCACCCACTTTAGTCCTTCTATGGTTGAACCACAAGCCTATCTGGAAAATGCCAAAAATATATTTAAAAATACTATAATAGGACAGGACAGATATGTGAAAAATATTAATTTTAAATAAGAAAATATAACATAGCAATTCTTACAATATGTTCTTATATTGAAGATACTTGAATAAATACTATTAATTTTAGTAGAAATATTGTAGATTTTACCTTATAATATTATTATGCAATTGCTAAGGTGAAAATAAGATACATAAACAATAGGGGTTATGAGGTGGTTTTACATGTTGGAGTATCATAATAACCATAATGATATAGAAGCACTCCTTGAACATTTAAATATGGATATAATTCTTTCTAAAAATATGGCCTATAAAGATATAAGTAAAAATATGTTTAGACTGTATTGGGAAATCGGGAATTTAATTTTAGCCAAGGATGATGAAGGCTGTGGAATAGAGTTTATAAATATTTCAGCAGGTTATCTTAAGCTTAAGTTTCCTGGAAACTTGAGTTTTACGGAGAAGAATTTAAGGAATATGGTTGCCTTCGCCAGAGAATACAGATCACAGGATTTTGTAGATAAAATAGCTTCAAAGGTAAATTGGTCTTGTAATATGATTATAATGAATAAAATAAAAGATATAGATAAAAGATTGGAATTTGTAAATAAGGTTGTGGAAAAAGGTTGGACAACTGAAGAACTGATTAACAACATAGATATGGAATATGGTATAGCAGGTGAAGAGGAAGAAATATTAAAGGAGGATACCTGTTATGAAGATTTGGAATCTATTGAAAGCAAGAGTATCATTACAGAAGAAAATAATTTTGGTGAAGATACTGAATTAAAACAAAATCCTAATTTAAATTCAAATAATTCTCATTTTATACAAGATGTAAATTTAGAAGAGAATACTTTGGAAAATGAAAGTGAGCTTAAAAATTATTTTTATATATTAAAAGATGAATACCTGTTGGATTTCATGGAAATTTCCGATGAAGTAAAAGAAAAGTATTTCCAAGGACAGTTTATGAAAAATGTGATAGAATTTTTTTTAGATTTAAAAAGAGGATTTGCATTAGTGGGGAAAAAATATCACATAGAGTTGTCTGGTGCAGATTATTATGTGGATTTGCTTTTCTATAATCTCAAACTAAAATGTTATTTAATTGTTGAATTTAAGATAGGAAAGTTTAAACCTGAGTATTTAGGGATTCTAACCTTCCATCTTTCCATAGTAGATGATTCAGTTAAAGGGGAAGAAGACAACCCTTCTGTAGGTATAATTCTTTGTAAAGATGGAGAAAAATTAATTGTACAGTATGCTTTTAAAGAAAAAGGAGCTCCCGGGAATGGAGAGTATAGGCTCAATGAAGATATTCCAGAACAATTTGAAGGAATATTGCCTACAGTAGAGGAAATAGGTTCTGGAATTAAAATGAAACTTAAGGTAGAATAAATTTTTATCAGTAAATTATCTATTTTCAGATATCTAGATAAAAACTTCAGGCTCATAAATGGACCTGAAGTTTTTTAGAGAGTTCTGCTAGTATTTGGAAGGAAGTGAAATTTAATATGGATTTAGAGGAGAGAAATATAATTATCGCCAGCATGGTGGCTATGTTTCTTGCAGCTGTGGAGGGAACTGTTGTGATTACAGCTGTACCAACTATAGTAAAGAATTTAAATGGATTTCACCTTATAAGCTGGGTGTTTTCTACATATTTGCTTACATCAACTATAACCACTCCAGTATATGGCAAGTTAGCAGACCTATATGGCAGAAAAAACATTTTAACATTAGGTATAATAATATTTTTAATAGGCAGTTTTTTATGTGGACTATCTCAAAATATGTATTTTCTCATAGCATCCCGTGCTATCCAGGGAATTGGGGCAGGTTCCATATTTACATTGACTTACACTATAATAGGAGATTTATTTTCTGTTTCTGGAAGAGCTAAGGTTCAAGGGTGGCTAAGTACGGTATGGGGAGTTGCAAGCTTGATAGGACCTTTTTTAGGAGGATTTTTAATAGATACTTTGTTCTGGCACTGGATTTTTTTTATAAACATACCCTTTGGAATAATATCTGTGGTGCTTATTCAAAGGAATCTTAAAGAAAATTTTCAAAAGAGAGATGTACATATAGATTATTTGGGAATACTCGTTTTAACTATTTCTATTATACTGTTTTTATATGGATTTTTAGCTGGAGAAAAGAAAGAAAGTGGAAATATACTCTTTGTGCTTGTATATGTTTTACTGGCAGTTGTATTTCTTATTATATTTTATTTTGTAGAAAAGAAGGCAAAAGAACCTGTTATGCCCTTTGAGATATTTACAAGGTCAAATACCATAGTGAATATACTAGGTTTTCTGCAATCTGCTGTATTAATTGCAATGGATGTGTACGTAGTTTTATACATTCAAAATGTACTTGGCTTTAGTGCCACTATTTCAGGTCTTTGTATGGCGCCTATGTCACTTACATGGCTTATGTCTTCAATGCTTTTGGCAAAGTATATAACTAAATATAGTAAAAAGAATATAGTTTTATTAAGCTCTATTATATTATTAATAGGAAGTATGGTGTTACCTGTTCTTAATATAAACTCTCCATTAATTTTAGTAATACTTGCGGTATCAATACTGGGTTTTGGATTTGGTGGCAATCTCAATACTCAAACTATAGTTATACAGGATTCAGTGGACTATTCTATGAGAGGAGCGGCAATGGCATCTAATTCTCTTCTGAGAAACTTAGGACAAACCATAGGAATAAGTGTATTTGGAAGCATATTTAATTTTAGTATAATAAAATATTTTGAAAACCTACACATACAAGGTATACAACCTAGTAATTTATATAATACTCCAGCATTAAATAATAATCTTTCAGCTGAACTTGTAAAAGAGTCCTTAAATTCAGGATTGCATGTGTTGTTTATATGTTTTATTGTTTTGAATACAATTTCACTAATACTTTGTTTGTTTTTACCTAGAAGACTTAAAGGAGAACAGCTGGATGTGTAGTCAATTCATAATTTAAGGATATAGCTGTCACTTTGAAGAAGCCAATAGTGCTAGTAATGATAGCCTTTGGATAAAAGTATCTATGACATGGATTAAAAATAGTGATATACTAATTTTGTAGTAAAGAGACATCTTAGTTATGCTTAGATGCCCAAGTAAAATAGATTTTAGGAGGACAATTTATATATGAGTGATTTAAGGGAAAGGGCCTTAAAATTTCATAGTGAAAATCAAGGCAAAATTGCATTAAAATGTAAGGTACCTGTAAAAAATAAAGAGGATTTGACTCTTGCATATACTCCAGGGGTTGCAGAACCCTGTCTGGAAATTGAAAAAGATGAAGGTAAAATATATGAGTATACTTCCAAAGGGAATTGGGTAGCGGTAGTTACAAATGGAACAGCAGTACTTGGCCTTGGAGATATAGGAGCTGGGGCGGGAATGCCTGTTATGGAAGGAAAGTGTGTATTATTTAAGGCTTTTGCAGGAGTCGATGCTTTCCCTATATGTTTGGATACAAAAAATGTACATAAAATTATAGAAGCTGTAAAGCTAATGGAGCCAACTTTTGGAGGAATAAACTTAGAAGACATAAAAGCACCGGAATGCTTTGAGGTAGAGGCTAAATTGAAGGAAATAAGTAATATTCCCATATTTCACGATGATCAACATGGCACTGCAGTAGTTTCTTCTGCATGTATTATAAATGCATTAAAAATTGTCAATAAGGAATTTTGCGATATAAAAGTGGTGGTAAATGGAGCAGGTGCAGCAGGTACTGCTATTACAAAGCTTCTTCTGAAAATGGGAGTGAAGGATATAGTAATTTGTGATAGCAAGGGTGCAATATATAAAGGCAGGACTTTAGGAATGAATAAATATAAAGAGGAGTTAGCAGATATAACCAATAAATCTCTTGTAAAGGGAGATTTAAAAGAGGCATTAAAAGAGGCAGATGTATTTTTAGGAGTATCTAAAGCTAATTGTGTCACTGAGGAAATGGTGAAGTCAATGAGTATAGATCCAATAGTAATGGCAATGGCAAATCCCAATCCAGAAATATTGCCAGAGGCCGCTTTAAAGGCGGGAGCTAAAATTGTGTGTACTGGAAGGTCGGATTTTCCAAACCAGGTTAATAATGTGCTGGCTTTTCCAGGCATATTTAGAGGAGCACTGGATGTTCATGCTTCACAGATAAATGATGAAATGAAAATAGCTGCAGCTTATGCTATAGCAGAGCTGGTAGATAAAGATAAACTTTCACCTGAATATGTCATACCAGAAGCTTTTGATCTTAGAATAGCTCCTAAAGTAGCTGCTGCGGTAGCTAAGGCTGCTATCGACACGAAAGTTGCAAGAAATACAGATGTTACTCCCAATCAAGTTGAACAACACACTAGAAATATTTTAGGTATATAAAGGATTAATATAATTTTAGCGAGAATTTTTCTTAAAATTAGGAACAACTATTAGTTTTAGTTGTTCTTTTTTATTTGACAGTAATCTTCAATATTAAAATAATAGGTTTATTGTTGACAATCTATTTATATGGTGATTATAATTTAAATAACGTAAATCCGATGGTCGAGCCAATCGATTTGAGGCGAAGATAGCATATAAAGAGAATAAGACTGACTGTATAGCTCTTTATCCATCGGCGGGGTATCAGCGGCGACACGATGAAAAGGATAAAACATCAACTGGGGAAACCCTACCCGCACAATAGGGAAATCTATTGTTAAAATAAGGTAAGCTGTATAACCTTATAAAGGGAGTGCCTCAAGGGAGGCCACTGAAAAACCTAGGTGTTTCAGCTCAATTGAATAGGCGCTGGAACTATAAAATTAAGCACTTACAGCCATTAGGAATAAAATAAAATTGACGAAAGTTGAGCCACAAACCAATATGAATATAAACCTTGATAAGAATCTTTTAGGTGAGCCGTGTGAGGGAAAACTTCATGCATGGTTCCTTAGAGAGATGCTGGAGACATAGGAAACTAATGCGCCAGCATTTTACCCGACAAAACTTTTTTAGATTTATAAAGCAAAATTTGAATGTTAAAAGATTGTTTGGAACAAGTGAAAATGCAGTTTACAATCAACTTTTTATAGCTTTAATTGCGTATGTATTACTTCATTTTTCTTATGTTAATATATCTAAAAATTTAAAATTTGTTAAGTTATCATTTTGTGAGTTTATTAGAAAGCTTCTTAATTCTACACTTCAAGACGAAGTTCAAGTATGTATTGACTTATTATTTAAAAATATCAATAATTATAAAATTTGTTTATGGTGAAAACTGGTTAATCAACACGTGTGATATTTGCCCTTAAAATATCAATTATAGTGATAATAAATAAGGTACAGATGGTATACATGATACAGATAAAAAACAAAAAAATACATATGCATCTTGCACATAATTCATTTTTGAAAGAAGTAAAACTATGACTAAAACCACATACAGAAAAAGCCTTCTATTAGAGAGAGGTATGACAGTACATGGGATATAAATTTTCCTTATGGTTGCAAATTGTATGGAGTAAAATCTAAGCAAGTTCCATCTATAATTGTTTCTAAATCTATAGGAATACAGTGCGACCAATTTACAGAGAAATTACGATAATAGTATATGATTTACTCTCTTTCTTATTTCATAAAAACCTATAAGGGGTAAAAAGAGGGGGGAATTTGATTTTAAGACAAAATAATAACCGCTGAAACTTAATGTTTTCAACGGTTTCTGGTACATCAGAGAGGACTTGAACCCTCCGGCACCCTGGTTTGTAGCCAACTGCTCTATCCAACTGAGCTACTGATGCATATTACCAGCATTATATTAACACAAATAACATTTAAAATCAATTTAATGTTTAATAATTTCCAGAAATTAGGATTCAGCTAATATAAGTCATACACTTATCAATAATAAAAAAATAGCAGCTCAACCTAAATCGAATGCTGCTATTTCAACATACAGTTTAAAAATCAATTATTATGTTTTTGTATTATTTTTCAAGACTAGCGTTTCTAAGAATGAAGAAACCTAAATTTGATATATGAACACCCTTAAGTTTTGGATTCATGCAAACAACTTCAGTGTAGTAGTAAATTGGGATTATAGGTAAATCAACCATCAGTTGATCCTCTGCCTGATGCATTAATTCAGCTCTTTTAGCTTTGTCAGGTTCGCCTTTAGCCTGAGCTATCAATTGATCATATTTAGTATTTGAATATCCTGCATTATTGTTGCCATTTCCAGTTGTAAACATATCAAGGAAGGTCATAGCATCATTATAATCAGCTATCCATCCATCTCTGGCTAATATAAACTGGTGATTTTGAAGTTGAGCTAAATGAACCTTCCTCTCAACATTTTTAAGAGTAACATTTATTCCCAAATTCTTTTTCCACATATCCTGAATTGCCTGTGCTATATTTTGGTGATTCTGCATTGTATTATATAGTATTTCTAATTGAGGAAATCCCTTTCCATCAGGATAACCAGCTTCAGCTAGAAGGTTTTTAGCTTGTGTTACATCTGCAGTTTTAGGCAAATATTCTTTATTGGTAAATTGTTTACCATTTGAATCACTAGTACCTATAGGTACAAATGAAGTAGCAGGATTTTCACCGCCTTTTGTAACTTTTTCTACTAGGGCAGTTCTGTCTATGGATAAATTCAATGCTTTTCTAACTCTCACATCACTTAAAGCCTTAGCTGATGCTGGATTAATATTTTTAGCCTGCGGTGATACATTTATGTTATAGTAGTAAGTCCCTAAATAAGGATAAGCTTTTGCAGTACCATCTTTTAATAAATTAGGAATTTCAGCAGTAGGTAGTTTATCGATTAAATCTAAATCCCCTGTTTTAAATGCTGCATAGTAACTGCTTTCATTTTCTAGAGTTTTAAATTCAATTCTATCTATTTTAATATCTTTAGCATCCCAATAATTAGGATTTTTTTCAAAATTTAAGCTGTCCTTTGCTTTGTATTCAACCATCTTGTAAGGTCCATTCGATATATAAGTATCTGCTTTTGTGGCCCAGGAAGTTGGATTTTTTTCAACTACATCTTTTCTTACAGGATCATAAGTAGGAAGAGATGTAAGTGACAGAAAGTAAGGGATAGGATTTTCAAGAGTAACTACTAGAGTATAGTCATCCTTAGCTTGAACTCTCACTTGGTCTGCTGAAGCCTTGCCTGTATTATAAGCTTCTCCATTTTTTAAATAGAATAACTGATATGCATATTGAGAAGCAGATTTTGAATCTAAAGCTCTTTTCCATGCATATTCAAAATCTTTTGCAGTAACTGTTTTTCCATCAGACCATTTTGCATTTTTTCTTAAGTGAAAAGTGTAAGTAAGCCCATCAGTGGATACATCCCATTTTTCTGCCACACCAGGTACAGGTTTTTCATTATTGTCTATATTTGTCAAACCTTCAAAAGCATTGACGATTACCTTAGCTCCTTCAATCGAATTGTTTAAGCCGGGGTCAATGCTTCTAGGCTCGGCACCTATATTTACTTTTATAGTACTTTTGCTGCTTGCATTATTGGAATTTCCACAGCCTGTAAACAGAGTTCCTACAAAAACAAGTGACATTGCAAGTGAAAAAATTTTCAATTTTGTTTTCACCATAATAGTAGACCTCCTATTAAATTTAATTTAAAAAATTTATCATAAATATTTATATACCTTGAATTTATTTTAAGAATCCAAAGAATATAATTTATATAAAAACTAAGTAGTATTATTTGTTACACAAATGACATGATACCCAGTGTCCATCAGCTACTTGCTTTAATTCTGGTTCTTCTTCAGCACACACCTTCATAGCATATTTACATCTATCTTTAAATCTGCATCCTGGTGCAGGATCAATTGGAGAAGGTGTTTCACCTTCCAGCATTATCCTCTTATTTTTAGCTGAAATATCAGGATCTGGGATTGGTATTGCAGATAATAGCGCTTTAGTATAAGGATGAACAGGATAGCTATATAACTCATTGCTTTCAGCCATCTCCATCATTTTTCCAAGATACATTACTCCAATTTTAGTAGATATATGCTTTACCATGGATAAATCATGGGCTATAAACAAATAAGTGAGGCCTAAGTCATCTTGAAGATCTTCCAGCATATTTACTACCTGCGCCTGAATTGATACATCTAGGGCAGATATAGGTTCATCACATATTATAAACTCAGGTTCTACTGCAAGAGCCCTTGCTATTCCTATTCTTTGCCTTTGACCACCTGAAAACTCATGAGGATATCTGCTGATATGATCTTTATTTAAGCCTACTTTATTTAGAAGATATTGAATTCTGTCTTTTCTTTCTCTTCCATTCATTAAATTATGTATGTCTATAGATTCGCCTATTATATCTCCTACTGTCATCCTTGAATTTAATGATGCATAAGGATCCTGAAATATCATCTGCATTTTCTTTCTATAGGGAAGCATTTCACCAGAAGAAAATTCAGATATATCTACTCCATCGTATATAATTTGTCCATCCGTCGGTTCGTATAATTTGATTACAGTTCTTCCTATAGTAGTTTTGCCACATCCAGACTCTCCCACTAATCCTAAAGTTTCCCCTTTGTTTATTGAAAAAGATATATTATCTACAGCTTTAACATTACTTAATGCTTTTCCAAAAAAGGATTTTTTTACTGGAAAATATTTTTTTAGATTTTTAATTTCAACAAATGGTTTTTTAGCTGCCATTCTTCATACCTCCTATGGTAATATCTACTTTCGGTGCATCAGGATAATTGAGCCAGCATGAAGCAAAGTGATCTTCACTAATTTTAAATGCCTGAGGCATTTGCTCTAAGCATATTTTCATTGCATACTCACATCTCGGATAAAATGGACATCCCTTTGGAGGTTTTAGTAAATCCGGTGGAGTTCCTTCTATTGGTTTCAGTCTCTCTTTTATTTCTGCTTTAGGATTGGGTATGCTTCTTAAAAGTCCCCATGTGTAGGGGTGCTTTGAGTTATAAAAAATATCTCTTGTACTTCCCTTTTCAATAATCATTCCTCCATACATTACATTTATTCTACTACACAGATCAGCCACGATTCCCAGATCATGAGTTATTAGAATTATAGACATATTTATTTTAGATTTTAAATCCTTCATAAGTTCTATTATCTGCGCTTGTATGGTTACATCTAAAGCTGTGGTAGGTTCATCTGCAATTAAAAGCTTTGGGTTACAGATAAGAGCCATAGCTATCATTGCTCTTTGTCTCATTCCGCCTGAAAATTGATGAGGATATTGATTTATTCTTTTCTCTGCACTAGGTATTCCAACTAATTTTAGCATCTCAACAACTTTTTTATTGGCATCTTTTTTGTTGATATGTTTATGCTTTATTAAGGGTTCAGCCAATTGGTATCCTATTTTTAAAACTGGGTTCAAAGATGTCATAGGATCTTGAAATACCATTCCAATTTCGTTGCCTCTTATGTTTTCCATTTCCTTGTTATCTAATTTAGTTAAATTTTTATCTAAGAATTTTATACTATCTACTTGTATTTCACCATTATCCGGAAGAAGTTTCATAATTGACATCATGGTTACACTTTTTCCACTGCCAGATTCTCCAACTATTCCGAGAGCCTCACCTTTATCCAAACAAAAGGATACTCCTTGTACTGCTTTTACTTTTCCAAGATAAGTGTGAAAAGATGTATATAGATTATTTATGTCAAGTAATTTATCCATTACTATAATCCCCCTTAATTATTTTTTCATTTTAGGATCTAGAGAATCTCTCAATCCATCACCTAATAAATTAAATGCCAACATAGTTAAACATATGGCTATAGATGGAAAAAATAATTGCATAGGATATAATTGAAATCCATCTAGTGCATCGGAAGCTAAAGTTCCCCAGGATGCCATGGGAGCAGATACCCCAAGGCCTATGAAGCTTAAAAATGATTCTGTAAATATAGCTTCTGGAATTGAAAGAGTTAAGGTTACAATTATTGGTCCCATACAGTTTGGAATGAGATGTTTGAAGATTATCCTGAAGGAGGATGCTCCTAGGGTTTTTGCAGCAAGTACAAATTCCTGTTGTTTAAGAGACATTATTTCTCCTCTGACTATTCTTGCCATAGTAAGCCAGAATGCCACAGCCAGGGCTATTATTATACTTTTAAGACCAGCACCAAATACTACCATGAAAAGTATTACATAAATTGTCATAGGTATAGAATAGAGAATGTCTACTATCCTCATCATTATATTATCTATTTTTCCACCAAAATAACCTGCTATTCCACCATATAATATTCCAATTATTATATTTAATAAGCTTGCAACATACCCTACTGTAAGTGAAATTCTTGCACCATACAGTATTCTTATAAATACATCTCTTCCAAATTTATCTGTTCCAAACCAGTGGGTACCACTTGGCGGTAAATTGGCCATATTCAAATCCTGGCTGTAATAATTATATTTAGAAAACATTGGCCCAAATATAGCAAGAAAAGTAATAAATATTACAAACATTAAACCCACCACAGCCAATTTATTGTCTTTTAATCTTCTCCATACATCCTGCCAGTAAGAGATATGTGGTCTTACTATGGGTTCCAGATCTTTTTGTTGTTTTAAAACCTTTTCAAATGCATCTTTTGGTAATTGCATCTTTTAACCTCCTAAGATTGAAGTTTTATTCTAGGATCTATAATTACATACAATATATCTACAATTAGATTACACATTATTAAAAATGCACTATAAAATATAGTAACACCCAATATAGTAGTATAATCTCTATTGTATATGCTCTGAACAAATTCTCTTCCAAGGCCTGGTATACCAAATAAATTTTCTACTACAAAACTTCCGGTAAGTATGCCTGCAAACAAAGGACCTATATATGTAACTATAGGTATAAGTGAATTTCTTAGGGCATGTTTATATATTATTTTTATTTCAGATAAACCTTTTGCCTTAGCCACCCTTATATAATCCTGTCTTATTACTTCTAATAAACTTGACCTTGATAATCTAGCTATAAATGACATAGAATATGCACCTAGGGCAACAGATGGAAGTATATAGCTTCTAGGAGTATCTAATCCTACAGCAGGAAACCAACCTAGTTTAACTGCGAAAAAATAAATAAAAAACGTTGCCATAACAAAATTAGGAACAGTTACTCCTAAAGTAGATACAAACATTGATAGGCTATCTTGCCACTTACCTTGGTGTAATGCAGCTATTGTTCCCATAAATATACCTAATATTAAAGCAAAAGCTACAGCTAATAATCCTACTTTAGCAGATACAGGAAATGACTGAGATATTACTTCATTTACACTTTTTCCTTCATACCTCATAGATGGACCCATGTCACCATGTAATACTACATTATCTAAATAAGTAGTATATTGTTTACCAAGTGGCTTGTCCAATCCAAATTTTTGCTCTAAATTAGCTTTGATTTGAGGTGGAAGTTTCTTTTCATCATCAAAAGGTCCCCCTGGAATTGAATGCATTAATAAAAAGGTTATTGATAACACAAACCAAATTGTAATAACACTATATACTAGTCTTTTTAAAACATACTTCAGCATTTTTGACCTCCATTGTACACTAAAATTGTAAGTTCCCTACTATAAAAGTAATTTTAGTCTAAATTCTACATTGAATAGCTATATTTATAAATAAATGTGGTTTTGTTAAAAATAATATTATTATATATTTTACCATTTTAATTATCCACTTTCAACCTTTTTTGACATTTGATATTATTGGTACTAATATTTTATATATTTATTAATTTAGTAACTATTCAGGTACTAACAATGCTTAATTCTATTGCTACTATAGATCTAAATCTTTGTCAATTTCTAATCATTTATATCTGCAATTCGTAATATAAAGAATGAGAGCATACTATGGTAAAATATTAAGTTCAAAGGTAAAATTATAAATATACCAACACAATAATAATCTGGAGGATATTTATAATGTTACAGTTAAGTAAAAATAATAAAAAGAAAGTTTTAGAAAGTATAAAGTGCGGCAGCATTGATGCTGCTGATGTCAACTTTCCAAACCTCATAGATACCATAACATTAAAGATGAAAAAAATAAATCTTATAGATAAATTATCAAACAGTTTCAAGGACAAACGAAGTAAAAATAAAAAGTTACCTTTAGATATATTAATTGCACTGGCAGTTACAGTCAAAATGAAACTAAAGACAAGTTTGACTGATGTTGTATTTGCAGTAACAGACAGTGAACTTTTATCTGAACTGGGATGGAATATATGGGATACCGACAGGGATATGAACAAAGGTTTGTTTTCAGAAGGTGTCATTAGAAATTTTGTCAGCAAATATTCAGGCAAGTCACTGCCTGCAGTCATCAAGAACTACAAATCAGACAAGCAGAAATCTGTTATCATATACTCCGGTCAATATTTTGGAGTATTCTCATTTATTGAATTTATTCAGTTGTATGCTGGCTGTCCGGCAGAAGTCAGGAAACTTCTTGATCCAACCCTAGCTTTAGTATAAACAGGATTGGATCTCTATATTCAAATTACGAATTGAAGATATATGGACTTTCTTTTTGAAAATATCATTTTGTTTTGTCGTTCCTACTATCCGTTTTCCAAATATAATATCATTTTTCCGTTTTTTCAGGTGAAGGTGTTACGCTTGTTATGTGTAACCTCTGAAGTTATAATAGAATGTAAGTGTTATTCTATATAAATTTCATTAGCAACTAACTAGATCATATTAATATCTATCCGTTTAAATATTTTATTAGTTGTTTAGAAGTGCAAATTATATAGTTGTGGATTTTTAAATTTATTTTTTGTGGAGGATGATAGGTATGTTTATAACTTGTAAGAACATATTGAATCTACCAGGACTTGAAAAGATGAAAGTTGTAGCAGGAAAAGGTGGCTTAAATAAAGTAATCAGATGGGTGCATGTTACTGAAGTTCCTGATGTATCTAATTGGGTAAAAGGTGGAGAACTTCTATTTATTACAGGTGTAGCCATAGGAAACAATACAGAGCTGCTGCTGCAATTTGTAAAGGATATTAATATGAGAAAGCTGGCAGGACTTGTTATAAATGTAGGGCCTTATATTGAAAAAACACCTAAAGAGATATTAGATTTTGCAGACAGTGTGGATTTCCCAATATTTGAACTGCCCTTTGAAGTTAGATTAATAGATATAACTCAAAATATTTCCAGAACTATTTTTACAGAAAAGTTGGAAAAGGAATCTATGAGCAATTTTATGAGAGAAATAATTTTTGAAGATGTAAATATTACAGAAGAAATATTAAGTAGAGCTACTTTATATGGTTACAATGAAAATAAAAATTATTGTGCCCTGGTAGTGGATATAGATAATTTCGGACTTTATTTGAAAGAAAATAAAGTGCATGATGAGGATATCTATAGTATAAAAAATCGTATTCAGGAGGCTATTGAGTATGTAATGTATAAAAATAATAAAAAGTGTCTTTATACCATGCAGAGTGATGACTTCTTCTTTATGATGCCTGTAGAGAAAAAAAATAATAATGTAGATTATATTGCAGAATCCATAAAAAATCAGATAAATAGGACAATTGGTTTTATTACGGTAAGTATAGGAATTGGAGGAGTTTGTGATCATTTAAGAGGCTTTAACAAAGTTATCCTGGAAGCTAGAAAAGCCCTTGAAATGACAAAGCTTTATAAAAAAAATGATTGCATTATAAATTACAGGGATTTAGGTATATTTAGATTATTTTTTGAAATAAACGATTATAATGAAATGAAAAAATTATTCGATGAAAATTTGTTGAAGTTAAAAAAATATGATGAAAAGAATTCTTCTAATCTACTGGAAACTTTGATTGTATATCTAAGAGAAAATAGAAATTTAGGTAAAACTGCAGAGATATTGTATATTCATAGAAATACCATAAAATATAGAGTAAAAAGAATAGAAGAAATATTGAATTGTGATTTAAAAGATGAAGAGGTAATATTTAATATTAAACTTTGTATAAGAATAGGAATTTTCTTAAATTTAATCAAGTGATTCTTAGGTTCAGGCGGAGTTTGCTATAGAGAAATGCTTATCTCCCACTTTGAAAAATATGGGAGTATCAGCAAGGGCAGCTTCGGATAAAATAAATTTCTATATATAAGAAATGAAAATTACAAAAATATGTTTTGTAGTTTTTATTTTTTGTGGAAATTTGAGGTTATAATTTACAATGTACAAAAAAATAGCAATATATTTGTACACTGTGGATATATGATTATGTTTTTATATATGATAATTTATATCCATGATATTTATTATATTATTAAAAAATGATATAATAAATTAATGAATTTTAAATGAGCAGAGGTGTTTTTATGAGTTATTCTATATTTCAATGTCCTAGAGATATAATTTATGGGGAGGATTCAGTAAACTTAGTTGGAGCTAAATCTGTAGAACTAGGCAAAAAAGCTATGATAGTTACAGGAAAATATTCATCTAAGAAAACAGGGGCTTTGGATAAAGTTCTGGATAGTTTAAAACAGGTAAGTTTAAACTATGTAATATTTGATAAGGTAGAATCTGACCCCAGTGTGAATACAGTGAGGGCTGGAGTACAAACTGCCAAAGAAGAAAATGTAGATGTAATAGTAGCATTAGGAGGAGGAAGTGCACTAGATGCTTCGAAAGCCATAAGTGCAGTAACTACCAATGGAGGGGATATTTTAGATTACGAAAAAAAGACTCCTGAGGTTGATGGAATTCCTATAGTAGCAGTACCTACTACTGCAGGTACCGGCAGTGAGGTTAGTAAATACTCCATAATAACAGATATAGAGAGAAAAATTAAGATGTTAATTGCCAGTGATTTTCTTATACCTAAGGTAGCCATTTTAGATCCGAAGCTTACTAAAATGATGCCCCAAAGTGTTACTGCAGCCACAGGGATGGATGCATTTACTCATGCCATAGAAGCATATATATCTAAAGCTGCCCAGCCTATATCTGACATGTATGCAATAAAGGCTATAGAACTTATTACTGGTAATTTAGTAAAAGCAATTTTAAAAGAAGATGATATGGAAGCTAGAGGTAACATGTTACTTGCCCAAATGTATGCAGGTCTTGCTTTTAGTAATTCATCTACGGCACTTGTCCATTCTATGTCCAGGCCCCTTGGAGTCTATTATAAAGTTCCTCATGGTCTTGCAAACGCACTGCTTCTTCCGGAAGTAATGAAATTTAACAGGGCCGCATGTTCAGAAAAATTTAAGGTTGTGGCAGAGGCTATGGGGGAGAATATAGAGGGCAAATCTATAAGAGAAGCCAGCTATTTAGCTATAGAATCTATAAAAAATCTATTTTTAGAAACAGGACTGCCAACAAGTTTAAAAGAAGTGGGAGTAGATAAAAACAATTTTGAGAAAATGGCCAAAGATGCCATGGAGAGCAAGACTACAGCACTTAATCCGAGAAGGCCTGAAGTAGAACAGCTTATAGAAATATATAAGACAATATACTAAGGCATGTTCAAAGAAGGTTGTTTTTAAAAATGATTCATATATTAGGGGGAGTAGAAATGGAAATTTTGCAAAATGAGGAATTGGGTTTAGAAAGTAATAAAATAAAAGAATATGATAAAAAGTATAATTTACATTCATGGAGCGCACAAAAAAAATTAGATCCACTTGTAATTACAAAAGCTGAAGGAATTTACTTTTGGGACAGTACAGGTAAAAAGTATTTTGATATGTCCTCACAGCTTGTAAATTTAAATATAGGACATGGAAATAAAAAAGTGATAAATGCTATAAAAGAGCAGGCGGATAAAATGCCTTTTATAGGTCCTGGATATGCAGTTGATGTAAGGTCCAAATTAGCAGCTAAAGTTATAGAAAAAGCTCCTGAAAATATGGGAAAAGTATTTTTTACGTTAGGCGGGGCAGATTCTAATGAAAATGCTATAAAGATAGCTAAAATGGTAACAGGGAGATTTAAAGTATTTTCCAGGTACCGTTCTTATCATGGGGCAAGCTTTGGAGCTGCAAACTTAACAGGAGAACCAAGAAGATATACCTGTGAACCAGGTATACCGGGATTTGTTAAATTTTTTGATCCCTATATTTACAGAGAAAGTATAAGATTTGAAAGTGAAGAGAAAGCATGTGAATTTTATCTTGAAAAATTAAGAGATCAATTAATTTATGAGGGAACTGAAACTGTGGCGGCTATTTTCTTGGAAACTGTAACAGGAAGTAATGGTGTAATTATTCCACCTAAGGGATATCTTCAAGGTATAAGAAAGTTATGCGATGAATTTGGAATAATCATGGTATGCGATGAAGTTATGGCTGGATGGGGCAGAACTGGAGAATGGTTCGCCTGCAATAACTGGAATGTAGAGCCAGATATTATTACTTTTGCAAAAGGTGTTACCTGCGGATATGTGCCTATGGGAGGAGTTATTGTAAGCAAAAAGATAGGTGAGTATTTTGATGATAATGTGCTTATGTGTGGACTTACTTATAATGCCCATCCACTGGGATGTGCTGCAGGATGTGCAACCATAGAAGTGTATGAAGAAGAAAACTTAATAGAAAATTCTAAAAAGATGGGTGTTATTTTGGGGCAAAAACTGGAAGAGATAAAACAAAAACATGCAAGTGTAGGAGATGTTAGATATATAGGTCTATTTTCCGCAGTAGAGTTGGTTAAAGATAAAAGTACAAGAGAAGCATTAGTGCCTTATGGAAAGGATACTGAAGGGATAATGCCTAAAATTGTAGGTATGTTAAAGGAAAAAGGGTTTTCAACTTATTCTCATGAAAACTGTATAATGGTAGCCCCTCCACTTATTATTAAAAAGGAAGAACTAGAAGAGGCGATGGATATTTTAGATAAAGTATTGGATTTTGTGGATGAGTATATCAAGAAATAGAGAAAAATAAAAAAATAAGTGCCTTTTAAAATATATATAAAGACACCAATAAATTAAAAATAATCGCGTGTTATATTCTAAACCAATTTAATGAATTTGTAAAGGAGATTTATTTATGGAAGAAGTAGAAGAAATGAGAAAAATCATTTGTAACAAAGACAGGATGGAAGATAAAATTGCCACTTTCAGTAAGTTTGGTGATACTGGAAACGGCGGCATAACAAGGTTATCCCTATCAGAGGCAGCCCTTCAGGCAAGAGGGGAATTTTCAAAAAGAATGAAAACACTAGGTGCAGAAATTGTAACGGATGATATGGGAAATATGTATGCTACTTTCAAGGGGTTAGAAGATCTTCCGCATATTGCAATGGGCTCCCATTGTGATTCAGTAGTACAGGGTGGAAATTATGATGGAATTTTAGGTGTACTGACTGCAATGGAAGCAGCTGAAACTATAGTTACAGAAAATATTCCACATCGTCATCCAATTACGGTTATGATCTGGACTAATGAAGAAGGGGCACGTTTTGACCCTGCCATGATGTCATCAGGTGTTATTACCGGTAAATTTGATAAGACAAAGATGCTTGCATCAAAAGATACAGAAGGCATAACTTTTGGAGAAGCCTTGGATGCAAGTGGGTATAAGGGTGATGAAAAAAATAGGATAAATCCCAAGGATTATAAAGCTCTTCTTGAACTGCACATTGAGCAGGGACCAGTACTTGAGGCTGCAAAAAAGGATATTGGTGTTGTAGAAGGTGTTGTTGGAATGGTTAATTATGAATTTATAGGTCAGGCTGGACATGCAGGAACTGTTCCGCAAAAAATGAGAAAAGATGCTCTTTTAGCTGCTTCTGAGGCCATTTTGTATCTTCACAGGGAACTTGACAAGCTTGATGACAAGTTGGTTTATACTACTGGCAGAATTAACTGTTCACCAAATGTGCACACAATTATACCAGAACATGTTAAATTTACTTTGGATGCAAGGCATCAAGATCCCAAAGTAGTACAGCAGGTAGTTGAAATCATTAAGAGCATTTCTTGTGAACTTGCAGGTTGCAAAGTTAGCTGCCAGGAATTGTGGGCACGTAAAACTGTCAGCTTTAATAAAGAATTAGTGAATTTAGTTGAAAAAAATGCAAATCTTTGTGGATACTCCAACATGAGAATGTACAGCGGTCCTGGACACGATGCTCAGTTTGCAGCTGATATGCTGCCTGTAACTATGATATTTGTTCCAAGTATTGGTGGACACAGCCATTGTGAAATAGAAAAAACTCCTCTTGATAATTGTGTAAAAGGTACCAATGTATTGCTTCAGACTATATTAGATATAGATAAGATGTAAAACAATGTATTTATTAAAAGAAAGAAGGGATTATTATGGAACAACTCATGGAAAAAGAAATATATGAATTAGATAAGTCAGATACAAGTGTCACAGAAAGTAAATTATATAATGATGATAATGCCCCCGTACCTGTTAAAGAGAGAACCTGGAATACTTATAATTTTACTGCCCTCTGGATTGGAATGGCTCACTGCATACCTACCTATATGCTGGCAGGGAGTTTAATATCCCTAGGAATGAATTGGAAGCAGGCTTTATTTACTATTACCCTTGGGAATCTTATAGTTTTAATACCTATTTTATTAAATGCTCATCCTGGAACTAAATATGGAATAAACTTTCCGGTTTTTTCAAGGGCGGCCTTTGGAGTATTTGGTGCCAATATACCTGCAATACTTAGAGCTGTTGTAGCCTGTGGATGGTTTGGAATTAATACTTATATAGGTGGAAGTGCATTAAATGTATTATTTTCCGCTGTAATTCCGGGGTGGAAAACCCTAGGTGGAAGTTTTCAAATAGCGGGATTAAGTTTGCCTGCGGCTATAACATTTATGATATTCTGGGGCATACAGATGTTTATTATATTCAAAGGAATGGAACAGCTTAAAAAATTTGAAAATTGGGCGGCACCGGCAGTAATAGTTTTAGCCGTATTTTTGGTAATTTGGGCAGTGAGTTCTGCACATGGCTTTGGTCCTCTTTTAAGCGAGGAAAGTAAGCTTAAAACTATGGGTGATTTTATGGAGGTATTTCCTGCGGCACTTACCAGTATGGTAGGATTTTGGGCTACTCTCTCATTGAACATACCTGATTTTACAAGATTTGCAAAAGGACAGAAAGAGCAAATGGTGGGACAATCTCTAGGGCTTCCTATAACCATGACTATATTTTCCGCAATGGGTATAATAATAACTTCTGCTACCGTGATTATATATGGTAAAGCCATGTGGGATCCAGTAGATATAATAGCTAGATTTACTAATCCTATAGCATTATTAATTGGATTTTTTGGAATAGTGGTGGCTTCTCTTTCTGTTAACATAGCTGCAAATATTGTTTCACCGGCAAATGATTTTTCAAACATAGCACCTAAACACATAAGTTTTAAAATGGGAAGTCTTATTACAGGTATTATTGGAATACTTATAATGCCATGGAAGCTGCTGGCTGATCCTAGTGGATATATATATGCATGGCTTGGCACTTATTCTGGAATCCTTGGACCAGTGGCAGCAATAATTATTTGTGATTACTGGATTATAAAAAAGAAAAATTTGGTTCTTAAGGATCTATATCTAATAAAAGGAAAATATACTTATAACAAAGGTTTTAACATAAAAGCTGTTATTTCACTAGCTGTAGGTATATTTGCAGCCCTTATAGGCAAAATAATTCCAAGCTTAAATGGATTGGTTGACTATGCCTGGTTTGTAGGTTTTGCAGTATCTTTTGTGGTTTACTATTTATTAAGTGTTTCTACTAAAAATATAGAATCCGTTGGAGCACTTGTAAATGAATAAAGTGATTCTTAGGTTCAGATTATTTTATGAGGTGATAAATAATGGATATGATTATAAAGAACGGTGTTATAATGACAGCGTCAGATACCTATAGGGCAGATATAGGTATAAAAAATGGAAAGATTACGGCTATAGCCAGCCAGATTGAAGATAAAAATGCAAAGGTAGTTGATGTAGAAGGTAAATTTGTACTTCCAGGTGCCATAGATGCCCATACCCATCTTGCAATGCCTTTTGGAGGAACGGTATCTGCAGATGATTATGAAGGAGGTACAAGAGCAGCTGCCTGTGGTGGAACAACTACAGTTTTTGATTTTGCCCTTCAACAAAAGGGGCATGGACTAATTCAAACTGCAGAGGAGAGAAATAAATTGTGTGCACCTGTGGCTTGTGTGGATTATGCTTTTCATGTGGTTGTATCAGATTTGAGACCAGAAATTTTGGATGAATTTGAAGCTTGTGTAAGTTATGGAATACCTAGCTTTAAAGTATTTATGGTGTATAAAAAGGAAGGATTAATGGCAGATGATGGTGTATTGTGTCAGGTACTTGAAAAATCCAAAGAGGTAGGTGCCATTATAGCAGTTCATGCAGAAAATCCAGATTTAATAGATATAAGGACAGAGCAATTTTTAAAAGAGGGAAAAACTTCTCCGTGGTATCATTACCTTTCAAGACCGGAATTTGTAGAAGCAGAAGCGGATAAAAGAGCCATACACTGGGCTAAGGCGCTAAATGCCCCTTTATATATAGTTCATCTTGCAAATAAAGAGGGAATGGAAGAAGTTAAGAAAGCTAGAGATGAAGGGTATGAGATATATGCAGAAACCTGTCCTCAATATTTATATTTTACTAACCAGGTTTATAAAAGGAAAGATGGAAGAAATTTTGTATGTTCTCCGCCCATGAAGGGAAAAGAAAGTCAGGATGCCCTGTGGCAGGGCATAAAAACTGGAGATATTGCAACTATAGCTACAGATCACTGCCCATTTCAAACCTATGAAAAGGAT
>ENA-UOOE01000724-UOOE01000724.1-fermentation-metagenome-genome-assembly--contig:-NODE-724-length-30794-cov-28.911513_pt1 | contig 30794 bp, 26 predicted proteins | sample MGYA00245776_ERZ724021 | MGnify/ENA primary metagenome ERZ724021 (study PRJEB28704, sample SAMN03018321) | fermentation metagenome | biome: anthropogenic terrestrial biome; feature: soil; material... | reverse complement strand
TTTTTGTCAACCTTTTCCTTGCTCAAATGATCTTATTATTGAATTCAACTAAAAGGCGCTATACCCATGAAAAGAAGCGCTCGTATCTTGGTTTCTCTGTTGTCTCTGCTGGCTTTACGGTCTGTTTGCCTGGTATTGCTGCTGCTCGGCCTTACCCTAACGGTTGGAGGAACAGTTCACCCCTGATCTGTATATTCCTGGCGGTAAGATAAATTCATGATAACAAGGTAAAAACAGCGAGCCGGTTATTAAGGTTTCGTATACCCGGAATGGCGGCAAAAAGCTTTCCCCGGAAGGAATGTTTTTTCATCTCGCAATTAAAGCTTTTTTCATCAATAAGCTGCAGGCCAGCACAGAGTTTTTCCACTTCTTTCCCTGATTTTATCCCCCATTGGAAGGAGGCGTTGGTTTTTTTCACGGTATCGTGATATTTGCTGCCTTTGGCGGAAAAAGGCGGCATTAGCTCCGCCAGCACAATAACATCATTAAAATTAGCCTTTATGATTTGAAAAAGCTGCTTCACTTCCTCTTCTTTTAAATACATTAACATTCCCTCTATGAGGATGACGGTCTTATCTTGCTTTGCCACTGCCTGCGGCCAGGTAGGGTCTAAGGCAGACTTGGCTATTAAATGTACCCTGTCCTGCTGCGGAAAAAATCGCTTCCGCGCCGCGATTACATCCGGGAAATCCAGATCATACCAAATAATTGCCCCGTTATCCACTCTGGAAAACCTTGAATCAAAGCCGCAGCCGATGGAAATGCAAACCGATTGGGGATATCTTGCTATATAATGCTTCATGGCCGTATCAAAGAGAATGGTTCTTGCTACCACTCCCTCATGGCTCATAAATTTATCGTATTTAGAAACATCCAGACCTAACTGCTCTATGATTTCCACCGCCTTGAGATCCTGTATCCTGGCATTAGGACGTCTGGTTTCACTTGCCTTAATGGCAAGAGGTATCAACATGGTTTCCTGTACTCCAGATAATGAAATCATTTCATCCGCCTCACATAGAATATTTTAAAGTTAGTTTATACTAACTTTAGTGCAGGCGCAACCTGATTTTGCGTGAGCGCAAGCCGGCATGGATTAGATAACGATATTGATCTATGCAGATATATGGTGTCAGGCTTGGCAGGAATAAGGTGAGCCGGCCGGAGATGTTAGATTTAAGCAACTACCCCTTTCTCGAGAACAGGGTTTTAATGGGCTGGTCGAGCCAATCGCCGATCTTTTTCCAAGCGCCTTTATAACCGGCGCTTTTCCTTTTTTGCAGGTAATCAATATATATCACCGGCAGGTAACCAAGCACCAAGATCATCGGCCCGGATATCAGACCGGCGGCGAAACTCCCGGTTTTTGCTTCTATTATCCGTGCGCATGACAAGGCCAGCAGCATTAGAAGCAGTAAGATCATATAATGGCGTTTAGCGGCCAGGTCTTTTACCAGTATATCAGCATGCAGACATATCGGCAGCAAAGCCAGGGCGATGACCAATATAAGCAGAATGATGATTATAAAATGCATATAAACACCCCCTTAATATCCCCGGCAGATCCCTGCATATGTCTAAAAAGAAGCGTCAATTCTTAAAAAAGGTCGAGTTTTAAAAAACATAAAGGAATAAGCAAAAAAATCCACATCACCAGGTGGGAAATAATAATAGAGCCGAATACGCTATTGAGCCAAAAGCGGGTGGAAAAAGCCCGGTTTCTGTTAGCCCGTAAAACTAATATAACCATGGAAATAACAAAGGCAGCGCCCAGCCATACTAATGAAACGGCGGGATAATTAATACCGACCACTCTGGTGGGAGTCTCGAAACTATCGTATTGCGGGGTACAGTAAGTATTGCTATAGATGTTAAACATAAGCGGGATCCAGGTGCAGAGCGTGATTAATACGGCCGCTATGACTATAACCGCCGAAATCAGCTGCCGGGAAAATCTCCAACTACAATGCATAGCGTTTTGCCCCTCCCCCAAGAATTATTGCCCATCAGCCCTATATTCATTTATAGTAAATGGATATTAAGGTAAATCGCGCCAAAGCCTATTGGGATAATTATACCATATCATAGCCCCAAATGACGGCCTTCGGAAGTAACTTCAACCTTTGCTTTCTCCACCAGCGGTTTTATTTTATCAGCATCAATCCTTGCGGGGCTCTCGACAATATATCCCTGTTTATCGTCCTGCATTTCATTGTCGTATTTGTTCAGGTAGACACCCCAATTGATTTTAGCCAGGCTGTCGGCAAAGCGATCTTCCATTAACAGATAATATTCTTCCTCAGAAATACCCCAGGCTTGTATTAAAATAATGATTTCTTCCAGCTGTAACTCCTCCATATATTTCCGCTGATCTGCTATATAAGCCTTAATCTGTTCTTCGGGAGGATAGATCCCCAGGCTTCTTGCCGTACTGCTTATCACCTTGGTCTCGATCAAATCATTAAATATTTCCGCATTTGAAGGAGTGTCTTTATTTCCATACTTCGCCCGTACGATTGTGTCAATCTCTTCCAAATACCAATCTGAGGCGAAAACAAATTCTCCGTTAACCCGGGCGACAACGATCTTTTTATTTTCCAGGGTAACCTTTCCCTTGAGGCTTTCACCGAAGAAGCGCATTCTTTCATTAAGTTCTCTCTGTTGGGCCGGATCAGGTTTGGAAACCTGGGATAAATCAATATCGACGATAACGGACTTAGTGGCGGAGGCGATAATTTCGTCAATTTCAGCTTCAGTAAGCGGCGGCGGGGCGTCTTTAATGCCGTTGGCTTGGTCGTTCTGCCAACAGCCGGCTGATAATACCGGCATCATAAATAACAGGCATACAATTATTATCCTTTTCATAAGCCGCCCCCCTCCCTTTTAGTATACTATAAGTCATAATGAATACAGGAAGGTAATAGGATTCTTAAAATTCTTTCCTGATCGCAGGGCCATACCCATAGGGCACAAGCAAGCAAGCAAGCAGGCGGGCAACCAAGTATGAAAATAGTCTAACAGTTCTGGATACAGAGGGACGTCTTGGATGTGTCGTTTAAAATGACACACCTCAAACGTCCCTCTGTATCATAATGTTCCGCATTTGTTCTTTTATTAATGGTTCTGGATCAATCTGCGTCTTTTTATATCAATCAATAAACAAGAGAATATTGGTGCAATCGGGATATCGCCGCCCATCGGGGCAGGAATCAGACCTCTGGAAGTCGAATTCGTTATAGATAAGGCATCATAAACGTCGTAATATGTAGAACTTGGAAATGGGCGCATGAAGTGCCCGGAAACGGGGGCGATACGATGAAAGAGGTGTTGATTAAACCGGAACGCTGTGTAGGCTGCAAATCATGCGAACTGGCCTGCGCGGTGGCACACAGCCGATCCCGGACCCTGGCCGGGGCTCTGACGGAAAAACCGGCGCCGCGCAAACGCATTTACGCCAGCCAGTGGGAAAGCCGGAAATTTCCTTTGAACTGCCGCCACTGCGAGGAACCCTTATGTGTGCGGGTGTGCCCTACCGGATCCATGTCCAAAGACCGGGATACCGGGGTGGTTTCCCACCAAACCGCGCTCTGCCTGGGCTGTGGCATGTGTGAACTGGCCTGTCCTTTTGGCGTGATTGGCCGTCAGGCCCAGGGGAATATTATTGTGAAGTGTGATCGTTGCCCGGAATTGGAAGTGCCGGCCTGTGTAACAGCCTGCCCCACCCGGGCCTTACTTTTTGCCGAAGCCGGCGAGATCTTGAAATCGAAACGAGAAGCAGTGGGCGAGCAGTTATTTGCCCAGGCCGGAAATAGTTGAACAGAGCGACAAACCATGAAGGGGAGGTCATCTGAATGGAAATCAAAAGTGTGGATAAAGCCAGCCTCAAAATGCTGGATAAAGCGGCCGCCGAAAACATCAGCACCGCCTGGGAGCGCCTGACCCAGCAGCAGCCCCAATGCGGCTTCGGCGAACTGGGAATCTGCTGCCGCAATTGCAATATGGGCCCCTGCCGTATCGACCCCTTTGGGCAGGAACCGCATGAAGGGGTTTGCGGGGCCAATGCCGACACTATCGTGACTCGCAACCTGCTCCGCATGATTGCCGCCGGCGCCGCCGCCCATTCCGATCACGGACGCGATATCGCCACCACCCTCTATGAAGCCGTGCAGGGCAACGCGCCGGATTACCCGATCAAGGACGAAACCAAGCTGCAGACCCTGGCTCAGGAATGCGGTATTCCGGTGGAGGGACGCTCCGCCCGGGAAATCGCCCTGGATCTGTCGGGCCTGGCTCTGGATGAATTCGGCAGCCGCAAAGGCTGTCTGCAACTGCTGGAGCGTGCGCCCCAGAAAAGAAAAGACCTGTGGGCCAAACTGGGTATCACTCCCCGGGGCATTGACCGGGAGGTAGTAGAAAGCATGCATCGCACCCATATGGGGGTCGACACCGACTATGTCAATCTGACTTTGCACGGCTTGCGCACTTCCCTGAGCGACGGCTGGGGCGGCTCCATGTGGGCCACCGAGCTGGCCGACGTGCTTTTCGGCACCCCGCAGCCGGTTAAAGGCCGATGTAATCTGGGCGTTATTAAAGCCGATCAGGTCAATATCATTCTCCACGGCCATGAACCTACTCTGTCGGACATCATTGTTTTCGCGGCCCGAGATCCGGAATTGCTGGCCCAGGCCCGGGCGGCAGGAGCCAGCGGCATCAATGTCTGCGGCATGTGCTGTACCGGCAATGAAATCCTGATGCGTCATGGGGTGCCGGTAGCCGGCAACTTCCTGCAGCAGGAACTGGCAATCATCACCGGAGCAGTCGAAGCGATGATCGTGGATGTGCAGTGCATCATGCCTTCCCTGCCCCAGGTAGCGTCATGTTATCATACCAAGATCATTTCCACTTCCCCCAAAGCCGTGTTCCCCGGTGCGGAGCATGTGCCTTTCAACGAGCATAACGCCATGGAGACCGCCAAAAAGATCGTGGCTATGGCGATTGACAATTTTCCTAACCGCAAGCCGGAGCGGGTCAGCATCCCCAACGAGGAAATGCAGTATATGGGCGGTTTCAGTACCGAAGCTATAGTGGAAGCCCTGGGAGGTTCTCTGGACCCTCTGCTGGAGGCGGTAAAAAGCGGGGCTATCCAGGGTATTGTCGGCATTGTCGGCTGCAATAACCCCAAAGTGGTTCATGACCAGGAGCACTTGACCCTGACCCGGGAGCTGATCAGGAACAACATTCTGGTGGTAGAAACCGGCTGCGCCGCTATCGCCTGCGCCAAAGCCGGACTGCTGCTGCCGGAAGCCGCCGCTGAAGCCGGGGAAGGCCTGGAAGCAGTCTGCCGGGCTCTGGGAATCCCGCCGGTATTGCACATGGGATCATGTGTGGACATCAGCCGTATACTGGTAGTAGCTTCAGCTCTGGCCAACGCCCTGAAGGTGGACATTAGCGATTTGCCCCTGGCGGCGGCGGCGCCGGAGTGGATGTCGGAAAAGGCCGTATCCATAGGCGCTTATGCCGTGGCTTCCGGCATCTTCACCGTTCTGGGATTGGCGCCTCCGATACTGGGCAGCGGGAATCTCACCGCCTTGCTGACTGCCGGAGCTCAGGATGTGGTCGGAGCCACTTTCGCGGTGGAAACGGACCCGCAGGCGGCGGCAAAGCTGATCGTCAGCCATGTGGGCCAAAAACGTCGGGCCCTGGGATTGTAGATTAAAGGGGTGTTGATATGAAAATAGCAGTGTCGGGCAAAGGTGGCGTCGGCAAGACAACCATAGCCGCCGGCCTGGTTTCTTTACTGCTCAGCCGGGGGCACAACGTATTCGCCGTGGATGCCGACCCCGATGTCAGCCTGGGTACTTTGCTGGGCTTTACTCCTGATCAGATTGATCAACTCAAACCCATCGTGGAGATGCAGGAGCTGATCGCCAAGAAAGTGGGGGGCCGCGGGGGGCTCTTCACTCTGAATCCTGATGTGGACGATATTGTGACCGATTATACCCTGCGTCAGGGCCAATTGCAATTTTTGCGCATGGGAGCGGTGAAAGCCGGAGGATCATCCTGCTATTGCCGGGAGAGCAGCGTGCTCAACGCCCTGATCGCGGTACTTCTACTGCAGGACAATGATTTCGTGGTCCTGGATATGAGCGCCGGAATTGAGCATCTCACCCGGGGCACCGCCCGGGGCGTCGATCTCATGCTGATCATTTCCGACCCCAGTCTGGTCAGTGTGAAGACCGCCCTGGTAGTGGAACGGCTCTCCCGGGAACTGGGCATTCAAAAAACGATGTTTATCGGCAACCGCATTCGCCGCCCCCGGGAAGAAGATTTTCTGAGCGAACAGCTGGGCCGGAAAAATATCCTGGGATTTTTGCCCTTCCGGGAAGAAATTCTGGAGCAGTCCATGGAAGGCGATTATGCGGTAAACCATTACGAAATTCCGGGTCTGGCCACGATCGTCGATAAAATAGCAGCGAACTCCCGGTGAAGCTATAAAGAAATAGTTTATGCGGAATTGATAAAAAACCCCGCCTTAATAGAAAAAGGCGGGGTTTTGGCCGATTCGCGCCGGGAATTACCGGAAAGGTTCCATCTGGCGAGCCACTCTGGTCCTCCGGCAGTCATCGCAGAGCAGGCCGGTGTCCAGGTCGTCCTGTCGCGCTATCAGATAATCCCGCTGCTCCGGGGTGATGAAAGGACGGCCGCAGACTTCGCAGGGCAGAAGTTCAAAATCCCGTTTCCAGATGGTGCGGTTTCCCCCTTCGTCTTGCAGGGGAATGGCCCCGGTGGGGCAGATATGGGCGCAGGCCCCGCATCCCAGGCAGGCTTCGGAAGCCTCGTCATAGGGGGTGGCGATCTTCTTGTCCACCCCGCGCAGCACTGCGGAAATGGCACTGGCGCCCAGGGCGGTACAGGCATTGACACAGAGCCGGCAGAGGATGCAGCGTTCCTGTTCCCGGTTGTCCTCTGTGATAAACTCATCCAGGCAGCCATATTCCCGGGCCAGGTCCTGCATCAGCTCACTGCCGGGAGCCTGCCGGTAAAGCAGCCGGATGATGTCGCCCCGGAGTCTTTCAATCAAAGGAGTACTGGTGCTTACTTCTATTTCCGCAGTGATCGGGTAAGTACAGGAGGCCACCAGGCGTTTATCCCCCTGGGCGGCGACTTCCACCAGGCATAAGCGGCAATGCCCCTGGCCGCCAAAGGCGGCATGATAACAAAGGGTAGGAATGGGAATGTCATGCCGGCGCGCCGCTTCCAGAATCGTCTCTCCGGCGGCGGCTTCTATTTCCTGACCATTGATTTTGACTCGCATCTTTTTTCCTCCTTACCGCACCAGGACCGCATCCTGGTTGCAGCGGCTGACACATTCACCACAGCGGATGCATTTTTCCCGGTCGATCACATGGACTTGCCTGACCTGGCCGCTAATAGCCCGGGTGGGGCAGTATTTCACACACAGGGTACAGCCGTTGCAGAGAACCGCGTCGATATACAGCTCGGTAAGCTCGGGGCAAACTCCGGCCGGGCAGCGTTTCTGGCTGATATGAGCCCTATACTCGTCGCGGAAATAGCGCAGGGTCGAAAGTACGGGATTGGCAGCAGTACGCCCCAATCCGCAGAGGGAGGCCAGGCGCATGGTCTCGCCGATCTCTTCCAGCCGGTCCAGATCGCCAGGGTTCCCCTGGCCGTGACAGATCCGCGTCAGAACTTCCAGCAAACTGCGCAAACCTTCCCGGCAGGGAGTACATTTACCGCAGGATTCGCCGGCTAAAAAATTAGTATAATAGCGGGCTATCTCCACCATGCAGGTACGGTCGTCCATGACGATCATGCCTCCGGACCCCATCATGGAACCTGCTTGCCGCAGGGAATCGAAATCCACCGGCATGTCCAGACCGGATTCCGGTATACAGCCGCCTGAAGGGCCGCCGGTCTGGACCGCTTTAAATTTACGCCGCCGGGGAACTCCGCCCCCGATATCGAAAATAATCCTGCGCAAGGTGGTACCCATAGGCACTTCCACCAGTCCGGTATGAAGCACTTTGCCCACCACGGAAAACACCTTGGTTCCTTTGCTGCTCTCCGTGCCGACGGAGGCAAAGGAGTCGGCGCCATGGACGATGATGACCGGGATATTGACCCAGGTCTCAACATTGTTGATCACCGTAGGCTGTCCCCAGAGCCCTTTTTCACTGGGAAAAATGTATTTATCCCGGGGCTCGCCGGCTTCGCCTTCAATGGAACGGAGCAGGGCGGTCTCTTCCCCGCACACGAAAGCGCCCCCGCCCCGGACGATCTCTATATCAAAATCCAGGCTCCGGCCCAGGATGTCAGTACCCAGGAAACCGCGGGCGCGGGCGTCTTTAATGGCTTTTTCCAGTCTGCGCACCGAATTCTCATATTCATCCCGCACATAGATAAAACCCCGGGAGGCTCCGATCGCATAAGCGCATATGATCATGCCTTCCAGGATGGAATGGGGATCGCCCTCCATCATGCTCTCATCCATAAAAGCCCCCGGGTCGCCTTCATCCCCGTTGCAAACGATATAACGGGGCGAATCAGCAGTGGCGGCGCAGGACAGCCATTTCCGCCCGGTGGGAAAGCCTCCCCCGCCCCGGCCCCGCAGGCCGGAGCGGGTGACCTCTGCAATGACCTGGTCAGGGCTCATATCCTCCAGCGCTTTCCGCAGAGCCTGGTATCCGCCTCTTTCCATATATTCGTCAAGAGAGTCGGGATTGATTTCTCCCACATTGCGCAGGGCAATTTTATGCTGATGGCGGTAAAAATCAATATCCTGCCGGCAGCTTATGAACTCCTTGCGCTGCGAATCCCGGAACAGGAGGCGCTTGATCAGCGTTCCCCCCTCCAGGGTTTTCGCAATTATCTCTTCCACGTCCTTGGCCTGAACCCGGCAGTAGGTGATATCCTGAGGAAGAATCCTGACAAAAGGCCCCTGGGCGCAGAGCCCGTGGCAGCCGGTGACCAGCGCCGAGTCGCTGCTCTCCACCTCCATATCGTTCCGGTGGGCCAATCCGCTGCGCAGAGCGGCCAATACTTCCAAGCCGCCGTTGGCTATGCAGCCGGTACCGCAGCAAACCAGGATCCGGACGGCCGGGTCAATTGCTTTCTGTGCCATCTTCGCCCCTCCTGTTCTGCTCAATGATTTCCTGCAGCCGGGCATTCGATACCTGGGCATAAACCTTTTCGTCCACGATTAAAGCCGGAGCCAGAGCGCAGGCTCCGATGCAATTGACTGTCTCTAAAGAAAACTGCCGGTCGCCGGTAGTTTCTCCCGGCCTGATCCCCAGGGTGCGATAGATTTCATCAATCAGTCCTTGCGAGCCTTTGATATGGCAGGTGGTGCCGTCGCAAAGCTTCAGGTTCACCCTGCCTTTGGGAACCAGACTGAAGGCTTTATAAAAGGTAGCTACGCCGTATACCTGACTGAACGGCACCTGCATATGGTCCGCCAGCATCTCCAGGGCAGGCCGGGGCAGATATTGATAACAACGCCGCAATTCATGCATGATAGGAATGATATATCGCTTTTCCGGGGGATAGCCTTGGATGAGTTTATGAAACTCCTCCGCCGTTTCCTCTTTACGCAACTCCGCCGTCATGGTACGAACCCTCCTTTATGTCCGCCCTTCCCCAACATCATGGGAAGAACGGGAAGCGCGTCAATCCGAAGCAACCAAATCCTATCAATAAACTTCTCTATTCGCGTTCCTTTTCCTCCAACGGCAGCCGGGCTTTTCCGTATCGGTTTGGGGTATGGTTCAATAAGTTTCCCTATTAAACCGTGCCTTTGAGGCGTTTTTCTTTTGTATACAATTTGAAGTGTAGGCAAGGGCGTAACTTATCAGTAATTTCGTTCTTGTTATTTTAGTCTTATATGGGTATAATACTGATATAAATTTGACTATCCGGGGTGAGAAAATTGAGTACAATAATTAAGCCATCAAGTGAGCTTCGGAAAAATTACAACAGTATCGCTGATATTTGCCGTAAAACGAAAGCACCTGTATTTTTAACCAAAAATGGCGTCGGCGATACAGTTATCATGGATATGGAAACATTCAACCGGCGCGAGGATGATTTGGCAACAGCCGAGCGTTTGCTTTCGGCGGAACGTTCCCGTTTGCTTGGAACTCAAGGATATACGGTTGATGAGTTCGAAAAAAACATGAGAAAAGCCATCTCCAAGGGAGCGGAGTATGGAGCGTGATGAAAAAGTATATCAGGTCATTATTGCATCCGATGCAAATGGCAGAATGTATGACCATTTCGATTTTTTAGCGCGTGTCAGCGTTAATGCAGCAAACAGGCTTTTGGATGGATTGCTTAAAGATATCCGGAATCTCCGAACCGACCCGTTCCGTTATCCTGTGTATGATCGTCCATATCTTCCAGTCGGCAAATACCGTTATATACTATCAAATAAAAGGTATCGGATCGTTTATCAGATCACTGGCAATCAAGTGTTTGTGGATGATATACAGGATTGTCGGCAAGATGATGACAAGAGCATCTTAAACAAATAATTGTAAATTATATTAAGAGACGCTATCCCTTACGGGGCAGCGCCTCTCTGTTTTTCTTTTCCGTATCGGTTTAAGGTATGGTTCAACAAGCTTCCCTATTAAACCGTGCCTTTTACGGCACCCGTGTTCGGCTCAATTTTTCTCTATTTATTGGTTATCTTTTCTATCTGCCGCGTCAGTTCAGGCAGCACCTCATACAGGTTGCCCACTATCCCGTAATCCGCCGCATCAAAGATAGGCGCCTGGTCATCATTGTTTACGGCACATATCACTTTGGCGTCCCTAATTCCGGTAATATGCTGTATCTGGCCGGAGATACCCACCCCTATATAAAGCTCGGGTTTGACTTGTTTTCCCGATAAGCCTATACACGTATCTTCCGGCATCCAGTGCAGCTCTTCCGCAATAGGCCGGGTACACCCTATCTCTCCTCCCGTCGCCGCCGCCAATTTATTGACCAGGGCCAGGTCTTCTTGTTTCTCTATCCCCCGGCCGGCGCAGATTATTACTTTGGCTTCAGTTATGCTGCCGGCAGCACGGTCTTTGGGCTTTCTCTCCAGTATTTTTACCGCCGACTCCGGAGATGCGGGGAGCTCCCGTATTTTACCTTCCCGGTTCTGCCGCCGGGCAGGTTCAAAGGTTCGAGGAGCGATAGTAGCCATTTGCGGACGTGTCTGGCAGACTACTTTCTGTATACCCGCCCCTCCGAAGATTAAACGTTCCATTACTAATAATCCGGTCTTTTCGTCAATATTCAGAGCCGTACATTGGCTGCACAAACCGGTGTCAAGACGAGCAGCGATCCGGGCCGCCAGTTCCCTTCCCCTTAATGTCCCGGACAGTAAAAAAATATCCGGTTGCTCCCGCCGCCCCTCGTCAACTATTACCGGAATATAAGCATCAACAGTCTGCTCTGGATTTAATGCCGGTAAAACCAGGACTTCATCGGCTCCGCAATCAATATATTCCTGGCCCCGGTCCCGATCTCCCGGCAGGAAAGCGGTTAACCGCGCCGATACTTTATCCGCCAGGTCCCGTCCGATATTCAGCAGTTCTATGGTCAGGTCACGATTCTCAGCCAGAACCCAAACTCCAGCCATGCATCTAACCTCCTCCTGATCCACTTTCAGTCCGTACAACTTTTTCTCTATTATCCGCTCCTGCCTTGATAAGCAATATTCAGGATTACAGGCCTGCCCCTGCTTCTTTATCCCATAACCCCTTCCTTTAACAGGGCATCCACAAATTGCTTGATTCCTTCGGCATCGGGATTAAATTTAATACAATGGCGTTCCATAGTCGCAGCTTCTATAGCGGTGGTCTCTAAATGAGGCTTTGCCATCCCGGTCAATTCCTCTTTGCCAATACTGATAACCGGTTTTTTAGCGGCTCCCAGGGTATCTTTAAGTCCCGGGATGCGGGGAGAATTGATATCCGGCAATACCGTTACCAGAGCCGGTAAAGGTGCAGTTACCACTTCAATCCCGTCCTCCATCTTACGCTCCGCTATCACCTGCCGCTCCTTTATATCCAGTTTAGAAACAAAAGCAATACAAGGGATATCAAGCAATTCTGCCAACCGGGGCCCAACCTGCTGGGCGTACAAATCACTGGAACCTTCACCGCAAATTATCAAATCATACTGCAGGCGGGAAGCAATAACCTCTGCCAATAGGGAGGCCGTCTGAGACGGTTCCAAATCCGCAAAAGCCGGATCATTGATAAATATTGCTTTTTCCGGTCCCCGGGACAGGGCGTCCTTGATTCCTTTGGTGGCATCAGACGATCCTACCGTAACTGCTGTCACCGTACCTCCTTCAATATCGGCAATACGCATGGCTTCTTCAATAGCATTACGGTCATAATCACTCAGTTTATAATCGGCCCATTCCAGGTCCAATTCCCGCGAAGCTCCGACTTTTATATAGGCTTCATCTATGACCCATTTAAAACAGGTTACGATATTGAGCAAGATTACACCTCCGTAATAAAGACCAATTGGCCTGACTCAAGATGTTCACAAGTTCCGGCTAAGTTTATCGTTAAAATTCCTAGCGCAGGATGCTGCCGGCAATTACCATACGCTGAGCTTCAGAGGTACCTTCATAGATTTCGGTTATCTTGGCGTCACGCATCAAGCGTTCAACTTTTTGCCCTTTAACATAGCCGTAACCACCGTGAATTTGCACTGCCTTGGAGGTATGGCGGGAAGCCATCTCGGCTGCGAACAGCTTAGCCATGGATGCTTCTTTGCTGTATGGCTGGCCCTGATCCTTAAGATAAGCTGCATAATAAGTCAGAAACCGGGCTGCGGCAATATCAGTGGCCATATCTGCCAGCATCCATTGAATAGCCTGATTTTTGGATATGGGTTTGCCGAATTGGATTCTTTGCTTGGAATAGCTGATGGATTCATCCAAAGCTGCCTGGGCAATCCCGACCGCCTGAGCAGCTACGCCGATCCTGCCGTTATCCAGGGTCTGCATGGCTATCCGGAAGCCCTGCCCTTCTTTACCTAATAAATTCTCCTTGGGAACACGGCAATCATGCAAAATAATTTCCGAAGTCTGGGAAGCCCTGATGCCCATTTTCATAAAATGCTCTCCCACTTTGAGTCCGGGGGTATCCTTGGAAACTATAAAGGCGCTCATCCCTTTGGTTCCGGCTGCTTTATCAGTAACGGCAAAAATCACAAAGGTATCGGCTACCGGCCCGTTGGAGGTAAAGGTCTTGGTACCGTTAAGAACATACTCGTCGCCGTCCAGAACTGCAGTGGTTGACCCTGCTCCGACATCGGTCCCGGCACCCGGTTCAGTGAGAGCAAAAGCTCCTATATGCTGGCCCTTGCAAAGGGGCGCCAGGTATTTCTGTTTTTGAGTTTCAGTGCCAAAATAATAAATAGGGCCGCTGGCCAGACCTGTATGGCAGGAAAGAGTAAATCCGGTAGCTGCGCAGGAGCGTGAGAGTTCTTCGATTACACAGGCATAAGTAACATAATCAACCCCAGCTCCCCCATATTCCTGAGGATAAGGCATACCCATCCAATCACCCTCAGCCAATTTAGCCATCACTTCGGCCGGATAGCGGCTATTTTCGTCAATCTCTACCGCAATGGGGTCAACATATTGGCGGGCGAATTCCCGCATATTGGCTCGGATCAGCTCTTGTTCCTCGGTCAGCTTGAAATCCATACCTACATCCCCTTTCTTCTCATGTAAACTACCGACTCCCGCCTGCTGCATACTTGGGTCAGGAAAAGCATAATCCGTTGCCATCCCGCGAAGTATATCCCCTGTAATGACGTGCGGTTAAAGCTGCTGCAGCCGGTGAGAAATATCCGGTAAAATAAAGTAAGGTAGCAAAGGCTTATAATACTGTTTGAATGAATTCTAACGAAAGAGCAAACACTTTGTCAACCATTAATTTGTATACCAACTAAAATCAATACATAACCCCCCGTGATTATAATCCCGGGTTAAGTCTATGGAGCAAATCTTTCAGCATATCTGATTGCACGTGGTTCAATTCTTTTAAGGCTTTTTCATTAGCACTGATTATAGCTTCAGCCACTGGTTCTTCCAACTGCTTACCGGCATCGGTAAGTATAACCTTGAGTGCCCTCCGGTCCCTGGGGTCAACCTGTTTTTCAATCAATCCCTTCTGCTCCAGACGATCCAGGAGGCCGGTTACGGTGGAGCCATCCAGAAAAAGCCGTTCCGCTATCTGTCTGGCCGTTTGTCCGTTGTCGTCCCACAAGCATTTCAGTACTGCGTATTGGCCGGGGGTAATCCCGAACGGGGCTAATTCTGCTTTAAACAGTTGGTGTACTGACTGCTGTGCCTTGGTTAAAACAAAATTGAAGCACTGTTCCAGTTCCATAAAATATTATTCTCCTATCTGCTGCAAAACAAAATTTACTGTATTATCATGCTACCTTTAGCAAAAGTCAATTATTTTACCAGTCATTATTATTATGCTGGCAGAGGAAAATTAGACTAACTTATCTTACAAAGTCATGGGTTCGACTCCCTGTCTTAGTTACAAAGTCACGGTAAATTATGAGTCATAAGTCACGCAAACTATTGTAAATAAGCAAAATATACTATATAATTCAATTTGGATACAATAACGGCAAACTTTTCCGAAAGGAAAGGGCGCAAAACTACGGGCCTTACGGATCAGCAGCAATGATCCTATGGCAGCCGGGTTGCCTTGGGTGGTTAATGTTACCAAACCTGAGTAATGAATCTTCGGGTTTGGTTTTTTTATTTTTAATTAACATTTGCCAATAAACTCATTTAAGCATTTATAGGGAGTATGACATGGAGAATTTCAGAATGACCAGGCTGTTTTTACTGCCTCTTATGCTGCTGGTATGGCTGATATCCCCATCAGATGCCGGGGCGGTGGAGATCAACGGAGTGGGGCTGGGACCGTCAATCGTTGATAGGACAGTCAAACCGGGAGAAAGCTTTGAACAGGTGTTTGTGGTGCGGAACAAAACCGCTGCAGCAGTGGACCTGCAATCATATTTACAGGATTATCGGGTGGAGAACAACCAGTGGAACAAGGTGGAAAACCCCGATGCCGTTTGGTCTCCTATGACCTGGGCGACTATTATCAGTGCTCCGGAAAAACTGGATCCCGGTCAAAAAGGCGACATAAGGGTAAGATTCGATGTGCCTGAAAATGCCGAAATGGGTGAACATGTAACCTATTTCAGCGCCAAGTTTACACCGGCGGCGGCCCGGCAGGAAGAGGAACAGAGCACCCAAATCACCGTTGCGTCGGAAATCCGTTCCATCGTTTATGTGAAAGTTACCGATCCCCTGGGAATTTTTAATCTGGCCAGATCCTGGCGCATTGTTAAGGCGGGTACCGGCTATTGGCATTTTGATCAGCCGACTTTTACGGTTGCCGCGGCTAATACCGGGAATGTCCACCTGGAAGTGCGCGGCACTATTGAAATTACCGATTTGATAAGAAACCAGAAAACGCAGCTCACTGTACCTTTATTCAACATTCTGCCCGACACTGAAAAGAAAATGGAGATCAATTGGAAGGAAGCGCCCTTTATAGGTTATTTTAAAGGCCAAGTAGAATTGACCTATGACGGCGTCAATTTTGAGAAGCGCGATTTTTCCTTTGTGGTAGTTCCATTGCTTACTTTGGCAGGAACAGCGGCGGTTATTATCGCGATTATTTTGGCGGTCGTTCTCTATATCCGCAAGCTGCAAAAGCGCTTAGCGGAAATAGAAAAGCTGCAAAATAATAATTTTTCAGATTAATACTTGCAGGAAAGGAGGTGAGCATAGCTTGAAAAAAACCATTGTTGTTCTCTTAACGCTGGGAATACTGGTAGCAGGTATGGGGATAGTAAATGCGGCCGAAACCCTGAACATTACGGCTAACGTTCAATCGGCATTAACCCTGGCTCTTGATCCGGGCTCCTTAACTTATAACGACATACAGCCCGGGGTTGCTTCAGCAGCCCAAACCCTGACAGCTACTACCAGCGGCAGCGGTTCTTATCATCTTACATTGGCAAGCACGACCTTCACTTCGGCAGCCGGGACTCAGTCAGCTTCGGTGCTGCAGTTCAAGGAACAGTCCGCCGAAACTTATAAGAACGCTTCGTCTTCCGCCCAGAACATGTTAAGCGCGGCCGGCACCGCCACTGCTGAGGGAGATGAAAAGCAATTTGACCTGCGGGTTAATTTCCCGGTTAGTGCCGCGGATGGAACCTATGGCGCGACCGTAACCATTACTGCGGTTCCGCAATAAAGAAGCATTGTCCCAACCAATGTCACCCAACCTAGGCGGCTACCTAAAGCGGATCAAGGTAAGAACAATGCTTCGAAAATAATTGTAACATATTGTCCCAAGCCCCACAAATGGCAAGGTTAAGCGGACTGGTCCACTTTATATTCGGACCAGTCCGCTTTTTTCAGCATTGATATAATGAATATAATGCAATTTTGCAGCAGAGGACGGCTCGTGTTTATGGCTCTTCGCTCCAGCTGGCATCCAGCTGGCTTATCCACTCGAACTGGTGGCACTGGCGCACATCATCGTGGATTGTTCATGCTTTGCTCATTGCTGTACGGTTCAGTAAAAGCACTCTCCCCAATACCTTTATATGGTACACTTTATTGTATCATGGAAGTTTAATCAGGTCATACAGCAAGCAATCTATCTTAAGGCAGCATTATTCTATTTAAGTTAAAGCTGAATTCAGATTTCAAACTGCGCAATCGGTAAGAACTGAAGACGGCTCAAGGATTATAATAAATAGCGGAGGGACGAAATGAAATACCTGATAATCGGATCCGGAGGTACAGGCGGAAGTATCGGGGCATTTATGGCAGAGGCCGGTAAAGATGTAACACTGATCGCCCGAGGAAAACATCTTGAGGCGATCCGGAAAAGTGGTTTGAAAATGGAGACTACCCGCAGGGGAAATTATACCGTCTTTCCCATAAAGGCCGCGGATATGGATCATTACAACGAACAGCCGGATATAATATTTAATTGCGTAAAAGATTATTCTGTGGAGGATACTATTCCTTTTATCAAAAGAGCGGCTCATAAAGATACGGTAGTGATACCTGTACAGAATATATTTGGCACCGGGACCGGAATGCAGGAGCTGCTGCCTGATTTATTGGTGACAGACGGATGTATTTATATAGCTGCAGAGATTAAAGAACCTGGCACCATCCTGCAAACCGGGGATATTTTTCGGGTGGTATACGGGGTGAGAAAACCGGAGCAATACCGGCCGGTTCTTGAACGGGTGGCTGCAGATCTGAAGGACAGCGGTATTACAGGTATCGTATCGGATAACATCAGGAGAGATACTTTGCAGAAGTTTTCCTATGTGTCCCCTATGGCTGCCTGCGGGGTATATTTTGACGTCAATGCCGGAGCGCTTCAGCAGAAAGGCAAATTTAGGGATACGTTTATTGCGCTTATGCGGGAGATCAATGGGTTGGCACAGGCTATGGACATACATTTTACCGTAGATATCGTGGAAATCAATCTGGGGATTCTGGACAATCTTTCACCCTCTGCTTCCACCTCTCTGCAAAGAGATTTAAAACAGGGCAGAAATTCTGAAATGAACGGTCTCATATTTGAAGTAGTGCGCTGGGGCAGAAAGTATGGCGTACCGGTGCCCACTTACGCAATGATAGCGGACAAACTTGGATTTAAATTCCGAGAAGAGTAATATGAGATCAGGAATCTTCCCACTGCTTCCTGATCTCATAGGAAACTGCCCCAGCCGCAGGGAAATAACGCAATTGCCGCACCGCCCTGGTCAGTTTATTGGGCCATATAAATCACTATGGCAGCAATTATATTGGGTACCGAGATCACTAGAAGATGGTTGCTTACCTTTTCCCTTTCTCTTCGGTCAGCTTTAATTTCATAGGAGTAATTGGCTCTGTGTCTATCCCCGCTAATAAAGGCGCCATTAAAAAGGGCCCCCAGGACCAGACAACCGGCCCCTATATATCCGCAGATTTTTACGGTTATGGACCAGTCATTGGATATAAGACCGCTCAATAGTCCTATTATCACGGTTAGGGCCCCAATCCCCAATGATATTTTCATTTTTTCCTCCCCGCTTTGCTCTGTTTTATACTTTTGACGAAAAACTATTCCTGAACGATACAAAAAATGCCATAAAAATCAATTCTGATTCCTACGGCATTTTAAGCACTATCAGGTCCTTTATCTCCCGGAGCCGAACCACTTTTCCCAGAGACGGTCATAGGTGCCATTCTCTTCTAATGTTTTCAGGCTCTTATTAAGCTTATCCAGTAATTCCTGATTACCCTTCCGAACAGCAATTCCCGTCGAATCGGCGGAGGGTATTTGCCCAACCATCTGCAGGTTATTATCAGGATGATTTTTTAGATAATGAGCTGTCGGAGGATAAGATATTACAGCCGCATCAGCTTTACCTTTTTCTACTGCCGTCCATACCTCCTCCAATGATTCGAACATCAGAAGCTGGGTATCCGGGTATTTTTCCGCCAGGTCGGCAACCAATTCCTGGCCGGTAGTTCCAAGCTGAAAAGCTATTTTCTGCCCGGCCAGATCACCAAGACCCATATCCTGATCAGCGCCCTTGGTGCTCAGGATCATCTCACTCCAAACAAAATAAGGTTCGGTAAAATCTATTACTTTTTTACGGTCTTCCGTTATCGTTATCCCGGAAACGATTAAATCAACCTCTCCCGAACGCAGAGAAGGTATCAGCCGGTCAAAACTTACATCTTTGATTATGATGTCTTCTCCCCACATTTCTTCAATAGCCTTGATTAAATCAATCTCAAAGCCAACGATATCATTCCCCTCTTTATACTCAAAGGGAGGAAAATCAAGCGAGCTTCCCGCCACCAGCGCCGATTTGCCCAGACTGACCACCCGGGCCGCGCTATCCCAGGACACCGGGACCTGCAAGCCTTCCGCCAGAACCCTCACCGGTACCATAGCTTTCTCGGCCATGATGACCGGAGCAGCGTCCAGGTTTATGGTTTCTCCATTAACCACGGCCTGAGTCTGACCAATAACCAGGGCAATCTGGTATTCTCCCTTGACTATATTAACCGCCTGTTTTTCTTCGTCCCAGGTTACCTCGGCCCCTAAATTACCGGCAACCTCCCGCACCGGAACCATGATCCGGCTGCCGTCAATGAAAGGAGCGGGCTCAGTCGCCATCAACTTTCCCTGCACCTGCAGCCCTATATCCTGCCGGGCAAAAGCTGAAGGCAAGCAGACCAAAAACGTAATCAACCCGGCTAAGGTAAAAACTGCCGCGGCCAGCACGATTCTTCTTTGGTTCATAGGTATTACCTCCCCGTCTGATAATGGAATCTTATCCCCACAGTCTCAGCATTGGTATTCTTAGTTTATTTTATTTCCACATTATGTTACCGTTCTCCTTTATCTTGCATGAATAATATCAACCGGCGGCAATAATTGCAGAAAGCAAATAGAAACGGCAAACCAGGCCGGGTGCTTTCATAATTATTCGGGGATATCAATCCCCACCATTTTCATCAGGTAACGGGCATTGGAAGTGGTGCAGCGGCCGGGACGAAGCTTATAATCAAAATTGATTCCGCCTTTGACGTACTGTTCTTCAAAATGGTAATTTCGGAACTCTAACTGTTTGTCTTTTTCCAGGTCGCAAAGCTCGAAATCGTGGGTGGAAATCAGACCGATTGCCCCCCTTCTGCTCAATTCCCTCAAGACCACCCGGGCGCCGGCAATCCTGTCCAGGGAGTTGGTTCCCCGAAATATCTCGTCAATTAAATAAAACATCGGATGCCCCTGGCCTGAATGCTTTAATATCATATTTATCCTGGTCAATTCGGCGTAAAAAGTAGAAATACCGCCGATCAGATCGTCCCTTATCACCATAGAGGTAAATAAATCCATAATAGAACAGCTGAATTGCCGGGCGCAAACGGCCGCCCCGGAATAAGCCAGTACCAGGTTCATTCCTATCGCTCTCAGGAAGGTGCTTTTCCCTGACATGTTGGAACCGGTAATAATACCGGAGCAGTTATCAATGGCAAAGTCATTGTCGACCCGTTTTTCCGGATGAATCAGGGGGTGGCCCAGCGCCCGCGCTTGAATTTTCATACCCTGATCCTGAATCTCGGGGAAAACCCACTCCGGGTGTATATGGGATATTACGGCCAGACTGCCCAAAGCTTCAAAGGCTCCGATGGTTTCGAACCAGGCTCTGATTCTGTTTCCGTTTTGAGTCTTCCAGCTTTCCAGATAAGCCGCACAATGGAAATCCCACAGTAAAAAGATATTAAACAGGAAATAAAAAATCGGGTTGTAGCGCAGGTCAATCGCATCCGATATCAGTTCCAGCCGTTTCATGCAAGTAGAAGCAGCGGGCTCGGTCGGGCTGCATAACCCGGATTTCAGGGTGGATAAGTGATCATCCGCGAACGGTTCGGACTCAACTAATAAAAACATGTTTCTGAAGGCGGCTAGACTTTTCTGGAAGGGATACACTCGGCTCAGATCGGGCGAGATTTTTTTATAGCCCAGCAGGCTAAAAAGCAGCTGTATAGCCAGAAGTACTGCCGGCACCTGTATGGGTACGCCCCACCTTAATAAATACAGTATAAGCGCCAGCATAGTAACCAGGGGAAAAAAGCGAATGAGGCGCAGACCTTGGGGAAATACTCCGGGTTCTTCCGCATAGCTGATCAGTCCGTTGGTCTCCCGTGCTGCTTTATCAATCAGCAGCCCCTGGCACTCCAGCTTTTGACAGAATTCCAGCTTGGCGCCCAGCTCCCTGACTGCATGCTGACGCATTTTTATGCTATCAGGGTTTGGGGACGGACTTGCCAGGAGGGTTTTCAGCCGGCAGCGGCCCACATCTGTTTTGGCTGCCGCTATCCATTGAAATAGGGATTTGGGTCCGAAAATGTCCAGGTCATAAGTGTAAGGATGCTTGCCGTCCATAAATTCCCGGCCGCAATCCTCAAAGGAAATCCACTCCCCGTTCATCCTGCTTAAATACCGGCGCTGTATTTCCAACATAGCACGAACTGTTCGTAATTCCCGCTCCACTTTAATGTGCCTGGAAGCAAGCGCCAGGAATACTCCGAGGGAAAAAAGGAAAACCGCTGAGGTCATAGCTGTGGTTCCCAGGAACGAACTGAGCACGGTAAGGGCAGTTCCCAGCAGGAATACACCTAAACGCAGATTGCTTATCCGGTCAAAGCTCTTGCCATACCTTTTTTCAAGATTTTGATAACGGTTATAACGACTGAGAAATAATTCTCCGGCAGACATCTAATCCTCCATTTATTAAAAATGATTCCACTGTACAGTACGATTATACCAGAGTATCTCTGCTGCGCTAAGCCTAAGACTGATTATTCCCCTTGAACCGCCCTTTTAATTTACGCCTCCCTTTTTAACCCGGATTATGTTTAAATTATAAATGGCAGTGTGTTTTCATCCGCTCTTAATTGCGAATAAACGTCAGAAAGCAAAAAATAAATACATAGTGCAAGTTTTCATGGCAATTTCCATATTTATCTTAAGATATAATACTGATGGAAAAGTAAGCCAAAGCCCGGAAAAGGTTTACGAGCCATGGGAAGGAGGAGAATAAAAATTAATCAACCTATCATTGCCATTGAGCAGCTTAGAAAAGTTTATCGGGTAGGAGACCAAAAAGTAATTGCCCTTAGCAATATCTCTCTGCAGATAGCCCGGGGTGAAATCTGCTGTATCCTGGGCACCTCGGGTTCCGGCAAATCGACGCTGCTGAACATGATGGCAGGCCTGGAAAAACCTACGCGGGGCCGGATACTGATCCGCGGCCATGATATAGCCAAAATGAACGAAAGGCAACTGGCCCGCTTCCGGCAGAAATACATCGGCTTCATATTTCAATCTTATAATCTTCTGCCGACCCTGACCGCTCTGGAAAATGTCAGCCTCCCCCTGACTTTTCGGGGAATAAACAGAAAGGCAAGGGATAAACAGGCTCTAAAAATGCTGCAAGCGGTGGGCCTTAAAAAACACCGGGAGCACAAACCTTCGCAAATGAGCGGCGGTCAGCAGCAGCGGGTAGGTATTGCCCGCGCTTTTGTCAGTAACCCTCCGGTTGTCTTTGCTGATGAACCCACCGGCAATCTGGACTCCAAAACCAGCACCGAGGTTATGGAGCTTATCGTTGCGATGGCCCACAGCAAACAGCAAACTCTGGTTATTGTGACCCACGATGCTACGGTAGCCGCTTATGCCGATAGGATAGTCCGGATTCTGGACGGAAATATTGAACGAATTGAGAATAATCCCGGAAACGAGGTAAATATGCAATGAAGTCTAAAATTTGTCTGTTTTTGGCATTGTGCCTGTTATTCTGCAATACCCTTTGCTCTCCTGCCGCGGCGGCGGAAGATGGAGGTGCCGCTGTTCCCGCTGGGGAACCTAATTTCGTTATCGCTAATGATCGCTGGATACCCGAATATAAAGCCGGCGATAAAATCACCTTAAATATACCTATTGATAATACCGGCACGGCCGCAGCCACCAATGTCAATATATCCCTGGCGGTCAGTGAGCCCGAAAAATTTCCTTTCAAGACTGACAAGATGTCCTTTAACCGCTATGTTTCCTATATCGGACCCGGTTCGTTTGCGATCAGTTTCAATGTGACCATTCCCCCCAACGTTAAAACCGGAACCTATCCGATTCCGGTCAATATCAGCTATTCGACTCCTTCGGGCGGAGGCGGCCAGGCATCGGGAACAGTTTACGTCAAAATCGCCAATGACTATAAGCAGCCTATTCTCCAATGCACCGATGTGAAGTTTGAAGGGGAGAAGCTCCCTGCTGGCAAGACTACCATAATCAAGCTGCAGATGGAGAACGACGGCGACCTGGCCTTGCAGGATATCGAATTGCGTCTGGGCGGATTTTCAGCTGACGGCATCAGCTTGGATAAATGGCCTGAGATCCAGAATATACGTGCAATGGCCGCAGGTGAAATCAAGCTGATAACTTATAAGCTCCTGGTAGACCCGGAAGTGAAAAGCGGTACCTATACCCTGGACCTGGCTCTGAAATACCAGGATGAATACAATCAGGAATACACCCGGGAAAGCAAGGTTTACATACCGGTGGCCGGCAAAGACAGTCAGGATGATCTCATACCCAGAATCATACTGGAAAACTATGATTATGGGGCGGTTACGATTATGCCCGGAACCGCTTTCCCTCTCACTCTCACCTTTGTCAATACCAGTGAGACGAAATCGGTATCCAATATCAAGATCAGTTTTAATTCCGAGGGCCAGGTCTTTTCTCCGGTGGGAAACAGCAATTCCATCTATATTGCCAAGCTGGAAGCCCAGGGCAGAATTCAAAAAACCCTCAGTTTTATGCCCAAGGCCAGCGCTGAAAGCCAGGTTTACAACATAAATGCGGACATTGACTTTCAGGACAGCAAGGGAACCAAGCTGGCTGAGAAGGAAATCATCAGTATTCCCGTCAATCAAGAAGCCAAATTCGTTCTGGCCGCAGTGGAAGTGCCTGAGGAAATCGGGCTGGATAATCCCCAGGCCATAGCCGTCAATTACCATAATGGAGGCAAAGCCCTGGTCCGCAATCTCAGCCTGCGGGTAGAGGGAGATTTTGAAATAAAGGACGGTCAACAATACCTGGGCAATCTCGAAAGCGGTAAAAGCGATTATTACGACGTAACCGTAATTCCCCATAAAACAGGCAAATTAGCCGGTAAAGTATTTATGGAATATGAAGACGACAGCGGCAAGCGTTATGAACAATCCCAGAGCTTTAACCTGCAGGTGGTCAAACAGGCCGAACCCATGCCGCCCGGTCCTCCGGTCCCGGATACCGCTAAAAAAAGCCCGTGGAAAAAATGGATGATCCCCGGCGGGGCTGTTGCCGCACTGCTGGTGATTGCAGCCATAATATACCGGAAGCGTCGTAAGCATGCCAAAGAGGAAGTTGATTTTGACGATGAATAAAATAGATCTGCTAGGAATGAGCCTGAACAGTCTGAGGCGCAGAAAGGCCCGAACTCTTTTAACTATCCTGGGAGTGGTTATCGGTACCGCTTCAATCGTAATCATGCTCTCCCTCGGCACCGCTATGGACCAGAGCTTCAAAGAACAACTTGCCCGCATGGGCAGTCTTACCATTATTGACGTCTACCCCGGAGCAGGGGGGGAGATGTCCAATTACGGCAGGCAGGGAGACGTTAAGCTAAACGATGAGGCCATAGCCAGCTTCTCCGCTATTCCCGGAGTGGAAGCGGTCATGGGGCTGAAACAGACTTTTATGCGCGTAGTTGCCGGTAAACTGGTAGGCGACGTGCAAATCACCGGAGTTGACCCGGAAAAACTGCCCGCTTTTGATTATGAAATCGAAACCGGCCGCCTGCTTTCATCTTCGGACAAAGATGCCATTATTTTCGGAAAATATGTGGCCTATGACTTTCGCAATCCCCGCCTCCGCAACGATTATCGCATGGGTTATTATATGGGTTCGGATGCCGACTCCCCTCCCCCGGTGGATTTAACCGCCGGCAAGCTGCTGCTGACAGGCGACATGCAGTACGGCGAGCGCAGTCAGGGTACCCCCGACCCGGATTACAAGCCGCCCCGTCCTCACGAAATCAGAGGCGTAGGCATTCTGAAAGAAAGCAATAATGAAAAAGATTATCAGGCCTTCATGAACATCACTTCGCTGCGTAAGATCATGGAGGAAGACAGCAAAACCACGAATCAGGAAACCCGCTCCCGAAGATCCGGGCAGGAAAACCAATATGACAATATAAAAGTCAAAGTTAAAGATATGGAAGAAGTCAAAGGAATTCAAAAGCAGATTCAGGCCCTGGGATATCAGGCCTCCAGTCTTACCGACATGCTGGAGTCGATGAAAAAAACCTCCCGTACCATGCAGGCGATACTGGGCGGTATTGGAGCGGTAAGTTTGCTGGTAGCCGCTATAGGTATTGCCAATACCATGGTAATGAGCATTTATGAGCGCACCAAAGAAATCGGCATTATAAAGGTATTGGGAGCCGACATCGCCGATATCAGGCGCCTCTTTTTACTGGAGGCGGGCCTGCTGGGCCTGGGAGGAGGAATAATAGGCTTGCTTGTAAGCTATGGCAGTTCCTGGCTCTTAAACCAGATAGCCGGGAGCTTCATGATGAATATGGGAGGGGGAAGCAAGATTTCGATCATTGACCCCCAACTTGCCCTGGGCGCTTTAATATTTGCCATCCTTATCGGTCTGGTCTCGGGCTACGCCCCGGCTCTCCGGGCCATGAGACTCAGCGCCCTGGAAGCTATAAGAAATGATTAAGCATTCACAAGGCTGGGCTTGCTTACAAAACAGGCTCAGCCTTATTGCCATTCATTCACCTCTAAACATACTATCCCCTGCCCATTAAGGTTTGGGGAACTTGTCTCACTGTTTTATAGATTAATCTGCTGTTGTTACCCCACCTGCGCTGTTGCAATAATTAATAATACCATCGGCTATGGCTTCGGCGGCTAAAGTTTTAAAGCTATCCTGCATCAGCAGCTGTTCTTCTTCGGGATTGGCTATAAAGCATACTTCCGCCAGGGCGGATGGCATCTGAGTCTTCCGCAGTACTGATAAATTGGATGATGAGCCGGTTTTTACTCCCCGGTTGGGACGCTGCAGCCTGGCTGCCAGTTGTTCCTGGATGCAGGTGGCCAAGCGGCATCTTTCCCCACTCTGCATGAAAAGTTCGGGAATCTCCAAGGGAGCATAATAATGGGTCTCGGTTCCCTGCACCGTATAACGTTTGTCCGGATCTCCGGAATCATTATTGTGTATGGATACGAACAGCCGGGCATTGTATAGATTGGCCATGCTGGAGCGGTCATCCAGGGAAACGGTGGAATCGTCCGTCCGGGTCAGAACTACCTGCAGGCCCCGCTGCCGGAGCAGATCGGCTACTTTAAGAGCGATATCCAGATTGGGCCCTTTCTCCTGCAGGAAGTCGCCGCTGGAACCGGGTTCTGAACCGCCGTGGCCGGGGTCGATTATGATGGCCGAGCTGTACTGCCGCAGGTCATTCTGATCAATAAATAGGATGTTTAAGACCTTGTTTTCGGAGTTTTTACCCAGAGCAAATTGAGCCGGCCGGTGAGTTTCTATCTCCATTGAAGTGCGGGGTGAATCACTGCCCCCCGAGTTTTGAAAAGTAACCTTATTCAGCAAAGTGCTGCTGCCATAGCTGTACTCTGACTGGACATCACCCGGCAATAACTGGGCCAGTTCGATTCGCATCCGGGTTCCATCTTGACTGGTGGTGTAGCTCAGCGGAAATAAGGTGGTTAAGACCAGTTTTTCCCCGCCGATGCCAAAAGTCTGGCGGTCCAGGCTCAGGATGAAATTAGGAATAGTGATGATTTCCCTTCTGCCTTCATCTGCACTGGCGGTACGGAACTGTATACTGGATGGGATGATAAATTCGACCACGACATTATCTCCCTGCTCCCGGGCCTTGACTTTCAGAAGCCGATTCCCCAGGGCTTCGGTAACATAGGTGTTGCCCTCTACACTTCGGTTTTTGATTTCATATCTGATGCCAGTGCCGCTTTGCTCCTTGCTTATCTCCATTCTGCCGCCGGAGGCGATAGTTATTTGCAGACCTTTTTCATTTTGGGCGGATATAATACGCACTTTTTTGGAAGATATATCACTTATATCCGGAATAGTAGAGCTCGGAGCAGTCGGGTTTTCAACCGTCGGGTTGACGGGAGCCGCGGTTACCGGCACGTCCGGGGACTCGTTTTCCTGCCAGGCTAAAGTAACTACGGTTTCGGAAACCCAAGCCCGTCTCCCTCCGCGGCTGACCTGATACCAGCCGTCTTTTTCCCCCAGAACGCTCATGCGTTCTCCTCGCGGCGCCTGGTCAACCACGGCATCATTAAAGGAGGGGCCGCTGCGCAGGTTTACCTCTTCGTCAGCGATCACGCCGGTGACTTTTCTCCCGTTACCGGCCGGGGTAATTGAGGAAGCTGAAGTAGCTATATTAATGGTCCGGGTCTCACCGTTCCAGTCAACCGTGCCCTGGAAAGCCTCACCCACAAAGCGCAGGGGGGCAAGGGTCCGATCTCCCCGAATTTTAGCGGGGACATCCAACTTATTGACCACGCCGTTAATCGTAGGCGAGGTCGAACCGATGGTTAGCACTACGGTGGTGCCGCCTTTCTGCGCGGTTACGGTACGGCTGCCATGGTCCCAGTCTACGGCTGCTCCCATAGCTTCAAATATAGCCCGAAGCGGCACCAGAGTGCGGTCATTTTCGATTATGGGGGGGACGTCAAAGGTCAATTGCTGCTTATCCAGGAATACCACCGGGGCTTTAGCATCGCTGCCTGCCTGCAGCGGGCTTTTGCCGGTTTTTTCCCTTACCGGGCTAGTCGTATCCGGAAGGGCAGCCGGGCTGTTCACCAGATAAGCCGCCACAAACGCGGTTTTACCCTCGGCGGTTTTCACTTTATACCAGTCGTTTTGGACTTCCAGGAGGGTCAGAACATCACCTTGAACTACCTGCCCTAATTTGTCGAAGCTGGTTCCCGGTCCTGAGCGCAGGTTGGCTCGTTCAGCCGTTACAGTGACGGGAATGCCCTGCTCTTTCACGTCTACCAGGGAACCGGACAGCCAGCCGGTCAATTGGCCCAGCTGTATTTTATACCAGCCGTTGCTGCTTGCCAGGATGCTTACTTCGGTTCCCTGATAAGCCGATCCCGCCACAGGGAAATCGGTGCCCGGACCCGATCGTATGTTTACCACGCTGCTGTTTATGGTTCCGGTGTCAGCCGCCGCCGGGTAGGCCAGGCAGAAAAGCACGGCCAGGCAGACCATAAAAGTATGTATGGATATATGTATAAAATGTTTCATAACGGCCTCCGAACATTATCCCAAATTCCGGATTAATCGGGAGATTCACCTTTTTCAGGGTTCTCCCGCCTTGCCTTTGCTATTTGTTCTGCTCCTCCGGGGACTCCGCTGCGGCCATTTCCTTTAAGACCTTTATTATGCCGTCATGCAAAGCCCGGGCCGCTCTGGTTCTGAATTCCTCGTCAGTCAGCTTCTTCCGGTCCGAATCATTGGAAATATAGGCGATTTCGGTTAAAACCGCCGGCATCCTGGTGTCAGTCAATACTCTGATCCGTTGGGTTGCGCTTATGCCCAAATCGGTAGTTCCAAGACTCCCCACCATTTCCTCCTGCAGCAATTGCGCCGCCCTTTTTCCCGCAGCCGCCAAAGCGGCGTCATCTGCCGCCGCTCTAAAAAAGCTCATGGTCCCGTTTATTGAATCATCAAGAAAATAGGCATTGCTGTGAACCCCGACAAACAGCGCGGCATTAAGGCTGTTGGCCAATTTGACCCGGTCGTCCAGGCTTACGTTCTGGTCTTCCCGGCGGGTCATCGCCACCTTTATCCCGGACTCCCTGAGCATATCGTTCAGTTTTAGCGCTATATCCAGATTCAAATCCTTTTCCTTCACCTCAGCAAGCTCGGGCTGGTCAAAAGGATAAAATCCGCCCATATCATCTCCACCGTGCCCGGGGTCGATAACCACCAGTTTTTCTTTTATCTTATCATCCAAGGGGGAATCCAGACCAGCCATGGTGTCGGTGATGGGATTGTCATCGCGGCCTATGCCGATGGCATTGGTGAGCGTCAGCGCTCCTATCAGAACACAGGTTATAATAGCCAGGGCCGATATTCTGTAGGAGCCTTTTTTAAAGCTTTTTATCATATTTATTCTCCTTTCCAGGTGACTGTTGGTTTCGTTAAAACTGACCAAATTAAACTGCCGGCCTTTATTGCTAAACAATCTCGACAAATTCAAAATTGTTCTTCCATAAGGTATAGCGCTGTCTTCCCCCAGCACTTCCATGACATAAGTGTCGCAGGCTATTTCCCGCTCGCATCTCATCTCTTTTACCGCCCACCAGACCAAAGGATTGAACCAATGCAGCATAGCGGCCAGGGCGGCCAGCAAATTGAAGAATAGATCTTTTCTTTTATAGTGAGCCAATTCATGGAGGAGTATATATTGGAGCTGCTGCTGATCTATTTGGCGGCAGATGTCGCCAGGGAAATAAATGACCGGGTTTATTATGCCTGCAGTACAGGGACTTTTAAAATATGAATCCTTATAGACGGGAACAGCTCTTTTTATATGCAGCTTTTTACGGCATTGGTCTATCAAGGCTTGTATCCCAGGATCAATCACTGCGGTCAAATTACGTGTTTCCAGTTTGTACCGGAGGACTGCAGATATTGATAGAAGCAGCAATAAGAGAACTCCCGCCAGCCATGCCACTTCAAGCTGCAGGAGTATATTGGAGGACAGGGTATGAGCCTCATTTTTATTGACCGAATCCTGAGATTCATTCCTGGCAGCGTCATAGTTAAAAAGATCCTGGTTGAAGACAAAATCTGCATCTGCAGCGGCAGAGCTCCGGATATCGGCGGGGAAAAATTGGCCCAGGCCGAAGGGGCTTTCTACTTGAACAGGCATTAAAAGGCGTATCAGAACCAATAGCCATAAAGCATGATAAAATCTTACCGAAAGATGGCGGTGAAAAATTTTCTTGATCGCTATTATCAATAGAATTAAGATGCTGGCTACCAGAGAGGAATATAAAATATGTAAAAAGATACCATTCAGGAGGTTCATTGCCCTATCCTTCTTTTCTAAAATTACAGCAGGCGGTTTTGCTTCCGTTTATTTTTCTTTTGGCCGCAGCGAGAATTGTTTTTTCTTCTTTTCCAGCAGTTCCTGAAGCTTTTCAATTTCTTTTTCCGACAGATTTTCTTCCTCCAGAAAATTGGAAAAAAGCATCCCCAGGGCTCCATCATAAACCCGCTCCAGAAATGAACTGTTTTCAGCTCTTACACACTCTTTTTCTGAAACCAACGGGTAATATACATAGCTGCGGCCTGATTTTTCAAAACCAATCGCGCCCTTTTTTAGCAGCCGGTTGATAAATGTTTTAATTGTCCGGGACGACCAGCTGGTTTTATCTGCCAGGGTATTGATTATTTCTTCGGATGCTATCGGGTGTGACTTCCATATAAGTTTCATGATTTCCCATTCGGCATCTGATATGTTCGGAATCCGCATCTTGTGTCCTTTCTGCAAAATTATGTCGTTTACAAATGTAATCTTATCAGCAAAAATTACATTTGTAAACACTAATACATGACCAGGTTCTATTTTCCCTGGCCGTTCCCGCCGCTCTTTTTGGAATTGCCGGTAATTTTATCGGTTCGGGGCTGGTTTTAAAAAAGGGCAACCGGATCATTCAGCCGATATTTGTCGCAGTCCTGGGCTTGCTGATTATAATTTGATTTACAGCTTGGCTGCCGGTTGACATAAAGAAAACAAGGAAGGATTATATTGCCTGCTGTTTATGTTCCATGTCACAGTGTCGTAAATAGCATCTGGAATGGAGATATGGGTAACTCTGCCTCACCGCCATGGGCCGTTTCTATCATCTTGGTTCTTACTCCTGCCTGATTCATTGTTCCGCCACAATTGACCCTCTTTAGCATCTTTGTCGTTACTCTGGTCTTGGTCGTTATCCCACCAGATTTGACCGTTTTTAGCACTCTGGCCGTTGCTCCAGCCCGAGCCGTTATCCCACCAGATTTGACCGT
>ENA-UOOE01000722-UOOE01000722.1-fermentation-metagenome-genome-assembly--contig:-NODE-722-length-30824-cov-14.220839_pt1 | contig 30824 bp, 35 predicted proteins | sample MGYA00245776_ERZ724021 | MGnify/ENA primary metagenome ERZ724021 (study PRJEB28704, sample SAMN03018321) | fermentation metagenome | biome: anthropogenic terrestrial biome; feature: soil; material... | reverse complement strand
CATATGATAGCCTTTACCGTGCTGCCCTTTGCAGACAAAGGGCAGACTGGCTTGTTGGTATCAACCTTACAAGGCTGTATTCCAAAATGTATGATAAAACCCTTACTTGTGGCCGTGTTCAAACTCCGACAATAAATTTAATTGTGGAACGGCAAAGAGAGATAGAAAATTTTGTTCCGCAAATCTATTATAGCCTGATAGCTGATCTTGGCAGCTTTAAGGCTTACACCAAAGCAACAAAAAAAGAGGACGCACAAGAAATTGTTTCCCGCTGCACTGGTAAAGAAGCCTATGTTACAAGCGTTGAAAAGCAAGAAAAAAAGGAAAACCCAGCCGCCCTTTATGACCTCACAACATTACAGAGGGACGCTAACCGGCTGTTGGGCTATTCCGCACAACAAACCCTTGATTATATGCAAAAGCTCTATGACGGAAAGCTGGCAACATATCCCCGCACGGATAGCCGATACATTACCGCCGATCAGGAAGCACATACACGCAGCCTAATTGATACGCTGCTTCAAACCGGCATTTATAGTACTATAATATCAAACGATTATAGTACTAATAAAATCAGCATGAAGCGAATTGTAAACGACAAAAAAGTTACGGATCACCACGCTATTCTTCCTACTGAAAGTGTGACAAAAGAAAAGCTGGCGGCTCTGCCGACCGGCGAAAGAAATATTCTCCTGTTGGTTTCATACCGGCTTTTATCTGCTGTTTATTCTCCCTATGTCTACACGGCCACCAAAGCCATATTAGATATTGAGGGGGAAGCATTTTCGGCCACCGGCAGAGAAATTCTTGAAACTGGTTTTAAGATGATCGACGGCCAACTTAAAAACACGATCAATGCCACGGAAGAAAAAGAGGAAAAGCAGGACGGCGGCGAAAATGCTATGCTGCCACCTATGGCCGAGGGAAACAAGTTCACGGTAATAGGGATTACTGCCGAAGAAAAAAAGACCCAGCCGCCAAAATCATACACGGAAGATACCTTACTTTCTGCTATGGAAACTGCGGGTAAAAGCATTTCTGACAGTGAGCTAAAAGAAGCAATGAAAGATAGTGGTTTAGGCACTCCCGCCACCAGAGCCGGTATTATTGAAAATATCATAAAGACCGGATATATCAGCCGTGAGGGTAAAAAGTTGCTTCCGACCGAAACGGCCTATACCTTTATTGACCTTGTTACACCCACAATCAAGCAACCGGAGCTTACCGCCGAATGGGAAAAACAGCTTTCCGAAATCCAACGTGGCGAAATTGCAGACACGGTTTTCATGGATCAAATTACCGGCTTTATCCGTTCCTTTGTGAATGACACAAAGGCTTTATATTCGCCGGAGCAAAGCACCGGCGTTTTTGAGAGAGAGAGAGAGAATATAGGTACTTGCCCTATTTGTGGGAAAAAAGTTGTTGAGTTCCCTAAATCCTATTCCTGCGAAAGTGGAAAAGGCGGCTGCGGTTTTGTAATTTGGAAAACAATAGCCGGAAAAGCCATATCCATAACACAAGCAACAAAGTTATTAAACAAAGGGAAAACCGACCTTATAAAAGGTTTTAAGAGCAAGGACGGCAAACCTTTTGACGCTTACCTAATCCTTAAAGAAAATAAAAGTGTGGGATTCGACTTCCCACCGAGAAAGTGAGGTAAAATAATGTCGAAAAAAGGTAAAATTATAATTGCTGCTGTGGCCGCTGCGCTCCTGATTGTGGCAATAATTGTTGTAGCTCTGAATAAACCGGCCAGCAACGGCGGGGACGCAGAAACCGGCGATAAGTCCGGCAGCTCTGTTATTGGTACATGGTACAGTGACAAGCCAGATATGCTTACTTTTACCGAGGACGGCAAGTATCAGGCGGCGGCTTGGAACGGCGGGAACGCTTGGCTTTCTTCCGGAACATATACCGTTGAGGGAAGCACTCTTACCCTGACAGGCTCCTACGACGGTACAACCGTCCTTACGATCGGCCAGAGTGAGGATAAAAGCAAAAGCATAAGCGGAAAATACACCTATTACAGCAATGAGGAAGCCGCCAAAGCCGCTATAAAGGCCGCAGAGGATCAGGCCGCAGAAGATGAAGCTAATATCATTCCCAACACGACAAATAAGCTGCTGGGGGAATGGATAAGCCTTGACGGTACAACAACCTGTACGTTTACTGACAAGAGCTTTACGGTTCATTTTTTAGGCAACAGCACGACACCGGAAGAAAGCCTTTATTACGAATATGAGATATTGAGCGACAAGCAAATGTCTGTCACGGAAAACGGAAACAAGGCCACCTATTCATATAAGCTGTATGAAGAAAATGGTGTATGGTATTTTGTTTCCCCTGTGAAAGCCTATGCGTCCACCTATAAAAAAGGTGATGAACAGTCTACCACTGGCGGCAGCTCTGCCGCCGCTGGTACGGCTGAAAACACCATAGTTACCGAACGTGTCATAAGCTCCGAAAAAAACCCCGATATGAGCCAATACACCGAGGAATTAAATACCTATGTCAAAGAAAACATTGTAGGCACATGGAAAGGGACGTTTGAGGAACACCCGACCGCCGCTTCTTCATATTGGAGCTATACATTTAAGGCTGACGGTACATATACCTTTTCAGACGGCAGCACCAATGAAAGCGGCCAGTACTCCATTACCAGCGATCCAAACGATAATTATTATCACTCGTCTTTGAAGTTGACCTTTGAGGGCGGGGAAAGGACAGTAAAATTTTATTTCACCACCACCAGCCCTATGAAAATGATTACAGACGATCAAACCGATCCAACCTTTGTAAAAGAGTAGTTCTTAAACTCAAAATTACAAAGGTTTTGCGCACTTTGAAAAACGGACTATAAAACGAACAAAAAAGCAGCCCTAAACAAGCCGTTTTGATATAAGAAAAAATTGTTCGTTAAACGATCGTTTTTCGGACACAATAAAAGGGAACACCTTTAGACTAAAGAAAAGAAAGGGGCGAAAAATGTGAAATGAAATTCGGCTATGCTAGGGTAAGTACAGATAAACAGATTACCGATCGTCAAATGGACGCTTTGCGTTCCTATGGCGTTGATGAAATATTTGAAGAAAAAATCTCCGGTACAAAGAAAAGCAGACCGCAACTCAACCTTTTGCTTTCCAAATTACGCACCGGAGATACTCTTGTTGTATATGAGCTTAAAAGGCTGGGACGCAATACAAAGCAGCTCTTAGCTCTCGCAGAGGACTTTCAAGCCAACGGCATAGAATTTGTGAGCTTAACAGAGCAGATAGACACAACCACCCCTATGGGGCGTTTTGTCTTTACAACATGGTGTGCGCTGGCGCAGCTTGACCGAGATATAATATCCGAAAACACAAAATCCGGCCTTGCTGCGGCCAAAGCAAGGGGGCGTGTCGGGGGGAGAAAACCCAGCGATAGAAAACAGGTGGAAAAAGCCCTAAAAATGTATTATACCAACGAATTTTCCGTTAAGGAAATTCTCGAAACCACCGGCATATCCAAAACCAGTTTATATAAGTATGTCAACAAAAATAAAGAAGAAAGGGAAAAAGAGCATGGCAAAAAATGATGATAAACTTAAAGAGCTATTAGAACGTGCGGAGCAGGGGACAAAGGAAGTCTTTGAAAGTGATAACTACCGCAATTATCTTGCTACCATGTCAAAATTCCACTCTTACAGCTTCCGAAACAGCCTTTTAATTCTTTTGCAGAAGCCCGAAGCAAGTTATGTTGCCGGTTACTCCGCTTGGAAAAAGAAGTTCAATCGGCAAGTGCAAAAAGACGAAAAGGGAATACAGATTATAGGGTATACTCCAAAAAAAGTTACCGTGGATCAGGAAAGAAAGGACAGCAGCGGAAATACCATAATCGGATCAGACGGAAAGCCGGTTACAGACAAGATTACAAAGCAAATACCGGCATTTATGCCGGTGTACGTTTATGACGTATCACAAACCGCCGGTGAGCCATTGCCGCAGCTTGTAAACGAGCTGGACGGCAGCGTTGAAGTCTATCAAGATTTAATGCAATCCATTAGAGAAGCGTCCCCATTTCCTATTACTTTTGAGGAAATTCAGGGCGGGGCAAGGGGCTATTGTGATCCCCTTAATCAAAAAATTGTTATCCAGCAGGGCATGAGTGAAGCGCAGACAATAAAAACGGCAATACATGAAGTTACCCATGCTGACCTACACGCACCAGAGCTAAACCTTGCCCTTAATGATCGGACAGACCGAAGAACAAGAGAAGTTGAAGCAGAAAGCACGGCCTTTGTTGTCTGCAATCATTATGGAATTGATACATCAGATTACACCTTTCCTTACTTAGCCGCATGGAGCAGCACAAAGGAATTGAAAGAGCTTCAAAACAGCCTTGACACCATTCAAAAGCAAGCAGGGGAGCTTATAGACCGGATCGACAACCGGCTTGCGGAGCTTCAAAAGGGCAGGGAAGAACAGCTATTTACAGAAGTTACCCCCGATAAAGTCAAAGAGCTTGTAAAGGCTTACGACGAAAAAGCCGATCGGCCTTATGGTAATTACTTAGCGCAAGATAAGGGAATGTGGATCGCCGTTGATGATAGTACTCATAATTGCAATGTGGAAGAATTTCCAGACCGTAAAACAGCCATAGACTGGCTGGCCGGTAAATTTGAAATGAGCGATTATTACGACCGGCCAGACAAAAGCGTTTCCGTGGAAGAAATGGAGCAGTACGGCTTTTCCAATGATCCGGCATTGAGAATTGATATGCTGCCACTGGAACAGGAGAGAGCCGCCGCCCTATTTGAAAAGGAAGCCCCTGTTTATCTACTCTATTCAAACAGTACGGCTATTTCCGCAGATAGCATAGATCAGATTAAGGATCATGCAACCAAAGGCGGGCTTTTCGGTGTACAAGCCAATGACTGGGAACAGCACCGGTATTTTGAGCAAAAGGCTTTAGACCTTGCGAAAAAATATGATCGGCTCATTGGGGAAGATCCAAATGGAAAAGTTGCGTTTCCTTTTAGTGTAGAGGACAGCGAAAAACGACTTGCTATAATTTCCGATCGGATCAGCAATTTTGACGTTGCAAGCCTTGATCTTATTGTGGATCAAGTAATATCCAGAGTGCCAGAGGAACAGGCCGACCGGCAGAACACCCTTATCCATGAGCTGCAAGGCATTAAAAGCGAATATGAACACTTCCAACAAGAAAGGCTTGCTATTGACGTTCAAAAATTCGCCGGTGAGCCGGTTCTTGTAGTGAAATGGAGCGAAAACCCCGATTTACAAACCGGCCAAACTTTCCCCTTACATGAAGCGAACGCCATTTTCAAGAAATATGATGAAGCCTACCCACAAGAACAAGGGTACGAAAAAACCGCCTTTTATCTTAAATATCGGCAGTCTGGAGAGTATGGACTTTATGAGGGACGGCAAGATTTTGGCGATCGAGAGGGCGGCGTAATAGATCATATTAAGGCTCTTTGGGAATATGAGCTTAGACCTGAACAGAAAGCCTTACACGCAGCACACGGCAATGAAACGATTATTGAAAGCGCACAAGACGCTTTAGAACGCTTTGTTCCTTATCTGCAAGCCCATGATACATTAGGGAAACTTTCTGATTATACCGAAAGGCAGCTTTCCGATCTAAAAGCAATGACCGGCCTTGACGCTTCTATAAATGGCGGCGAACAGCTTATTGCTTACCATACCGCCATGAAAGGTTATATAAAGCAGTTTCGGGAAGCTCTTAATAATGACGGCGTTTTTCCTGAAATGCCCCAGCGTTCAGCTTACGGCCTTTCAGAAATAAAGGACGTTTCACTAACACCAGAGCTTAGAGCAGATTTAGAAGCAATGGCAAAATACCGTGAGGAAGTAAAGCAAGAGATAGCCGCCGAAGCAAAAGCAGCCGGAATAACCGAAGATCAATATATTACAGCCGGTTCTATCGCTCCGGCTGGCCGGAGCTTTGCTATCTACCAAATGAAAGACGGTGAGCAGACAAGAGGAATACGCTTTGAAAGCCTTGATTTCCTGCGACAAGAGAATATAGGTATTACTCCGTCGCTGAATATGTACGACAAAGTGTATTCTGGTGAGCTGCCAGAGGGAAAGGGATTAGAGGACATTTTTGCAGAGTTCAATATAAATCACCCTGCCGACTTCACCGGCCATAGTCTTTCCGTTTCTGATATTGTCATAATTGAATATCAAGGCGAAATGACCGCAAACTATGTTGACCGGTTCGGCTATGAAAATCTACCTGAATTTGCAGCCGAAATAAAGGCTGAAAGAGAGCAGCCAAACGAGGACAAAACCGCAGAACAAAAGAGAGCCGCCGCAGAGCGAAACAATAGCTTAAAATTCGATAATGATATTGACCTTGACCGTGAAAAGACAAGAGATCAGCTCGGCTTTCGGGACGCAGATAAAGAGCCGCAGCCACAACCTCAAAAAAGAATGAGCATGAAAGATCGGTTCGCCGCAGCGCAAGCCGAAGCCGACCGGAGAGCTGCCGGACGCTCCGAAAGCACCCAGCAGCAAAAACAAGAAAAAGAAAGGGGAGATATATAATGTTCACCATTGAAGAATTGTCTATCATAAAAATGTACTCTGGCTTTTCGCCGGATAGAAACCGTGTCGTTACCGCTCTTAAAGACAGCTTGCCGCTGATTGAGGAACAGGACATAAAAGACACTGTATTAACCGTCATACGCAAGGCAAATGCCATGACCGAAAAAGCCTTTTCCGAAATTGATTTATCAAACACGCTGGAAACAACAGGACTTTAATACTATGGTACTATGAATGCAAAATTTTTCTTGACATATTTTCGCCTTTTGTGTATAATACTAATACAGGGTAACGATACCCAAAAAAGCGGTGTACCCTACCATAGAGTGGGAGCTAAAAAAGCGGTGTACTCTACCGTAAGTGAGAGTTAAAAAAGCGGTGTACCCTACCATGAGTGGGAGCTAAAAAAGCAAGGGGCTGGGCTTATATTAAGCCCAGCCTTTTTTGGTTAGGAGATTTAATATGAGTTTTTCTTTTTATCGTGCTGACGCTCAATATTGCGATTTCTTACGAAAGAGCGATCCTTGCGTACCCTATACAATGGACAGGAAAGAAACCCGCCCTTTTGTTGGTATTGTGTTCTCTATAAATGGGTACAATTATTACGCCCCGCTTACTTCTCCAAAGCCGAAGCATATTACAATGAAAAACCAAATTGATTTTCTCAAAATTAACGGTGGTACTTGGGGAGCTATAAACCTTAACAACATGATACCAATACATACGGATAGCTTGAAACCCGTAGACATGAAGATTTTACCAACAGATGATAAAGCCACTATTGATTATAAAAACCTTTTGACAAATCAGCTTTCTTGGTGCAACACAACCGAAAATGTTGCTTTTATTACAGGAAAAGCACAAAAACTATATCGTGCCATTATAGAAAAAACCGCTCGACCTCAATTAGTAGAAAGATGTTGCAATTTCCCCATAGATGAACAACAATATCTTGTTTATTGCCAGTCACATAATTTAAGCATTGAAAAAAAAACTGAATTAGCAGAAAAGCACCCTGCGCCGGATCAGACAGCCAAAGTTTCAATGAAAGACCGGTTCGCCGCAGCACAAGCCGAAGCCGATCGGAGAGTTGCCGGACAAGCTGCACCAGCTCCACAAAAGAGTAAAGATGATCCCGAACGCTAAAAAGCCGCCTTTTGGCGGCTTTTGTTTTTTATTGTCGTTATATTTTCTCTATATCTTCCACGGTTCTACAAAATTCGCCTTTCAATGGTGTTACACTCTAAACAAGGCTAATATATAAGCCTTGACAATAAATAAGCCATATTGTAAAGGAGAGAACAGCATGGACAATATTTCAAGAGAGTATACACTTTTATTTAACGGAATTTCCAGCGTAATTACAGAGCTTCAAGCAATTACATTCAGACTGGCCGGTTTGCAACAAGCAGCGGAGCAGCTTTATATTGAGCAAGCAGACGAGAGCAAACCGGAAGCCACCGGCGCAGCGGAATAGATAGAGATAGGCCGCTATTCTTCCTCAACATATAGCAGTATATCTTCTACTCTACATTTAAGTATTTTGCATAACTCATTGATTGTCACCGTAGAAAGCGGCTCATTTTTCCTCATGCGGTATAACGTGCCGTTGCTAACATTAAACTTATGGACAAGCGCATAGCCGGTTACGCCTGTTCGTGTGAGAGTTTCCCAAAAGGGATTATAGCAAATCAATTTTTATCACCCCCTACCCACATAAATTATAGGATAGGGCTTATAAATTGAATATCGCTAACGAATAAGCCCTATTTTATGGGCTGGTTCTTTTCAGGATTAAAATATACAGCAGTTTGCACAATCAATGCCCTGCGATCCGTCACCGGCCAGACGCAAAACAAAGACAATATGCACAAAAAAGCCGCCCATTCAAAAGGGGCGGCTTTTAGTTTCTTAGTTTTTTTCTTGCTCTGATCGTAATTGATCGACTAGCCTTTTTTCCTCTGTATAGACATTTCGGCTAGAAAAGTATTCAGGATAGCGCAGCTTAATTGCTTCCACAAAAAACGGCGCATACTCGCAGCAAAATATATCTGATACACTATACCGGCTGCACTCCTTAAAATCTTCCGTTGGATTGTCCTTTTCATCATAAGTAACCGCAGTAGGCGTACCGTCTGTAAAGAGCTGATAGGCAAGCCTTGTAATTTTATAGGTTGTGCCGGTCTGCCAGCCCTCGTTAATCACTTCCGGTTTAATGCTCCGGTCAGCTTCATCATAGAAGCTCTGCCAGCGGCGGCGGGTATCAGGGCATATTCCCACGGCGTATATTAACGCTTTTAAGTAAGCGTCAGGATTGAGCTTTCTCACCTTTTCAATGTAAAAGGAATAGTGTTCCTCACTCTCAAACATAGTCCGTCCATTTTCAAAAAAAATCATTTTCTTTCCCCTTTCTTTAATTCCTTAATTCGATCCATGACATAATAAGCATTTCTCAAAACAAGCCAATTTACCTTTTTCGGTTCGTCTGCTTTCATAATTTGAGAAATGATAGAAATGTGAGCGTCCGGCAGCTTTTCAGCTACATAATCCCATTTGTCCGAATTGATGTTCTTTGAAAAAAACTTTTGAATTTTTTGAAACTCGGCCAGCTCTTGTTTTTCTTCACTCGTCATATGCTGCGCCTTTCATGTTTGTATACCATTCTCGGACTTTTGACATTTCTTCCTCGTAGCTGCCGTGTTTTTCGTCTTTGCACCACTCCACAAAATCAGAAAAAACTTTATCTATGCTTTCCTGCCAGCCGGAAATATCTTCTTTCAGGTATTCAATTTCTTCTTGATCGTCACTGTCCTTATCCGGCCTTGCTTCCAGCTCGGCAAGATCAGCTTTACCTTGAATAACATTTTGCTCGTCTGAAAGTATGCTTTCCAGCTCGTCCCACTCAATCAAATAACGGAGAAAAGTTTTTTTAGGAAACATACCGAAGCCGCACCGCTCAAACCATTGTTCAGCATACATTCTTTCGTCGCTTCCGTTGGTATAAGTACCGCAAACCAAATCACCGACAAAGGAAGCCAACAGCTCCCCCGCTGTCATTCCTACACTCCCCGCTTTCTTCCAGAGCCGCCGCATATCGGCGGTTGAAAGATTGATTTTCATTTCCCTTTCTCTAATTGTGGCAATCTCTTGTTCCTGCCGCTCTCTTTCAGTCATGCTTTTTTCTCCTTTCGGTTTTTGAAAGTTAATTTTCAAAAAATCTGCCTGCCGCTGCTACTCCTTTTCAAAGGGTACTTTACAATCTCCGCAGATAACATTCACTTCTTTTGAAGCCCTGATAATGCAGCCACACTTAGGACACACATACTTTCGCAAGCTCTGTTTGGGCTTCTCCGGCTCTGTGCCGTCCTCTGTGCCGGTTTCCGGCTCTTCCTCTGCTTCTCCCCCGCTTTCGTCCTCTTGGCTGCCTGTGGGCTGCTTGGGCGGCTTTGGTGCGCTATGCCGGTTTCTCGTCACAACGAAAACGTCTTTATCTGCATTTTCTTCAACAAACGTCATAGCTTCCGGCGTAAGCTGGCTACTGCTCCACCCTATTTTTTCATCATAGGTAACAATCAGACCGTGGCTTTCTGCCATTTCCTTAAAACGCTTATTATGATAGGTGTTAGATCGGCTCGTATCTTTAATGCCTTTTTCTTGACAATACAAGTGTACCATTTCATGTAAAAGCGTGGAACAGATTTCCTTTACATCACGATAAAGATATTCGCTGCAAATAGTTATCTCGTAATAATATTCGCCGGTGGTATGATCTTTCCAGACCTTATCACAAGTACACCACCCCATAACCCGCCGTTCCCTGCCATTGGTTTGAATTGTAATGACTGGCCGTGCCAGCTCACCGGCATAATAATGTTCGTTAAACAAATCAAAAAGCCGTCTGATTTCATCTGTAAGTTTTTCTAACTGGTTCATTGCTCCACCCTGCCTTTTAGGTAATACTGGCGCAAAGTACTTATCAAGTTCCTTGCTCTTGCTATAATACTGAAAAAACTCATTTACCAATCTAAAGGAATACTGATAACTGCCGGTATCGCTATTAAAAACTATTCCGGTTAGGTGTCCCTTTCTCTTGGTGTTCGCTCCCATATCAGAAAGCGGCATATCGGTAAAAAACTTATCAGGAATATTAAGAGTAGCCCTGTTCTTAAATTCACTGTCTGCTGCTGTCAAAAGGCTTGTATCTTCATCAGCAAACCGCTTGCTTTTGTCGGTGTTGGGAAGCCTTTCTACTGCAAATATTGTAGGTTCAGAAAGATATTGAAGTTCAGATTTATATAGCCATAGACCGGTAAAATAAAGTTGCGATCTATCCGGCAGGGCTTTATATGCTTTTGTTTTAAGGTAAGAAAACTGCTCCCCCACCCTGCACGGACATTTCACAATCATAGCTGCTCTTTATGCCCCCTCTCCCATTGCTTCGGTAATAGCTTCTGTTGCTTCTTCAAGGCTGCTTACAGCCGTATCTAAGCTATCACAAGCAGCGTCAGCCACTTCATAGCGTGACGATCCCTGCAAGTTTTCCGGTATACTATCTCGGCTTTCTTCTTCTTCCTCTTTGAGAGCTTCCAGAGCTTCTTTTACTTCCTCAATCATTGCAATAACTTTTGACAGTTCCGATCTCCGCTGTTTATTCATGGTTGCCGCCGCCTTTCTTATTGGTACTTTAGTACTTTGGTACTATAATCATTATATATCATATCTGCCTGATTGTCAATGATTTTTGAAAGTTAATTTTCAAAAAATGCGTATAAAAAACAGCCGTAAAACCGGCTGCTTTTCGCTTCTTCTCTTAAACTTTATTACCTTTTTAGCAGAGCCGCCCGCCCTTTTGCGTTTCGGCCTGTAAACTGTCCCCAAAGGCTGATAGGGAAAATTCTTTATTACCTTTTCCCTATCGCCGCAGGGCGGCAGCATAGGCCGAATAACGGCAAGTCAAGGGGAATGTGGAATACCGGAACAAGGTTCACGCTTGACCGCTGCGGCGGTCCTGCGTGTGGCCGCTGTGAGGATATGCCGCAAAAGCCCCTTTACTGCCGGTAAGCAGCCTTTGACCGTTTTCTATTTCCTACTCTTAAACTCAATAATGAGCATACTCACCATATCTTGTATAACCGCCGCTTCCCTGTCTGTCAAGCCGTCCAGAACAATAACCTTTCTATTGTCAATTCCTAATATATAATCCGTCGTTGTTCCATATAAAAAAGCCATTTTAGAAAGCACTTCAATAGACGGAACAGAAATGTTATTTTCATAGCCGCTTACGCTTGATCTTGTCAGAGATAAACGCTTTGCTACCTGTGTTTGAGATAATTTTTTATTTTCTCTTAGCTCTTTAAGCCGTTCTCCAAAATCATAAATCAAAACATCACCGCCCTTTTGAACATAATTTTACAATTATGTTGTCAAGTAAAATCGTCGCTAATCCAGACAATCCGACATAATACTTGACTATCAAAGGCCGCAACAGTTATAATAACATAATATCAGGGGACTTTTCCCAATGTGTCCAATCGTCCCCAGCAAAAGAAAGGTGATAAGAAGCATGAACTCAACAGGCATTGTAAGAAAGATCGACGAGCTAGGAAGAATTGTTTTACCGCAGGAGCTTAGAACAAAGTTAGACCTTGGGGCTAAAGACGGAGTAGAATTTTACTGGCATGATAATTTTTTAATGCTCAAAAAGCATGAACCGGCCTGCACTTTTTGCGGTAGTGCAGACGGAATTGTTCAGTACGAGGGGAAAAACATTTGTAAGGCTTGCAGGGAAAAAATAGCAAATTTCAAAGAAGAATAATCCTATCTGAAAGGAATTGCAGCGTGAATCACAAGCCAGAAAAAAAGCAGCTCCTTACGGATCATCAAATAAAGGATAGAATAAAAGCATTTAACCGGCAGCGGATCGGCTTAATCAGTACAGCAAGTGTTCTACTCGGTACATTTATAATTACGCTTCCGGTCATTGGCTACAAAGACGCATTTTTGTATATTTCATTATTCTGTTCTTTCATGCTTTTTCTTCTGTCTACGGCCTTTATAATTTCCCTACGTCAAGCAATTATATTGCTCTTAATAACCGCTATGCTCATGGGCTTATTTTTCAGCACCGGCCAGCTCCCCTTTCCTGTATTTGTTACTCTCTTTTGTCTGAATATAATTTTTTGTTTCATCTCACAACAGTTATCAAAGCTCTTTGTAGAAGCGATAAATAAAGAAAACCGCACCGTCGCAACCTTAAAAAGTCAAGCATACACGGACGAGCTAACGCAGCTCCTTAACCGGAACGGATTAGATCATTCCCTTACAACCGTTTGGGCGTTCTGCAAAAGGTATCAAAAACATATCGGCTTTATCATGGCTGATATTGACTTTTTTAAGAGCTACAATGACACGCTGGGGCATTATGAGGGGGATAATATTCTAAAGCAAGTCGGTGAGTGCATAAAGTCTTGTTGCAAAAGAGAAACCGACATTGTAAGCCGGATTGGTGGAGAAGAATTTTTAATTGTCCTATCTGATATTAACGATATTTACATAATCGAAATAGCACAAGAAATTTCCCGATCCATAAAGGACTTAAAGATTAAGACAGTGGGCGAAAATGCACCCTCTGAATTTCTCTCAATAAGCATTGGCATTGCGACGGCCACGCCCACGGACGAGCTTTCACCAACAGACCTTTACAAAACCGCTGACTCTGCCATGTATCAGGCAAAAGGCAGCGGAAGAAATTGTATTTGTTTCAATGACACAATAATCATTCCAGACGAATAATCCCCAAAAAAACGGTGCAGCACTTAACCAGTGTAGCACCGTTTTTTATATTTCCTGTTCCTTGTCCCTGCTCTTGTCCTGTTCCCTTTTCGGCTCTTGCTTTATGCTTTCTACCAGCTCATGGGCTTTCCTTATGCTGCTGATCCGGTCAGTAACTTCTTGCAAGGCCGAAGCAAGGCCGGATATTTTGCCGTCCTGATCCTTAACCAGCGTTATTACCTTGTCAGGATCAACATTAGTATTCACCCCTAATTTTTCAAGCTGGGCGGCAGCATGATCGAACGCCGACAGCTCACTTTCATATCTGGACAAAAACCGTTTCTTGGTAAATGGGGATTGTCTTTCCGCTTCCTGCTTGATAGGCAGATATTCCCTAAAGGCCAGCAAGTATTTTGCAGCGTCCTTGTATTGCTGATTTTTTCCCGAAAGCTCGGCCATTGTAGAACGTACACCGCTTGATTTTTCTAAAAGCGAATTTACCCTTATATCAAAATCGCTCTCTTGCTGAATATCCTCTTGCCTTATGGTAAGGAGCGCAGCGGCCAATTCTTTTGTTGCCGCAAGTTTTGTACGCTGGGCTTGCCACTCAATTTTTCGGTCATAAGAAGAAAATACCGGCTGTCTTTCTCTCGGTGTTGTTGCTGCCGGTGCTGCGGCTGCTCCCTGCTCCGCTGCTTTCGGCGGCATTACTTTTTCACGGTGTTTCTTCTTAGGCTCTGCCAATCTTTCTATAATCCGTTCTCTGGAATAGTCCTCGCCTATTCGATCCCCTCGGCAAAATCTTTCCTGCCCTGTGCCGGTTATTTTGAAAGAAATGCGCTTACCCTCTTTTACTTCTACGTTTGCTTTTTCAAGTGCAGCTTTGAAGCTCTCATAATCATTTGTTTCAGAAATGGACTTATCAATAATACTCTGGATTTGTGCTTTCCATGAAGTGCCAGCCTTGCGCTGCTCCCATTCGTAATGTGTCGGGCTTTTCTTTTTTAGGTTAGGCTTTTCTATGACATAAAGCCCTTGTTCAGCACAAAGCCGGTCGCTCACTTCCCGCAAATGAGCCGCCACTTTATAATTGTCATACTTAGAATAATCATAAAATGATGTTGCATTAAAAATGATATGATTATGAATATGGCCTTTATCTACATGGGTAGAAATAACATATTCGTATTTGCCTTGCAATATTTCATCAGCCCATTTTTTCCCTAATTCGTGGGCTTGCTCTGCGGTTATTTTATCATAAGGTGCAAAGCTCTGTATCATGTGATATGCTAAATTATCCGCACCACCAGACTTAGTATAATCCCCTTTTATTTCCCTTGCCAATGCTGCGGTCATTCTGTATTCAATAGAAGCTGAAAGCGGATCAATATTATAACCTGATACAAGTAATTGCTCCTCTGTTTTTTCTGGATTTTCTATGTAATCAAGTGCCTTGTTCAAGGTTGTTTTGATTCCATGTATTCTTGTATACGCCATATGCTTATTCCTCAATCATTTTAACAAGACGTTCAGTAACCGCACGTTTAACATTATAATAATATGCCTGTAAATCTTTTATATCCTGCTCATAAATATTTCTGGTTTCGTTCGCTCTTAAAGCAATTTGATTGATGTTCCTTGCAAGGTTAGAAAGTTCTTTTGTCAGCAGTTTTAATTCCTGAAAATCACGCTTTATAATATATCCGTCAACAAGCATTTTTCGAGCATACAAAGAAAAATTTGTTGTTCCAGCTTGGAGCATTTTTTCTTTTATCAATGCAGCTTCTTCTTCTGAAACAAGAACATGAAGCGGCACGGTTCTTTTCCTTTTTGCCATTCAGTATATACCGTCCTTTCGTCAATCTCCTTTACAATCAATCCGTATATTTTGCGGATTGATTTTCATTTCTCCGGCGCAGCCGGTGGGGTTTGGGGCAACGCACCAACAAGCAATATCATAAGAAACCGCAAAGGCGGTTTTGTTGATATGTCGGAAGTGTGTAAACACTTCCCTTGCTTGTTATTCTTCGCTCCGCTCTCTCCGTATAGTATACACTACCTCTGCGGAAATATCAAGAATACCTTTATGTATAAAAAAACCGCCCTTTTGGGCGGCTTTTGAAAACGAAAATCACCTTATAATGCACGTTCATATTTCTCTGGATCAGATAGGGCAATATTTAATAGCTCACCAAACGAAAGCCCATTATCTTTCAAAAACTGCATTGTCCTTTTGTGCAGAACCTTTTCAGCCCACCTTTTATGAAGAAATGTTTTGTGGGTTTCATTCATTAAGGTAAAAAGTTCAAACGCCCTTTCTTTTGCGCTTTCTTCTGATAAAATAATTTCATTCATTCTATCAGTACACTTTTTATCAAACATGGCTCATTGCCCCCTGTACCGTTCGTAGTCCTCTTGTTGCCGCTCTCTCCTGCGTCTTTCTGTTTCAAGATCATTTTCACGCTTGCGGGTTTCGCTGGCTTCCTGTTCTCTGCTTCGGGCTTCTGCTTTCTTTAACTGTTCCTGCAATGATACCTTTGGTGTATCAGCGTCTATAAAAACCTTTGCTTCTTCCTCTGATGAAGCGCACCGCCATTCATTCCCCAATATCGGATTAACTTCATCTGGCCGAAACACCACAACGCTATTTCTAATATACCTACTTCCGGTTACTCCGGTAACTTCTCTATCTTCTTCGCTTACCTCATAAATTTTATACTCCTGATAAGTGCCTATTCTTTTCATTAGAAAGCCCCTTTCTGTGAAGCTACACTCCCTTTGCCAAAACTTCTTGAACAATATCCCCTATGCTCTTTCCGGCAGCTTCGGCCTTTCCTTTAAGCTCTAAATACGTTTGTACTGAAAGGGCAAGCGCAATTTCAATGCCGGTTCGTGCTATTGCCGATTTATCAGTTTCCTTTTCTTTCATTGCTCCCTGAACGCTCAATTCTTTATCCATATCAGGGGAAAGATAAATTGAAACTTGTTTTTTTACTTCTCCGGCCTTTCTCCCAACTTTTGAATTTTGTGCCGGAGCTGCTACCGGAGCTGTTACCGGTGCTGCGGTTTTCAGCGCAGCACTTTCCTGCACTTCCTCTTTTCTCCCAATCAATCCAGTAAATAATTCATCTGTATTTACCCTGTTTTTTTTCTCTGCCATTATGAACGATCCCCTTTCAAGTATTCATCTACAAAGGCTGAATAGTCTTGTGCCACGGCTGAATTTTCCTTGTAGCTGAATACGTCAACCTTTCTTGTCTGTGCTTCCTCAATCACAATAGAAGCACGAATATATGTGTTAAATAATTTTGCGTTGATGTATTCCCCTAACTGCTCCGTAACTTCTTTCATATCTTGATTGTTGTTTGTTCTCGGATCAAACCTTGTAAGAAGAATACCAGCAATTTTCACTTTATCATTGCAATATCTTCTAACTTTTAAGATCGTGTCGTGAAGCTGCTTTATGCCGGTTGCTGCAAATATACCCGCCGTCGTAGGAATAATAATTTCATCAGCGACAGTAAAAGCATTGATTGTCAATACTCCTAAAGCTGGCGGTGTATCTATGACTATATAATCATAAAGCCCCATGATCGGCTGTAACATTTCTTTTAACCTCTGCTCTTTGCCTAGCTGGGAAAGCTCCTGCTCCGCTCCGGCCAGCATGACATTTGCCGGTATAATGTCATATACATCAAGTTTCTGTATGGTTTCTTCTGCGGTGACTTCCCCTTTCAATAATTCATAGACAGTCGGCAGCTCAACATTATTTGCGTTTGAGCTGGTGGAAAGGTTGCCCTGTGGATCAACGTCCACGGCCAGCACCTTAAATCCTCTTTGTTTCAGACCAGCGGCAAGCGCAGCCGTAGTTGTTGTTTTACCTATGCCGCCTTTTTGGTTTGCTATTGCAATAACTTTCATGCTTTTTCCTCCTTGCTTTATTTCAGCCTTTTTTTCGCTCAAAATGGATCTCAATTTAACCGTTTACTTTATCATTAAGCCTTTTTAGTGGTTTAGTGGCAAAGTACTTTAATTGCAACGATAATCCCCCCCGCCAAAACTAGAAAGAGCGCAAGCCCTTTTCCTTGCTTTCCTAACCGGCTTTTGAAAGTTACTATACACGGCTTGATCTCGGCGCAGCCCTCGCATAAATCATCTTCAAGAACAACGTCCTTTTCCTGATAATGCGTATCATTCAATTTATTAAAGCACTTCAAACAAAACTCGGCCATTCTCTCCCCCCTGTGTCCTGCATTTTAAGTACTTTAGTACGGTGGTACTATAATCATTTTACCACTTTGAATTTATAGTGTCAAGCATTTTTAGTACCAAAAAAGAAAAGCCGCCCTTTAGGGCGGTTCTCCTTTTCTAATATCCCATGCGCCGCAAATCTGCGTACATACCAATAGAGCCGGTTTGCATTGCGTCCCAAATGCAGGATTTCATATACTGCATAGGGTTTTTAATATCCTTGTCAACCGCTGCTTGCTTAAAATTATTCATAGCAACGTCTGAAAACTCCGAAAGGTCAACATATGTACTGGTGAATTTTGCAAGCTCGTTGAGCTTGTCAATTACTTTCGCATAAGAAACATATGCACCTTTTAAGGTCATTTTGTCGGCTCGACACATTTCTATGAGAGCTTCGACGAATAAAAGGTAAACTCGCTGTTCAAGATCATCACGATAGCCGGTTTTGAAAGTGTGCCAATCTGTCATAAGCCGGATCGCTGCTGTCATTCGGCGTTCGTCCTGCTTGTACCAGTAAGGCAACTGCTTTTTGCCTAAAAGTTCTTCCTCTACTTCAAATTCTATTTCTTCGTCGCTCTCTCGCTCCGATAATTCCGGCTGCGCCGGTTGTTGATAGAGAGAGTGATTATATTCAGAACTGTTTATAGCAGGATTGTTTATAATACCTCTGGTTATATTTGCGTCCTGTTTCTCGGTGTCCTGTTTTCTGGTGTCCTGTATTTCGGTGTCCTGTTTTGCCGTGTCCTGTAATTTGGTATCCTGTATTTGAGGATCACCGCTGGCCGTGTCCTGAATTTTGGTATCCTGATTTTCTACGGTGAATTGTGCCGTGTCCTGAATTTTGGTATCCTGCGTAGAAAGGCTTATAACGGCCTTTGGCGTGGCGTTCGCTTCATCAGGGGTATCATTCAAGTAATAATCATTTACGCTCAATCTGCCGTCTATATGCCGCTGTACGGCGGTAATATAGTTAAGGTCGGTCAGGAGCTTGTAAAACTTCTGATATGTGTTATGAGTGATCCCTAAATGGTATAATATTTTCTCTTTCTTCGGAAAGGCATTGTTGCCCGATCCGGTGAAGCTGCAAAAATAAGCGTAAATACCTTTTGCTTTTACAGTAAGACGAGGATCAAGCATAACGGCTTTTGGGATCATTCCAAATCCCGCCGCTTTCAAGCCAGAAAATCTAATGCGGCTATACGCCAGAGCGTGTTTTGTGTCCTCTGGCTTATCTTCAAACTTTTTCGGGTTTGAAACAAGGGTATAGACATTGTTCGCAAAAGATGAACGATCCCCTTTATCTTGCTGCACTGTTATATAGCCCTGATCGGTAAGCTGCCGGAAGTGTTTATAATAAGCGTCCTTGCTCATTGGCAAATCAACAAGGATTTTATCTCGACTTGGAAAAGTCGTATTGCCATTACCGGCATAGCTGCAAAAATAAGCGTAAATAGTTTTTGCTTCAATCGACAAATCAGGATCAAGCATAACGTATTTTGGTATTATTCCAAATCCCTTAAAATTTACTCCCTCAATGCGTAGCTGATCGCTAAAACTGCAATCTAAGCGATTATCTGCCATTTTTCAGCCCCCCTAACGTGTGCTGAAAACCGTCTAACAATTCATTGACAAGGCGCACACGCTTTTTGCCAATGATAGCTGCAACGGTGGGATTTATTTTATCGGCACTGAAAAGCAAGTTCGGCTGCTTCGTAGCATACCACCATATAATTTCTCTGATCTGCTCATTGGTGATCTGTCGGGCGGCATAATCGTTACAGGCCGTTTTTATTTCACCGGCCAGAGCTTTAACAGTTACCGGATATTGCATATAATTATTTCCCATATATAAAATCCTCCCGATTTTAGACTTTTCAAACTAAACTTAAACTAATTTTATACCAAAATTATACCGCTGTCAATAAAAAGAAACCGCCCTTTTTTGAGGGCGGTCTTTTTAATTCGCTATCAATCGACAACTGTAATTTGACAACTATCCTCGGTTTCTTCCGGTGAAATATCTTCCGGTGTCGAAAAGCGGCCAATCATGGCGGCAACTTCGTATTTATCAAGACTGGCATAGTCCCCGCCACAATCTCCAACGATAATAAATTGTCCGGCTATGATTTCACGGCCAATTCTCCGGTTTCCCCTGATCCCCTTTAACTTGGCTTCTTCATCACAAAGCAGTAACAGGCGGGAAGAAAGCCGTAATATCTCGTAATACCCGCCGACAAGCTCTTGAATAGCGTTGTTGTCGTTTTCAATCTCCTTTGCATAGGGTTTCTGGCCGATCGGCACAACGACGCAAGTAATTTTTTTCATAGTGTCTTGCTCCTTTCGTACTTTGGTACTTTGATATTATGGTACTTAAAATGTATTTCCGGTAAAATGACCGCTGGTGCTATAATCCCATTCCATGCGGAGCTTCCCGCCGTCCATATACATTTTTGGATTATGTGCGATAAGCTGCCAGCCGTCAGAACGGATTAAAACAAGTTCACTTTGTAGGGTAACTGCGGATATTCGGTAAACACTTCCATTCCGGTTTATGACTTCCTGCCCCTCTTTATAAAAAAATGGAACAGGGTTAGGGCTGCGCTCTGTAATCGGCGTGACGTTGGGTGTGCGCTGGGGCTTCTCTGGCTTCTCTGAAAACAAAGTATCGGTTGCCGGCGTTTTCTCTAGTGCGTTATTGTATGCTTCCTGCTCGTTCCTGCCGTGGCCGGTGACAGTGTAAAACTGGCCGCTTGGGTGCTGTGCGTAAAAAGTATAAGAATTGATAACATCATTCATAGTACTATGCTCCTTTCGTACTTTGGTACTAATTTACATTGATAGGGTAGGGCGGCTATAAAGCCGCCGCCCTTTCTGCTTTTCTCCGTTCTTCTGCTTCTCGTTGTGAAGTGGGGGTATATCGGTCAATCTCACGATTGACATATTTGTGTGCAAAGAAAGTAAGTGCGCCGGTCAGCTCTCCCATGATCTTCATAGCGTCAAGGTTTTCGTCAAGCGTCTTAAAAGTACCGCAGCGCAGCCGCTGGGTTTCGCTGCGGGGGGCTTTCTCGTCAAAGTGTCCCGAAATATAACAGTCAATATAAATACCCTCGCTGCCGCCGAAATTCACCTGTGCAATAAAATCAAACTCATAGTCGGTCAGCTCCCGCACTTTGTAATCCTCGGCCAGAAAGTAATCCATAATAGCACCGGCTTTTTCATAGCAGCCGTTTTCCTTTACCAGCTCAAAGACTTTGTTCATTAACTCCGTGTTGGTGTCCCTTTTGATTTTTTCCATGATATAACCGCCTTTCATATTGGTACTTTAGTACTTTGGTACTATAATCATTATACCACTTTGAATTTATAGTGTCAAGCATTTATAGTACTAAAAATGTAAAAACTTGAACCGGTCAAAATTCACGGATTTAGAAACCAACGACGGCCAGAACACCGGCGCAGCCGCCTTATTACTTTTTTTAGCAGAGCCGCCCGCCCTTTTGCGTCTTTTACGCTATAATGCCGACAGGTGAGGGGAAAGAAGTAATCCTTATTACTTCTTTCCCTTCGCCGCAAGGCGGCAGGAGCGTAAAAGCATAGGTAGTCAAGGGGACTGTGGAATACCGGAGCGACCGTAGGGAGTGAGGATATGCCGCAAAAGCCCCTTTACTGCCTATGAGCCGTTCTTAAAGCCCCCCTTTGGGGGAGAAAGGGGGGTTGGGGGGATTGGGTGGGAAGCTGATAGAACAAAGAAAAAAAGCCCTGCTCTTACGAACAAGGCTTTTTCTTAGGTGCAAGCCGTGAGTACTTGCATAAAGCAAAACGTGTCAGCTCACCTAATTCCTTTCGGACAGCTACCTTACTTGACCGGCTTATAATAAAACCGCTGAACAAATTATATCATGGCAAAATATGTGAAACAAGCGCAAATCCAGACACAATAAGGGTTTCCGTGAAACTGAAAAGAAAAATCCAGCCAATATCTGACAAGAAAATGACGCTTATATGTTGACATCATCTAGCGAAATGGTGTACAATTAGTTCGTAAAACGGTGTCCGAAAATAGAAAGGGGGTATACAATGGCAGGAGATTTAGGGGAACAGGCTATAAAGGTTGAATGGAAAGCAGTTGAAATTACCGCACAAGCCCTAAAAGCCTTAATCCGACAAATAATTGAGAACAAAGACAAAGTGCAACACGGACAGCAGAGCTTGTCAAAGCTCAATTTACAAGGGAAAAAGCTGGAACAGGTTGAGCTTACCGGTGAAGATATGAAAAACTTTCGTCGGGAGCTTAATAAATATTCTGTCGATTTTAGCGTTATGAGAGATCACGCTTCTGGAAACTACACCGTTTTTTTCAAAGGGCAAGATGTAGACCGAGTTTATACAGGGCTGCAAAAGTGTGTTCAGGACTTCGACAAGGGCAAGAAGCGGCCAATTAAAGAAGTAATGAGGGACGCAGAAGAAAAGGCAGCGCAGAGAGCCAGCGAACGCCAAAAAGCCCCTGACAAGGAAAAGAGCGCAGATAGGGGGCATGACGAAAGATGAAGCATAGCACGAAACCGGCGTTTATTTTTAGCCTTATAGCGTCTTTGTTGGTGTTTTATCTATTCAACAGAATAGCCCTTGTGTTTGAGGGGCTTTCAGGAAATCTTTTTGAAAACATCAATACTGCAATCGACGGAATATTACCGGCAATAAGGGCAAAACCGTTTTTTATCGGCACAAGTAAAACTTGCCTGACCTCTGGCCTGATCGGGGCAGTTATAGTTTGGCTGATCTACATTTACAATGTTTTCGGATCAAAAAACTTTATGAAAGGTGAGGAACACGGCACGGCACGGTGGGGAACAGCAAAAGACATTAAGCCGCTGGTTGATCCTGCGCCGGACATGAACATACCTCTTTCCGCAACGGAGCAAATCAGTGTTGGGAAAGTAAAAGACTTTGAAGCCGACCGGAACAAAAATATTGTTGTTGTCGGCGGCTCTGGATCAGGAAAGACTTTCTCTGAAATAAAGCCGTCACTTATGCAATTACATAGTTCTTATGTAATTACCGATCCGAAAGGGACTATCTTACCGGAAACCGGATTTTTGTTTACAAAAAACGGTTACAAGGTGAGAGCATTTAATACGATCGACTTTGCAAAGTCTTTGCATTACAATCCTTTATCCTACATTCGCAAAGAAAAAGACATTCTCAAAGTGGTAAGTGTCCTTATGGAAAACACCAACGGAGAGGGGCAAGGGGCAGGGGATAAGTTTTGGAAAGATTGCGAGAAATTATTATACACCGCATTTATCGCTTACCTTTGGTATGAAGCCCCGCCAGAGGATCAGAACATACCCATGATGATTGAAATGCTGGAAATGTGCAAGGTAAAAGAAGATGATGAGAATTACCAAAGCCCAATAGATATTATGTTTGAGGATTTGGAAAATGAAAAACCGAATTGCCTTGCGGTAAAACAGTACAAAAAATTTAAGCAAGCTGCCGGAAAGACGCTGAAAAGCATACTTATTTCCTGCGCTGCCCGACTTGCGCCGTTCGATATTGACGAGCTGCGGGAGATTATGCTTTATGACGAGCTGGGGCTTGACGAGCTGGGCGATCGCAAAACGGCCTTTTTTGTAATTATGAGCGACACCGATAGTACTTACTCTTTCCTTATAGCAATGATTATGTATCAAATGTTCAACCTGCTTTGTGAAAAAGCAGACAATGAATATGGCGGCAAGCTGCCGTTTCAAGTTCGCTGCTTGCTTGACGAGTTTGCAAATATAGGAAAAATTCCTGATTTTCACCGTCTGATTTCCACGATCCGAAGCAGGAACATATCTTGTATGATTATTCTTCAAAGTTTGACACAAATCGCCTCGATTTACAAAGATGATTCCGAAACAATTATAGATTGTTGCGATACCTTTGTTTTCCTCGGCGGCAAGTCTACAAAAACGACAAAACAAATAAGTGAAATGATCGGGAAAACAACGATTGATACGCAAAACATCAATGAAAGCAGGGGGCAAACTGGAAGTTATAGCCTGAACAATGCCATTTTAGGGCGTGATCTGATAGACCCCTCTGAAATAGGCCGTCTGAAAAGAACAGAATGCCTTGTACTGATTACAGGATTACCGCCGTTCAAGTCAAAGAAATACCCTACTGCAAAGCACCGGCGTTTTAAGGAGATTGCAGACGGCGGCGCACCGCTCTTTGACATTCGCAAAGAACAGGGTGCAGAAGATGAAAACTTCCTTGATAACGTCACGGCGGTACAGGAAGTACAATTAACGGAGTTGAACGCACTCATGTAAAAGCGTTTTCGGTATACGAAAATAAAAATAGAAAGCTGAGGTAAAAAGCATGGATTTACTTAATCAAGTATTGACACTGGTAACAAAATTCGCCATTATTGGCGGCGGTTTGTGGCTGGTTTGGGGCGTGGTCGTTCTGGCCGGTGGGCTTAAAGATAAAAACGGCCCTGCGTTACAGTCTGGAATATGGCAGATCGTGGGCGGTGGACTTATCATTGCAGCCGCAGCCTTGTTTAGCTCCGTCGTGTCCTAAAAATTGTGTTTGCTGCACAAAGCCGCAGCGAATGGCCTAAAAGGGCGGCTGCAAACGGTAGCAGCCGCCCTTTTAGCATAGTTGCGAAAGAAAGGAGCGTGAAAAGGCGTGTTTAAGGATTTACTAATCCAATGGATTACAGAGCTTTACGAAAAATTTATTGATATAGGGCAAAATGGCTATCTGGCAATCGGAATAGGGGCTTTCAATTCTACCATGTATGGGTATGTGAAAACCATTATGACAAGCGTTGTAATGCCGGTAGCATACGTTATTCTGGCTTTGTTCTTTGTCTTAGAGCTTTACAAAGCAAGTATCAAGGTAGACGGTGCAGGCGGCGGCTCTTCCTTTGGGGCAGAAATGGTCTTTAAGGTAATGTTTAGAATGGTGCTTTGTAAAGTGGCCGTGGACAGCTCATTGCTGTTTATGGAAGCTATATATAGTGTCGGCCAGACGATTACAACCGGAATTGCCGGAGTTGTCGCAAGCGGTTCTGTAACCGGCGGCATGGATTTAGCGGCAATTACAGCAGAAATTAACAACATGGGGCTTGGGGATCAGATAGGAATGCTCTTGGAATTGGTAATTGTGAAATTTGGCGTATGGGTGATCCTCGGCCTTGTTCAAATAATTTGTATTGCAAGATTTATAGAAATTTATGTGTTTGTGGCTATTTCTCCGATCCCCATTGCTACTTTTCCCTCGGACGATCTGAACCAAATAGCAAAAAACTTTTTGAAAAGTTTTGCGGCGGTCTGCTTACAGGGTGCATTTATTTACTTAATTCTATCTTTCTTCCCGATTTTAGTAAATGCAAATATTCTAGGAGATACAAGCGCATTTGGCTTACTGCTGTATTCTCTTATACTGGCTCTGGGCGTGTTCAGTTCTAACCGCTGGGCGAAGTCAATTTGCAACGCTATGTAAAGCCACACACGGAAAGGAGCTGAAAACATGGCTATAAGCGTACCAATCCCGAAAGAAATTACCGAATATGAAGAAAAAATCATGTTCGGCCTATCACTCCGAAAACTCATATGCTTTTCGTCAGCCGTCGTACTTGGAATAGGCACTTACTTTCTTTGTACTAAAGTGTTCGGTCTTACGATGGACACGGCAAGTTATATTATCATAGTTGAAGCGTTGCCACTTATGGCATTAGGCTTTATCAAGAAAGACGGTATGCCTTTTGAACAATATTTTGCCTTACTGATTAGGCATAAAACCGGACGCAATCAGCTTTCATATGAAACAGAGCTTCTTGTAGATGATATGCCCGATCCGGTAACTGAACCCATAGAAAGGAAATCAAAGTATGCTTGGATTTTTGAAAAAGAAACCGGCGCAGCCGGAACAAATCATAAGCTCACACGAAAAGAGCGCAAAGCACGAGCCGCAATTAGAGAATGTGCAATCTTTGAAATCACGAAAAAAAGCCGAAAGAGAAAGGGCAAAGAAACACGCCGAACGATTAAGGCAGCTAAACAAGAGTACAGAGCAGCAAAACGCAGAGCGAAAAAAGCAGCTAAAAAAAGCGGCAGCTCCCAAAAGCACGGTGCAGCAAGTTAAATATGAGAGAATGTTTGAGGACGGTATTTGTGAAGTCGAATATGGCCTTTACAGCCGGACTATAAAGTTTTCTGATATTAACTACCAGACAGCCCGACGTGACGAACAGGTTGACTTATTTACTCGCTATTGTGAAGTACTGAATTATTGTGATCCAACAATGCACTTGCAAATAAATATCATAAATCGCCGGATTGACAAGGACGCATTCAGGGAAACCATGTTTATGTCAATGCAGGGGGATAGTCTGGATCATTACCGTAAAGAAATGAACGGTATGCTGGCGCATAAAGCTCTTGAGGGACAAAATAGCATACTCCGTGAAAAATACCTTACCTTTTCCACCGGCGCAACCACCTATGAAACAGCCATTCCTGCGCTTGCCCGTCTTGAAACTGACCTTACCGGCCATTTTAAGGCTTTGGGCTGCGAAGTAGAAATGATTGGTGGAGCAGAACGCCTAGAGCTGATACACAATGTTTTCCGGCCAGACGAACGCTTTACGTTTGCCTACGATCAGCTTTTAGAAAGCAGCCTTACCACCAAATCTTTTGTTGCTCCTGATAGTTTCGATTTCAGGGAAAAACATAGATTTGAATTTGACAATCATTTAGGGCAAGTTCTTTATTTGCGTGAGCTGCCAGCGGAGCTTTCCGACAAAATTATATCGGAGCTTTCCGACCTCCCCATTGACATGAATATTGCCGTGCATATTACCAATGTAGAGCAAGGCAAAGCCTTAGAAATGGTAAGGCGGCAGATTGCTTTTATGGAAATGGAAGCAACCGGCAAGCAGGACGCAGCCGTACAAAAGGGAAGAAATGCGGAAATTGCTATACCTATGGAAACCCGCCGCAGCTATGAGGAAGCAACAAAGCTCCTTGATCTACTTGAAAATAAAAATCAGCGTATGTTTAAGGTGACATTGCTTGTCTATACATACGCTGACGATCTGGACACTTTGCAGGATAACGCCTTTCAGATCATGGCCACGGCCAGAAAAAACAATGTGAAGATAGACCGGCTCGACCTCCGGCAGCGTGAGGGCATAAACAGCATTATTCCGGTAGGAAAGAACCATGTAAATATTGAGCGAACACTTACGACGGCCAGCACCGCTATTTTCGTTCCGTTTACCACTATGGAGCTTTACCAAAAATCCGGTATGTACTACGGCCTTAATGCTCTATCCAGAAATTTAATATTCTTTAACCGCTACACCCTAAAAGCTCCAAACGGTGTAATACTCGGAACGCCCGGCAGCGGCAAAAGTTTTGCTGCCAAAAGAGAAATGATAAACGTACTCCTGAATGATCCCAATGCAGAAGTCGTTATTATTGATCCTGAACGAGAATACACCAGCCTTGCGAAAGGCTTTGACGGTGAGATCGTTCATATTTCAGCCGGAAGCAAATGTTACATCAATCCTATGGATTGTAGTATGGACTATGCCGACGAAGAAGAACCGCTGCAATTAAAAGCAGAGTTTATCCTTACAATCTGTGAGCTGCTTGTTGGCGGCAAAATGGGCTTGACCGGTGGGCAGCGGTCTATTATAAGCCGTGCTTGCAAAATATGCTATGCGCCGTACTTTGCCAACCCTGCAAAAAATGCTGTGCCAACGCTCCGTGACTTTTACGAAGTGATTAAGGCGCAGCCAGAGCAGGAAGCGCAGAGCCTAGCCCTCGATCTGGAATTATATATTGAGGGTACTCTTTCCGTATTTGCTAATCCGACAAATGTTGACACAAAAAAACGGCTTGTTGTATATGACGTTCGTGATCTTGGAAAGCAGCTCCGCACCTTTGGTATGATCGTTGTTTTAGATCAAATCTGGAATAGAATTACGGCCAACCGTGCGATAGGAAAAAGAACATGGATTTACGTTGATGAATTTCAGCTTCTTTTGAACAATGAATATTCTGCAAACTATTTCTTTGAGCTGTGGAGCCGTGCCAGAAAATGGGGAGCAATCCCCACCGGCATTACGCAAAATGTAGAAACGCTGCTGCTTTCCGATCTTGCCCGACGTATGCTTTCCAACAGTGATTTTATTATGATGTTAAATCAAGCAACCAGTGACCGCATGGAGCTGGCCGGTCTGCTTAACATCAGCAATAAGCAGCTATCTTTTGTAACGAACAGCGAAGCCGGACACGGCCTATTGTTTGCAGGAAAAAGTATTGTGCCTTTTATCGACAAATTTCCGCAAGATACAGACCTATATCAAATGATGACAACCAAAATTGAAGAAGTGTCCGACCTGCAAAAGCCGGACGCTGCTAAAAGCGCAGAAACCGAAGTTGCAGCCGCAGCAGCGGTAACGAGCTGAATTAAAGGGGGCGGCTTATGAGTAGTGATAGAACAGGAAAATATCTATCGCCGGAAGATCGGGACGATAGCATTATTGTTCCTGATAAAAGTCAAATACACCGTGAAGCCGTCCGTGATGATCTTGACACTTCCATAAGGCAAGATGTAATTAGGCAACAAGGCTATTCAGAGCAGCCGCAACAGCCTATTTACAATACAGAGAGAGCGACGCCAGAGAGCAGCCCTGCATTTAACCAGGGCAGCTCTCGGCAACCCTCTTATCATCAGGACAGCCAACAGCCTACCTATACTCGGCCAGAAAGCGGCGGCAGCACCGAAAGGGGGCAGCAATCAAGCCACCAAAGGGAGCAAAGCCGCCGCCGTGAAGAAACGCTGGATAGCGTGAGATTTGACGGTGACATTGACCTAGATCGTGAGAAAAAAAGGGATCAGCTCGGCTTTCGGGACGATAAACAATATAGCACGGCTGAAAGATATAGCCATATAAACGACGCAGAACAACGGCGTGACACTCAAAGCGTCATGTATGGAACAGTAGAACAGGACAGCAGCGACCGGCGCAGCGTTGGGGGAGCTGCCGGAGCTGCTACCATAGCCGGAGCTGCCGGAATTTTCAAAACAGAAGATCGCAGCGCATTTGCTTCCTCAATAAAAACGTCCGTTGAAGATAGCATAAAAGGTGATATTAAAGCGGCTGAAGCTGCGGCATTTTCAGATCGGACTTGGGGGGACAAAACCGGAGAAAAAAAGGGTCTATTAAAGACGGCTGCGGGCGTTGTGGGTAGGGAAGTAGAAGCAGCGGTAGGACAGGGCGGCAAAGACGGAGATATTGACGATCGGGCAAAAGGGCAAGCTCAAAAATTCGGATATAAAGCCGGTAAGTTTACTGCGCTTGGGGGCTTTTCCGTTGGCCGTGGCGCAATTCGGCTCGGCCGATACGGTAAAAAGTTGTCGAATGATGTTGCTAAAGGGCTGCTTTCTGGCGGTGAAGCAAAAAAGTTGTTTTCGGACAGAGCAAAAGCAAGCATAACCGGATCAGGGAAAACTATTGGCGGCATTATCAAAACCGGCACACTCCATGCCATAGAGGACTTCAAAGGCTCGGACGATTTGGGTATGCAAGCCATAACAAAACCTAAAGACGCAGTTGTTAAAATGAACCGGTTAGGGAAAACGGTAAAGGCAACCGGACGCACTTTTTCAAAGAGCATTAAAACAACAAAAAAGCTCGCACAAAAAATACAAGAGGGCGGGAAAGCCGTATTTGCGCTTGGGAAAAAACTGTTTTCTAATCCTGTGGTTTTGAAAGGAATAGGAATAGCTGTACTGGCCGTGGTGGTTGTGGCCGTTGTCGTGTCGGTGGTTTCCTCAATTACAAGCATTTTTCCGGCTCTCTCTCTCAAAAGTGAAGATTATGAGTTATCGCAAACTTACCTTTATGTTACGGAGCTGGACGCTCGTATGACAGATGATATTGTCAATGAGGACACCCGCCTACATATCCCGCCGATTGACGAATACCGGTACTATGTGAATGGTGGGGAAGTGTCGAAAGATAGTATTGACGTATATACCGACGCAGATTTGATTTTGACATACCTTGATAGCCGGTATGAAGATTACACCTTTTCCGGTATCATAGGTGGGCTGTTTGGAACGAATGTAAAAGATGAAGTCAAAGCAATCCATGAGCAGCTTCATCAAGTAGAAAAAATAAGATGGACAGAAGAAATAGAACACAAAAGTACTTCCATTGATCCAATAACCAATGAACCCACAACGGACATAACGATAGAATACGTCTATCACATGGATATTTACCTTACTACGCAGACTTGGGACACATATTATGAAGCCCAAAAAGACACCCTGCTAACACCGGATCAGCAAGAGCAGTACGACGCACTTAAAGATATAGGGGCATATACTTTCCGGCAAGAGCTTTCCAGCCCCTTTAAGGGGACGGATTGGTCTGTCTATGTAACTTCCCGCTGGGGCTGGCGTATACACCCTATCAGCGGAGAATTAAAGCAGCATTTAGGGCTTGATATTGCTATGGCAGGGGGAACGCCTATAAACGCCTGTAACAGCGGTACAATCGAAGTAGGTTATGACGCTGACGGCTGGGGCAATTATGTAAAAGTCGTTATGGAAAACGGAGATTATACCCTATACGGACATATGAGCAGCGTTGCGGTATCTTCCGGCCAACAGGTAAAAACCGGTGATATTGTGGGGTATGTAGGAACAACCGGCGCAAGCACCGGCAACCATTTACACCTTGAATATCATAAAAACGGCAAAAATCTTAATCCCTTGATTTTTACAGAGTGCGAAAAAACAGAACCATAGAAAGGAAGTATTAACATGGCGAAAAAGAAAAGTATTGAAGAAATGAAAGCGGAGCTGGCCGCTCTGGATCAGAGGATCGAGGACGGCACAAAAAAGCTGGCAAAGCTCCGGCAATCAAGACAAACCCTGAAAAGTGAAATTGATACTGCTGAACTTTTTGAAATTAAAGGGCTTCTTGATGAAAGGCAGCTTACCTATGAACAGGCAAAGGATATTCTTAATAAGGCTAATCCAGTATTGAGTAAGCCGGATCAGAATGTTTAATTTTGAAAATTAACATTCAAAAACAGAAAGGGGAGATAAAATTGATCCTGATTATCGCTGAAAAACCGTCTGTGGCGGGAGAAATTGCAAAAGTTGTAGGCGCAACCAAAAGAGAAAAAGGCTACCTTTCCGGTGGAA
>ENA-UOOE01000719-UOOE01000719.1-fermentation-metagenome-genome-assembly--contig:-NODE-719-length-30915-cov-346.441121_pt1 | contig 30915 bp, 36 predicted proteins | sample MGYA00245776_ERZ724021 | MGnify/ENA primary metagenome ERZ724021 (study PRJEB28704, sample SAMN03018321) | fermentation metagenome | biome: anthropogenic terrestrial biome; feature: soil... | reverse complement strand
ACTATCTTATCAGCATCTTCAGGGGGTATTATGCCCTGTTCCTTGAGCATGGTTGTGTGTGCGACGTTACATTTAATATCTGCCAGGAATATGCGTTTGTCAAATTCCATGGATGATGTGAATGATGCAGCATCGCTTGTCATCTTTCCTTTTAATCTTCCAGATCTGAGATTCAAAAAGTTCACCTGAAAATTTGTTGAATTAAAAATTAATAAAAATAAAGAAATTAAGTTATTCAACTTATGTTTAGTTGAATTTAGAATGTTTTTTCAATTTAATTTTTAAATTTAAGCTGTTAAATCTTAAATCTATTTTTTGTCCTTTTTCCACTGGGTGTAACCGCATCTTCCGCATGCGTACCTGTCTCCGTGGTCAGCCATAAAGACTCCGTGGGAACATCTTACACACTCTGGGTTTTTCCTTATGATCTTGTTATCCTTAACTTCGTAAAGCTGGTATTTTTTCATAGATACATCCTCCCTTGGGTTTTAATTATAGATTAATTTTTATAAATAAATGATATTGAATTTTTTTTATATGTTTGTTAATTGAAATCGTTTATTTCATTGAAAATTTGATTTCAATTAAAATTGATTTCAATCAATCAGAATCAATTTGATATTTTTTTTTGAAAAAGAATATTTGGAATGTGTGGATCGTTTCAATCCAAATTATTCCTCAGTTTCCTCTTCAGATTCCTTTTCAAGTTCTTTGTTTTTGGATATAACATGTTTTGTTTCGATTTTAGAGAGGTTTTCCTCTGAATCGTAAAGTTTTGCATATCCAACTGCTTTACCTTCACCGTAGGATGGTTTAACACTGTCCACAACCAGAAGGTTTTTGTCAACGTTTAAGAGTGCTACAAGTCTGTTTTTAACGTCAAGAATCTTTGGAGTAGATTCTCCCTGGTATGTGCATTCGAAGCGTACTTCTGTTCTGTTTAAAAGTGGATTTTCGATCTGTTCGTTTATATTGATATCCATTATTATGCCTCCTCTAACATTTTCATCAGGCGTTCTGCCGTTTCTTTAATTTTATCAACTTCACAAAGCACCACACCCTCCCCAGGTTGGCCGTATAATATTATAGAGCCTGAAGGGGCCATTAGTGCACATGGAATAACAGCAAGATCCTCTTCACCCTTAACTGTGATCAAAACATTGTGTTTTGAATCCATGAGTTCAAAGGCTTTTTCAATTGTCTTCCACAGCTCATCTGTTATTGTTCCAGGTGGGTTTTCTGTTTTTAATGTGATGTTATCGTAATTTATTTCCTCTTCAGATGGTCTTCTTTCGATCTTGTTATCAACAATACCCAAGTTTGGCATTATTCCTGCTTCAAGGATGTTACCTGTTGTAACGTCACCTATTGAAATGATAGGATTCCCATTCTGAATGGATGATTTTAAGATTTCTTCTGTATCTTCTATTGAAGGATAGAGTTTTCCGAATGGTTTTTTAAACTCTGATCTCATTTCTTTTTTAAGTATTAACACTATCTAACCCTCAGGGCATATTCTCCTGGAAGTGTTATGTGCAGATCACTTGCAATGTTTGAGTTTTCAGGATCCAACACTATTAAAAAGCCACTCCAGTTTTTTGAAGTTGGTATGTTACACACTGCACACCTGTCTTCTTCCATGATCCTGTGGCATTTTGTGCATGCTTTGGTAACCATTTACTTCTTCTCCTCTGTCTTTTTAGTTTTTTTATTCTTCTTGTCCTTTTCTTCCTGGATCCATTCCACTCTTCCAAGGCCTGGTTGTCTCATTGTGAGACCTATTTTGGTCTCTTTAGAGGATTTTCCTTTAATGCTCAGTGCGACGATTCTTGCACGAACCCGGTTACCTTCTTCAAGGCTTTTCTTGGATTCTTTTCCTATGAGGGCTCCTCTTTTTCCATCGTAGTTTATGTAATCATCTGTAACCTGCGAAACGTGTACAAGTCCGTCCATGGGTCCGATGCGTATGAATGCTCCGAATTCCATTATTTCTATGACTTCCCCTTCCACAACTTCGTGTAACTCTGGTTTGAAGGACAGTGCTGTGAATACGACATCATGGTAAGCTGCACCATCGCCCATTATAACTTTTCCGATGCCTATTTCTTCAATTTCCTTGACTGTTACCATCAATCCCAGTTTTTTGTCTATCTTTCCAACGTAGCTTTCGTTTAAGATTTCTACAGCCACTTCTTCAAGTGGCTCTTCAAACCGGCTTGGTGGGATTCTCACAGTGTCTTCTATTTTGGATACTAAATACAATCAAATCCCCCTAATTCCTGCTTTAATATAAATTAAGCAAACCTAAACATAATAATCCATCTAACGATACACTTCTTTTAATTGAGTATTGTTATTGGATCTGATTAACTTCATTTAAATTAATTTTTATTGGATGTTCCATTTAACTCTGACTTTTAGAACTTACATTTCATCGTAGAGTTCTTTAGAATGTTTAATGGCTTCAAATGCTTTCTCTGCGTTGTCCCATCCAAGTACTTCAGTTGTTTTGCCTTCGAGTCTTTTGTACTCTGTGAAGAAGTGTTCTACTTCATCAAGGAACTGTTTTGGGATATCTGTAATGTCTTTAACATCGTTGTACCTTGGATCGTTTACTGGAACACCAAGGATCTTGTCGTCACTGTCTCCACCGTCTATCATTCTCATGATACCTATTGGCCTGGTTTCTATGACACAGCCGGGGAATGTTGGTTGATCCATCATGACGAGTATGTCCATGGGGTCTCCATCGTCCCAGAGGGTTTGTGGTATTATACCGTACTCCGCAGGGTAGTGGAATGGAGAGTAGAGAACCCTGTCAAGTGCAAATGCTTCCTTATCTTTATCGTATTCATATTTGTTCCTTGATCCTTTTGGAATTTCCACAACAGCGTATAAAACGTCTGTAGATGGTCCTGTTGGTATATCCTTCCAGAGATTCATATGATTCCTCCAAAAAACCTTGAGAGAACCTTTAAGGTTCATCAAAAGATAATCTTTACTCAATTTTAATAATTTTTATTTTTAACAGATCAATGTTAATTAACAAATCAATGTTAAATGTGATTATGAAATGATCATCATTTATTCTAATTAATTTTTAAATCCTCAATGAATTTTAATAATTTTAATTAAAATATTATAAAATTTTATTATAAAATTTTTCTATAAATGGGTATGTCCATCAACAGCAAGATAACTTCTTTGACGAAGATAAACAACGGTTATTCCTCTTTTTTTTGCCCTGTTTCTCAGTTCACGGTCATTTGTACATAGTACATCTCTGGAATCGGGTTTGAACATTTTGAGGAGTGCATTATCAACATGTTCTCCCCTATCAATTTCAAGTTCCAAGGTTTTCACTGGTTCAGAATTCGCTATTTTAATGGCCACTCCTGATGCAATTCTGTCTTTACCTTTGGATCTTTTTTTTATGACCTCAAGTTCTCTTAAAACAGGTGATGGAACAACGTAACTGTATGAGGGTAGGATGCGCTCAAGTTCACTGATGATGTCAACGTGAAATTGAGCGGGTATCATAAAAAATTTGCATCGAGAACTGCAAATGGTTTATTTAATGATACCATATCCAATTAACCTCCATCTTGCACCTACACGCCTACTGAGTGCAACTCTCTGACCTTCCTCAGCACATACTGGTAGTTTGAGTTTGACCTCAACCTCTTTTTTCCTGGCGCTTTTAACAACTCCAATGGTTGTTGTTGTTCCTATGTTTATCATGAGTGGTTCTGATGATTTTATAGGGTCAACATCACGTTCTTCCTTGGTACCAACCACGCGTTCAAGTAGTTTGGTTTTCATTGTGAACTCATGCATTATAGGTGGTAGTGTTCCAGGTTTTCCTGCAACTGATCCAGAGAGAGAATCTGCCTTTGTGAGTGCAGGGTCAAGTTTGGTTCCAACTCCAATGAGTCCTCCAGGCCCAACCTCTTCAACAGCTTCATCAGCTGCAACAAGACCTGTGATTTCAGAGTATAAACTTATCCATTCAGTTTTACCCTTTTTCTTAACCTGTATTCCAGGTTTTATTTCGATCTCATCGCCGACTTTGAGTTTTCCCTGAACAAGGGATCCTCCTATGACTCCACCCTGAATTTTTGTGGGTTTACATCCTGGTTTGTTAATGTCGAAGGACCTTGCAACGTACATCCTTGCAGCCTTCCTCAGTGAACGTCTTGGAGTTCTCATTTTCTCCTGTATGGTTTCAATGAGAATGTCTATGTTTGCTCCTTGCTGGGCAGATACGGGTATTATAGGTGCGTCTTCTGCACAAGTACCCTTTACAAACTCTTTTATTTCTTTGTAGCTTTCTATTGCCCTTTCCTTTGAAACAATGTCTATTTTGTTCTGGACCACTATAACATCTGTGACTCCTATAACATCAAGGGCCATTAAATGCTCTTTAGTTTGTGGCTGTGGGCATGGTTCGTTTGCAGCTATAACAAGAACTGCACCGTCCATTATCGCTGCACCTGAGAGCATGGTTGCCATGAGTGTTTCGTGTCCAGGTGAATCCACGAAGGATACTTTCCTGAGTAGTTGTGTTTCCTTTCCACAGTTCTCACATATCTCTGCTGTTGTGTAGCACTGTGGTTCAGGACACTCAGTACACCTGCGGAAGGTTATGTCAGCATAACCCAACCTTATTGAGATACCCCTCTTGGTTTCCTCACTATGGGTATCTGTCCATATGCCCGATAGGGCCTTTGTCAAGGTTGTTTTACCATGATCAACGTGCCCTACAAGCCCAATGTTTATTTCGGACTGTATTTTCACAAGTTACACCTGTAAAAAATTCTAATCCTCACTCTGTTCTTCTTTGTTTAAAAGTTCAGCTATGGTTTTGCTGCCCTTCTCTGCAATGATTGTGTTGATCTGTACTATATCATCGGAGATTGTATTTCCCCTGACGGTTTTCCTTCTTCTCTGACCGTCTCTTTTTGGTTTGAAACCTATACCGTTGGATAGGAGACTTTTCATCCTCCTTGGGCCGTCAACATCTTTCTTCATTGGAAATCCGTTTTTGTCGCTTCCGCCGGTTAATTTAAGTTTGTATCCTGTTAAACCAACTAGAGAGGCATCGAATTCATCACCGATCTTTAATCCTACGAGTTTCTTTGACTCTGCAGCTTCAACTTCAACTTGATGGCTGTTTGCGCCTTCTGAAATAACTAATTTAAATGCCAATCTATCTCCTCCATCTTATTCTTGGTTTTTTATAGTCTATATTATTTATCGTTTTCCATTGTAGAAACTTCAATGATAATGATAATTATATTTTGATATTATATTTCAATTTGAGGATTTATAATCTTAAAAAATCCTTTTTGATCTTATTTGAATTGTGTATTTATGGGTTAATATTCAACCCTTAAACCCCATAAGGAGTCTTCTTTTCTTTTTATCTCAACTATCTCGTCGAGTACTTGAAGTTCATCCTCTGAGAGTTTGCCCTTGAGTTCTGATTCAAGGATTTTGAAGTGGTTTTCAGGTATGTCCACGTAAAGAACGTCTCCTTCCTCAAAGTCCTTCTGGAAAACAGCGTCTTTGATGGCCATTGCAACCTTCTGACCCCTTGCAGTTGAGGGTTTGTTTTCTCCCTTATCCTGCATACTCTCAACCTTCCCAACACGTTCACCATGCTCGTTTATTAGGCCATAATCCTTCTTCATGGTTCCTGCAAGGACTTCTATACCTGCAATTGCAGGTTTGCTGTGTCTGAAAACGAGTTTAGGAATTATTCTAAGTTTTGCAGGTTTTATAACTGCATCAAGCCATTCTTTTCGTTTACGTTCCTCTGCAGCATCCATCCACTCTTTGTAATCCTCTGTAAGTTGGTATATAACATTTGCAGAGAAAAGTTTTAGGTTGGAACTCTTTATTTCTTCCATTGCAGATGGAAGTACCTTTACGTTGAATGCTATGATCACACCATAGAGTGGGTTTTCCTTCTGGACTATGGCTGTGTCAAAGACATCACGCCTTGAAACATCACCTATATCTGCAACCCTTATGGGCACTTCCATGGCCTTGAGCATGTTAACCAATGCTTCAAGGGATCCAAGGGTATCTGCCTTTACAGTCACACCCATTTCATCGGTGTCTATTTTTATACTCTCAATTTCACTTAAGATCTCTTCTTTAACCTTGTTAAAATCCTTGCCTGCAACCCTCAGTGGCGATCCTGACATGACATCTTCGATGTTTGGTGCCACGATCTTTATACCTGCAGCTGCAACAACTTCATCAACCTTTTTAAAACGTTTTTTAGACTCCCTCATCTCTTCAAGGGGCCTTGGTTTTAGAAGGGATCTTATCTTGGTTGTTATAATTTCTTTATCAGTTGTAAGGGCTATTGTATCCTTTTTTTTGAGAATTCCATCGTATATAACTGCATCAACAGTTACTCCAAGTCCGGTTTCCTCTTTGACTTCGAGGATGGTTCCCTTTGCAGGGGAATCAGTTTCTATTTGAAGCTGTTCCTTGAGGTACTGCTGTGCAAGCCCCATCAGCATGGCCAAAAGTTCAGCTATTCCTTCACCGGTTTTTGCACTTATTGGAATGATACTTATCTGTCTTGCAAAATTCTGAACCCTGTCAAATCGTTCAGATTCAAATCCTTCCTCGTGAAGTATTCCAACCAGTTCGTAGATGTTGTTGTCCAGTTTTTCCTGAACACTTCTGGGCTGTTTGTTGTAGGTCTCAAGGAATGAAAGACCTTTGTGGGTTTCCCAGCCGTAGATCTTATCGATCTTGTTGGCTGCAACTACGAATGGGGTTTTGCACATTTTGAGTATGTTCAAGGCCTCATAGGTTTGGGGCTTGAAACCTTCATTGGAATCAACGATTAGAATTGCGAGATCTGCAAGTGCACCACCCCTCTTCCTGAGGGTTGTGAAGGCTTCATGGCCTGGAGTGTCAATGAAGAATAGTCCGGGTAGTGTTTCCCTGATGTCCAGTTTTTTCAGAAGGTCTCCGCCGATGTTGTCTATGACGTCCATTGGAATCTCAGTTGCACCTATGTGCTGGGTTATTCCTCCAGCTTCCCTCTGGGCTATGGCACTGCCCCTTATAAAATCCAGGAGTGTTGTTTTACCGTGGTCAACATGGCCAAGAACAGACACTATTGGTGATCTAATCTTCAATTTTATCCTCCAGATAACCATTAAAATTTGAATTTTTGTATGCTTATGTTTTGTTGATAGTATATTTTAGTGTAATATACTGTAAATTCTGTAAAATTATCCTTATTTTAATTTTCAGGATAATATTGGTTAAATTGAATCGTTATTGAATCCTTTGATTCATGAAACAGATGTTAAAATTTGAAAAAAAGAGCTTAAAAATTAAACGCTCTTCAATCAACTCTTTTTTTAAGGTTCTTCGTATATCAGTTCTTCATCAGGCAGAACGTATTCGCAGATTTCAGATTCATCGAAAAATAGTGATATTTCTCTTTTTGCAGAATCTGGTGCATCTGAAGCGTGTATTATGTTTCTACCAGTGTCTATGGCATAGTCGCCCCTTATTGTACCCATATCAGCTTCCTGAGGGTTGGTGGCTCCTACCATTTTCCTGATCATGCTTATGCATTCTTCGCCTTCAATGACTGTTGCAAGCACTGGGCCGGAGGTTATGTAGTCAACGAGGTCTTTGAAGAATGGTTTTTCAGCGTGTTCTCCGTAGTGTGTCTGGGCAAGTTCCTTGTCTATAACCATCATCTTTGCAGCCAGTATCTTGAGTCCGCGTTTTTCAAAACGGCCTATGACTTCTCCGGCAAGTCTCCTTTTAACTGCATCAGGTTTGAGCATTACGAAGCTTCTCTGTTTCATTGTTTAACCCACTTAACCTTTCTTGGAACTCTTCCGAGTTTTATCCTGTTTTTCTCACATTTGCTGCTGCAGAAGAAATAAACTGTTCCGTCCTTTTTGACGTACATCTTTCCTGTACCTTCTTCAATTTCTTCTCCGCAGAATGAACATGTTCTCATATTAAACACCTGTCTGTCTATGGGGTACGGATTTCCTTAGCTTCCCGTATTGTGTCCAGCAACATTAAAACGTCGCCTTCTTTTATTGCGCCCATGACGTTTCTGGTCAATATTCTACCTTTATCTCTTCCATCGAGTATTCTACATTTTACCTGCATGACTTCTCCAGTCATTCCAGTTCTTTTGAGAACTTCAATCACTTCAGCAGGAGTTGCTTCTCCCATTACAATCACCTTCAATAAATGAGAAAGGTATTGGTTTGATAGACTCCTTTATGAGTCCCCTAAACCTTTCTTGTAAAAATAGTTCTATTTTTTGAGTTCTTCGACTTTCTCAACGATGTCTTTGATTAAGTCTTCAGCTTCGCCTGCTTCTATTATACATGCGGATGCTGTACCAACGTTGAGACCTGCTGCTTCTCCTAGCTCATCCTTGGTTGGGATGTAAACGTAAGGAATCTCTTTTTCTTCAGCAAGTACAGGTAAGTGTGCTGCTATTTCTGGTGGTTCGATGTCCTCAGCTATTAAAACGAGTACTGCGTTACCCCTTTCTATGGTTTTGGTAACCTCGTTTGTTCCTTTACCTACTTTACCTGTGTCTTTTGCTATTTCTAGAGCTTCGTAAGCTTTGTCAGCTATTTCTTTTGGTACGTCGAATTTAACATACATTGCTTTTGCCATTTTTTTACCTCCTTTTTCATCTGGTTTTAACCATCCATCGGCAGATCTTACTTTTACATTTCAAACTATAAAAGTTCTTCCGATCAGGCAATGACTTAAATTTAATCATTTAAATCAATTGGTGTGTTTAAATTTTTGTTTAAACAACTACCTGGAACATCCCATTTATCAAATCTCTTTTTGGGGAATTATCCAAGGGTTAAATCCTATTTAAAACCTATTTAAACTTAAAAATACATGATTTTAGAAGTTCAAAATTAGTTTATTAGATGTTTCAGCATCATAGTATATATACTTTCTTTATGCCTTTTAGATGCTGATTAAACATCTCTGCTACATGACTTTTATTCTTTGCGGATATAAATTCCAATTATTTCCTGAACCCCTCTTGAAACTCTTATCTTTAGATTTTATACCTTAATTCTCATCTGAAAGTTTCAAAAGGAAAGAATCAGAGAATTTAACATCGTAGTATTCAAAATCATGTGATATCCTGTTGAAATGTTTCACACCCTTTTCTGTTAAGGTGTACTCTGTTTCATTTGTTATTATCAGTTCTAAATCCATTAATGGACTTACTATCTCAGAGAAGTTTTGCCTGTAATTGAACTCTTCATGGGGTGTTAATTTCAGCTCTGAAAGCACAGGTATGTAACGGGCTTTAAAAGCATTTTCAAGGGATTTTATCAGTCCTTCTTTTGTTTTAATATCTTTCCTATGAATTGCAAACAGTATCCAGAACTGGAAGGATTCATAATGGTTCAGTTTCATGTAATCTCCGAATGCAGTTTTGTACTGGGATAGATCGGTATCATCACCTTGGTATGAGGATATTGCTTCCTTTGAAAGTCCAATGACATCTTTCAATATTCCTAAGGATATGAATATTCCCACGATGGCATCAACGTAGTATATTCCGTAGATAGAGAAAATTGCACCTAAAATCACGGCAGATCCTATCATTATATGGTTCTTTGAATCAACGGATTGTGATACAATGGTTAAATTGTTCCTTTCCCGTCCAATGTGTCGTTGATAGATGAACAGGAAAATTGCAGTTAGTATGGCTATGAATTCAACAGCCATAACCAGGTAAGCATGGGAGATTGGTGTGAGCGTACCTGTTAATGCAACTAGTATCCTCCTTAGGGCTTCAGAACCCACACTGAAGGCCGCAACAAAGAGCATGAAGATAACAAGAACTGTACTTAGGAATTCTCTGTGAATCTTTAGTCCCAGCCAGACCAAAAATGCCGAAATTGTGTCTGTTGTGGCATCAGCACCATCTGCTATTAAACCAACACTTCCAGTAACCAAACCCGAGGACAACTTCATGATGGCCAGGAAGAAATTGATGAAGATGGTGTTTCTTGCAGCAGATGATGTTTCAAGCAGATCCTTCTCAATTAAACTGCTCCTTTTTTCCATTCTTTTGATTAGTTCGCTGGCTTTTTTGTTACCTTTCTCAGTCAACTCGTAAGTTCCATTGGGGTTGCATGTTGCCAGACTATTTTTTACAAGGGTCTCACATTCAAGGCCTGCATCTATGCCTACTTCTTTTGAGCTGTCATTTCTTCGTTCCTTGTAGTAAACTTCGTAAATGCTGTACCTCAACCTTGAGAGATATGTGAAGGTTGTTTCAAGGGATGATTTGTTATCTTCATGCCACTGCTGGTACCATATCTTTGAAATAAAAATAACTGTTTTATCGTTTAGATCCATGACACTCAGAGGATTCTCCTTGTAGAGCGCCATTAGAAGAAATTTATCGTAACCGATAAGGGCTTTATCCTTTAGTTTAGAATTTTTTTTCACGTAAATGCTCCTTAATTATATGAAATTGTATTTTTCCCTAACATGTAGTTTACATAATTCTTACAATCAACATTTAAACAAATCTTTCCAACACTAAGAGAGCTACATAAACGGTACTGCACCACTTTGGTATTATTAAGGACAATACGGTTGCTGTTAATGACACTCCCACAAAAAGGAGGCATGTTAATTTTATACTCTTTATTTTTGTTTTATCCATTTTTTTGCTGATTAACCCTTTTTTAGTTGCGTAATGCCAGTTTAAATAGAGCAAACTTGCAATTCCTAATAAGTTTAAGTTGAATATGAGTTGAGATATTGTGTAACCACTGTAATCTCCGCTTATTTCTGTTGAAAATGGAACTATGGCAATAAAAAGAAGCCATATTATGTTTATCCATAAAAATACACTGTCCACATGTTTCACATAGTGTAACTGTTTATGATTGGCTGTCCAGAACATTGCAAGAAGAATAAAACTTAAAACAAAATTGAAAAATGGAAATGCTATGGTGTAAATAGCTTTTTGTATGGATGCATCTGATACTGGGCCGGATACTGAGGGCACTCCTATGGTCAAAACTATCAATGTCATAGCTATTGCAAAGATACCATCTGTAATAGCTAAGATACGGTCTGTGGTCATGTAATCTGATTCTTTAAAATTATCCAATTCAATCTCCCCTTGCTAATAAATTAGTGGTTATGAATTATTGTTTTCAACGTTTTATATGTTTCTTAATTGAGTACAATGTCACCAATGACTTGTTCACAGATATTTCTATTATGAAAAAAAGTTTAAAGATTGAAATGATTTTATATTTGGGCTAAGAATTGAATCTTATGGAACAATCCTTTTTTAACCCCAAAATTAACTTTATCTTTAATAATATTACTTTTTGTGGAGATAAGAATACTAACTTGGGTCAGGGAATGGCATTCAGATCCCAGTTTTAAAAACAGAGTATTGAACTATTTTACTGATTCAAAAATAGTTTAAGGCTTAAAAAAATGATTTAAATAAATACTAAAACTAACAATTAAAATTGATGTAAAAACTAGTTAATATAATCAAAAAGAAAGATAGTTAAGGGACTTAGCGTCCTTTAACTGCCATTTCTATGTCAGATGCTTTTATTGTTTTCCTTCCAGCGTGTTTTGCAAGTTTAACAGCCTGTGAAGCTATTTCTTCGCCTTTTTCTTCTAATACTTTTGCTAGAGCTTCCCTAGCATCGTCGCTGACCCTTTCTGCACCTGCATTTTTTATTATTCTTCCTATTGGAGCAATTGGTAATTCCATCTTTAATCACCTCATTTTTGTATATTAGTTATATTACTCTGTTGTCATACTGCTATATATATTTATCGTTTTATTTGGTGATTTTTTGATGATCTGTGTGCTGATGGGTCATGTCATGGTCATCCATATGATCTTGGGTCAGCCCATGACAAATTATGTGGTATTGGGACACTCATAAAAAATTAGAATAGAAATAAGTTTTGATTTTCCCTAAAAAAAATTGTAAGAGGAAATCCATTATTTACCAGTAATAATACGTGAAAGAGCATTAATATCTGCTTCAACTTCAACAGGCTTTTCACACGCATTTATGGCAGTATTAGGGTCTTTTAACAGATGTCCAGTCACAATACAAACTACTTTTTCTCCCTTATCCACTTTACCGGTTTCAACTAACTTTTTAAGCCCTGCAATGGATGCTGCAGACGCAGGTTCAACACCAATTCCCTCGGTTCTTGCAAGTAATTTCTGGGCGCTGAGTATCTCATCGTCGGTCACAGTCTCGGCAAGACCATTGGAGTCATAGATTGCACGGAGAGCTTTTGCTGCACTCACAGGTGCACCGATTCTTATGGCTGTTGCTACTGTTTCAGGGTTTTCAACAGGCACAATATCCTTTTTACCATTCTTTACAGCGTTGTATATTGGTGCTGCACCTTCTGCCTGGATTCCAGTCATCATTGGCAGTTCATCAATGAATCCTGCATTGTAGAACTCGTTTACACCCTTCCATATTGCAGATATGTTTCCTGCATTTCCAACAGGCAGTATTATCCTGTCTGGGGATTGCCATCCAAGGTCATCAACGATCTCAAATCCAATTGATTTTTGACCCTCCAGTCTGAAGGGGTTCACTGAATTTAAGAGGTAAAGCTGACCCTGAAGTGCCAGGGCGGTTATTGCCTCAAGGGCTTCATCGAAGTTTCCTTTAATGGAGATTACATCAGCTCCATGGAACATTGCCTGGGCAAGTTTTCCAAGGGCAACCTTTCCAGCTGGTAGAAGCACCACGCATCTTTTGCCTGCACGTGCTGCATAGGCTGCCAGTGAAGCTGAAGTGTTTCCAGTTGATGCACATCCAACAGTGTCAACACCAAGTTCAACTGCCTTGGTGATTCCAACACTCATTCCCCTATCTTTGAAGCTTCCAGTTGGATTGGAACCTTCAACCTTCACGTAGAGGTCCACTCCAAGGTCTTCTCCAAGCTTCTGACATCTTACGAAGGGTGTTCCTCCCTCTTCAAGGCTCACGATCTTTGATTGGTCAACAGGCATGAACTCCTTGTACTTCCACATGGTTGATTTTCGACAGCTAAAAACATCTTTTGAAACATCTGGGTTGCATTCCACCTCTAATATGGAACCGCATTCTTTACAAGTGTAAATTATTTCATCAAGGGCGTACTCTGCACCGCAGGATATACATCTTATCATCATCTCACCTTTTTTAACTTTCAAATAACTTTTTTTTAAATTTTAAATAAAATTTTAGGGTTATGTGTTATTTTTAATCTTAAAATAACCCTAAAAATTTACGAATTTAATCTCATGTGTAAATGGATAATTACAAAACATCTCTATTTTTCTTTCAGTCTATTTTATTCATTTTATCTTTATTAAATATAGATTTAGATTTTTCATGATATAAAAATTGATTCAACAGTAATTCAGAATTCAAACTAATTCCTCAAAAAAATTCAATGGTTTCAATTAATTAACAATTCCCTAGTTGAAGATGATTTGAATGCCTGAAAAACAGTAAAGTGAAGAAAAAGATAAGTAATGGAATTAATTCACGTTTATAGCGTACTTTGAATGTAGTTTCCCCATGCGATACTTAGATTTGCTTCTATGAATGCTGCGATGATGAGCAGTACAACGGCGATCACAAAAAGCTTGAGTGATTCACTGATTTCATCCATGTGGCTTTCAAAAACATACTTCATTTGGGTTACGGTGGATATGTCTGATCTTATGTGTAACATATCCTTAAACACATTTACAATCCAACTTGTGAGTCTGAATCCCGCAGCTCCTGCTATAATGATTCCAATGATCTCAAAAACTCCATGGGGTATTGTGTATACTACGAAGTTGCCAAGTGGGTACTGGGTTGCTGCATATCCAAGGAAAAGTCCGTTCAAGGCTAAAAAATAGAATGTGCCAATTCCAAGGATTAATCCTCCAAGGTAAATAAACAATGCTATCTGAATGTTGTTTGTGAATATTGATAGGGTGGTTAATTTAAGCTGTCCCTCAGTGATCCTCTTTTTAAAGTCCGACATCACAAGACTCAGTATACTGTCAAGGGCACCTGAAAATGCGTAACCCACGAATATGGATATTACGAATATGGTGGCAGAAAGAATCAAAAAGGTTTCATTTCTCCTGTAAAGGCCGCTGAAAAAGCCATCGTATTTATCTTTTTTAAGCATGTCCATCTTCCTCTTAAGTAATCTTAACAATTACGTCAATAATTCATTATTCCATATTACTACTTGTCCATTAAAACTTTTTCGGCAACATTCATTGCTTCTTTCCTGCTTTTTGAGATGTCTTCAAAGAAGGCTCTCATCATACTTGAAGCCCTAGCTTTACATTCACCGCACATAACTGCACCATTCTTACAGTCATGGTAGATCTCCTTGAGCTCATCATCGGATTTTACAAGGTGGTAAAGTAGCATTTCATAGACAGAACAATCTTCAGGAACTCCTCCCATTTCCTTCTGTTCAGCGAGGCTTTCCCTTCCTCCTGTTTTTGCAGATTTGATCTTCTTCTCGGCAACCTCAGGACTGTCACTTAAAAATATTGCAGTTTTTGGCTTGCTGCTGGACATCTTATCTCCTGTGAGCCCTGTTATGAACCTGTGGTAAGTTGAAGATGGGGCAATGAAGTTGAATTTGGATTTGAAACGTTCTGCAATGTCCCTTGTTAACCTTATATGTGGATCCTGATCTGGACCTACAGGCACAACTGTGGGTTTGGGGCCACCACATTCCTCAAGCTGAGGATGAAGAATATCTGCAACCTGCATGAGTGGAACGTACAAATGTGAGATGTTTGTAGAACCTCCAAAACCATATATTGCCTTCATCTCATTGAGGTTCACCCTGCGACCAAGCACGTAGGCAAGATCTCCAACGAGTTTGTTTTCAGACTGAAGGTAAGTGTGAACATTTTTTTTGTTAAAATCAAGGCCAAGTGCTATGTAATTGGTTATATACTCCTCTACAGCAAGCTTTCTTGAGTCTTCAAAGTCAACTTCCCTTGCGGAGTAGGATTCCATGTCTGCTATGGGTATGTAGATATCTGCACCCTTTGCCTGGTACCATACAAGCTGATCCACTATCATCTTGTGGCCGATGTGCATTTTACCACTTGGCATCATTCCACTTACAACTGCAAAGTCTGAACCTTCCCTCATTGCCTTTACAATTCTTCCGTAGTCCCTCTGACCGAAGATTATACCCCTCTTCATGAGCATGTGGGGATCATCTATGTCATCGATCATATCTGAGAATGGTTTGATTCCAAACTGTTCTATAAGCTTTTCATAGTCTACAACTGCTGAACTCCATGGATCTATCACTGAATCACCTTAAATTCATTATATTAAACTTAAATTCATATATTAATCCCTTAACATTAAATATTCATTAACATTAAACAAAATTTCATCAACATATAAGGATGGTATCTGATTTTTGTTGTTCTTTTAATTTTGATTCGGTTTAATAACTTTAATAATTTGTTTAAGTTGATAACTGTATTTTAAAAACAGGATTTTAGTTGTTATTAAAAATTTATCAATCTTTTAAAGTGTTGATTATCTTTTTATAATCAATTAACACATCATTACTCAATAAAAAATTTATCTATTGATTTAAAAATTATTGAATGGTGAATGTTCCAATTTTATTCTCAAGTTTATCTCAAGTTTATTATTCCAAGTTTTAAGGCCTTGTCCATTCCACGTTGTAGTAGGTTATATCGTTTTCATCATCAACAACTGCAAAGAGAAGTTTTTTATTCACTCCATGGGCAACCCTAACGTAACTTGAAAGGTCGAACATGGTTATGCTGCAGTTTTCAGGGGCAACCTTCACTAGGTAATGGGAATGACCTTCACCAGGGGAAGTTCCTCGTTCGTAAAGTCTGAATTCAGAGCCATATTTGAATCCGGTTTTAACTATGTAACCTCTGTTTCGAAGATCCCTGAAAACTATGTATTTGGTGAAAAGATCCTTGTTGCGTATTATGTGGAACATGTCCTCAATGGAAAGCTGTTTTTCACCATCTGAAACTTCCAGTTTCTCCTTCTCCATTAAAAGAAGTGCTTCAATAAGGGAAAGCTGCAGTCCTTCCTCGGTAAGATTACCGTAATGACTTTTATCGTAGATTTTCCCCCCATTACTACCTCTTATTATTACTAAATCCTCTGATAACTCTCCATTCATATTCAAACTCGCCCCAATACGTTGATAAATATTATAAATGTATTCCTTCACGTTGTTTTAACGTTTTCCAAAAATATGAGTAAACTATGGCCTTTTACAGATTAACTAATTTGAATGCGAATTTTCATGTTAGTTACTGTTTTTTTATTCATTATGTTATTCTATGGTCGCATGTCTCTTTTTTAAGTCAACTTCCTTCTTACCGAGGCGGGCCATGAATTCAGCTATAAGACCATCAAGGAAAAGATGTGTACTGTCTTCGAAAAGAGTTCCCATTGGAGTTAAATCATCGTACTCTCCCTTCAGAACATGGGATGTGTAGTGTTTCCATGGCTGTTTCCCAGGGTCCTTTGTTTTACTTTCGATGTTAACAACAACATCTGATCTTTTACCCAGTGTTGAAGTTGTAGTTGCAGTTATTGCAACGACATTTGCCCCTGTTTCTGATGCAGTTTCTGCAGCCATTGTAACAGCTTTTGTTTCACCGGAACCAGATATTGCAATTAAACAATCTGTATCCTTTATTGCAGGGGTTGTAACGTCTCCAACAACGTGCACACTGAAGCCCAGGTGCATCAATCGCATTGCAAATGCCATACCCATGAGTTCGGATCTTCCGCTGCCCACTATGAAGATAGATTCTGCATTCAAGATGCAATCTATCATTTTATCCACTTCTTCTTCATTTATCAGGTCTATAACCTTTAAGGCATGTTTCGTTATATTTTCTGCTGTCTTTTTTATGTACTCCATATTTCTGAACCTTTAATTGATTTTTTATTATATTAAATGATCTTTAAAAAATAAATAAACAGGTTTTTATTGAATTGATTAAATTGTAACGTGTATTTAAATTATCAATGATTTTTAAAGCCCGGTTATCCTTATACCTGTAAGTTTTACCTTGTTTCGGATGTTAAGGTTTATGAGCATTGCTGTTATCTTTTCAACGACACGAGCATTTTCAAGTGCACCGCAGTCTATTGCTTTGACCCCTGGAATCTTCTCTGCAAGTTCCATCACTGCTTTTTTAGCCTCAAGGTCATCTCCAGATATAAGACAGTCACACTGAACATCTTCTGGGATGTTTGTGAGGCTTGCAGCGCTTATGTTGTTGAATGCGGACACTACCTTCACGTTTTTTCCCTTCAGGAACTCTGCGGATCTTTCAACTGCAGAACCTTCCCAGAGGTCCACGTACCTTGAGGGCTTACCACCTAAGCAGGTTTCAAGGGGAACAGTTGCATCAACGAATGTTTTACCTTCAAGTTCATCCTTGATACTTTTGAGGGTGACCATCTGTGCCTGGAGGGGAACGGTTAAAACAACGATATCTCCGGCTCTTGCAGCCTCAGGGTTTGTCATTGGGGTGAGGTTATTTATCTCCTCCTTTCCAAGCATGCTTTTTATTTCAGAAACTGCATTTTCGGCCTTTTTAACGTCACGTGATCCTACTACAACGTCTTCTCCAGTTATTGCAAATCTGAGTGCCAATCCAAGTCCCTGATCTCCAGTTCCACCAATTATCGATATTTTCATGAAAACATGTCTCCTCTACTTTTTTTAAGGTTTACTTCTTTTAAAGAAGAATATCTTAAGAATTATATTTAAAATTATATTCTGTAAAATTATATTCTGAAGTTTTATATTTTGAAGTTCTCTGTTTTTTGCCTTCAAATTCCAATTTTTCTGAACATTTTATGGATCTATTTCAGGTTTTTCATCTGTGATTTCAGGTAATCAAGACTTTCATCAACATCATCAAGATTCCTGACTTCAACAACAAGAATGTCTCTGTAATTGGATTTATCCAGGTTTTTAAGGAGTTTTTCAAAGTTTATACCATTTTCACCTTGAGTACCCAGTGCCTGGTGGGTGTCAAAGGATCCATCGTTGTCACTGAGGTGCACATGCTTCACGAGCTTTGATCCAACCATTTCCTCGGTAGAAAAACCCATGTTATGTGCATGACCAACATCCAGGGTCATATAAGCATTTATATCCTCAACAAGGTTTTCAAGTTCCTTTATATCCTTACCGAGAAGTCCATGGATGTCTGGCATGTTTTCAACACACATCACAACTCCACAATCTTCTGCGTATTCTGCACATTCTGTGAGGGATTCCAGATTGTACCTGTGGATTTTATCTGGAAATCTATCCCCAAGGATGGGCATGGTACCTGGATGAACAACAACGAGTCCTGGTTTCAGTTTTGATGCAGCATCAATGGAATTTTTCATCTCTTGAACAGAAGAATTTCGTATTGTTCTGTTGTGGGATGCGATGTTGATGTCTGAGATTGGAGCGTGCACACTCACCTTTAATTTATATGAATCAACAACATCACTGTCTATCTCATGGTATGGATTTTCATTTATTACCTCACAGTGATCAACACCCCTCTCCTCAAGTTTTGAAAGAACATTCTCAAGGGGTGTAGGGTAAAGTGCAAGGGTTGATACGCTGATTTTCATTTGATACGCCTTTTAAATGTGTTTTAATATTTTTTATTTTATTTCATCCTTTTTTTAATTCTTCAAATAAAAATTAATTAATTTTATAAATTAATTTTTAAATCAATTTTATAATTTTTATTCTAAGATTAAGAACCACAACACTGGGTAATTCTGATTATTCAGGGTTATTCCTCCCTGATCCTGGCATTTATCGATAAATTCCTTTTCAGTGCATTTATCACTATATTAGCAAGTTCAATGTCTTTTTTTATTTTGATGATGCCTTTTTTACCTACCGTGGCTGTGAAAAGGTATTCATTGTCCACTAGGATGTCGAAGGGTGTTCCAACTGCATCCTTTTTGAAGCTGAGCACAACGTAATTTCCTGAAAGTTCAGCGTTTATTGGGAAGTTGTCCCCAGTTTCCTTGGCCTGTAGGGGTTCAACACCTATGCTTATACCGATACGTTTTTCAACTTCATCTATGGTTTTACCTCTCTTACCAATGAGCTGTGGAATATGTCTTTCATCCAACCAGACTGTTGCACGTTTATCAGACTTCATATCCACTTCAATGGTGGCATCGGGAATTCTACGCTTTATTTCTTTTATTATTTCACGTTCTGCAATCTTCTGGAGGGGTGTTTTCTCGAATGTGGTTTCACCAACATCCATAACGATTGTTTGTTCACCGTAGGTGTATATCTCATGTACGGGGTTTCCTGTTTCAAAGTCTTTGATCTCTATAACCGGCCTTGCAAGATCAGCTTCTATCATCCCTGTTGGAACCTTGACGGTTAATTCAACATCGTAGATGGCTGCAACCCTACCTTCATTTATGAATATGGTTGTGTCAACTATGGATGGAATCATTCCAAGCTCCACCCTTCCAATGATCCTCTGAAGAGCGTCTATTGGTCGGGTTGAGTGCACAACACCGATCATTCCAACACCAGCAAGTCTCATATCCGCGAATATCTTGAAATCCTTTGTTTTACGCAGTTCATCATATATGGTGTAATCTGGGCGCACAAGAAGCAGTATATCTGCTGTTTTGGCCATATCATCTTCAAGGGGTGCGTACTGTGTTATCTCATCACTGACCTGCAGATCACGTGGTGATTCCATGGTTTTAACAACTGCACCAATGTCTTTACTGTAAAAGTCTGCTACAGCCTGGGCAAAGGTACTTTTACCAGCACCAGGAGGTCCTGAAATAAGTATTCCCTTGGCACTGTTGCGGAGCCTGTCCACCAACTTGTCTGGAAGTTTGTAATCATCAAGTGAGACCTTTGCAACGGGCCTTACAACTGTGATTTCAATTCCATCGGAGAATGGAGGTCTTGCAATGGATATACGATACTCCCTGAACTGAACAACAGTTGCACCATCCATTTCTATCTCAATGAAACTTTTGAAATCGCTCTTTGTTCTTTCAATAATCTCCCTGGCCATTCTCTCGATTTCGATGCGTTTGAGGGGTTTAGGACTTATCTTCACCAGTTTTATATGTCCTGGTTTTCCCTTCTTGGCCATTGGCCTGACATTTTCCTTGAGGTGAATGGACATGGTGTTCTTGTCAAAGAACTTTCCAACCTCCAGGTCTTTGTAGGCAACCATTTCCTGTTTCAGATAAATTGCATGGAGTCCCTGGGCTTCTGCAACTTCCTTCTGAACTTTATCGCTGGTTATGAGGGTGGCATCGTTTGCACCTGCAGTGTCCCTTATCATTGCATCTATTTCCCCACCCTTTGCAAGGGATATCTCTTCAAGGGTTGGTCTTCTCCCAACGTACTTAAGAGAGATTTTACCATCTTTACAAAGTTTTTGAAGTTCCTTCAACTCTTCCAAACCATTGAATCCTGTTTCACGTCCCTTATTAGCCTGGTTTTCCAATTCAGATATAACTGCTTCTGGAATTATCACCTCACATCCTGTGTAATCCTTATCCTGGACTATTCCTGTGATCCTACCATCCACAATCACACTTGTATCTGGAACTATTCTCATTTACTTCTCCCCATAAATTTTTTCAGGCTCAAAAATCTTTTCCTTAACTATCCGAACGTTACATTTACCTGCATCCTGTCCCACAGAGTCTTCGGAGCATATTTGTCTGAAGAAACATGAGAAATAGCCCTCATGGCATGCTCCTCCATTCTGTTTAACCTTCAAAAGCACAGCATCTTCATCACAGTCCGTTAAGATCTCCTTAACCTCCTGAAAATGCCCTGAACTTTCACCCTTGAACCAGAGCTTGCCCCTGGAAGTGCTCCAGTAATGGGCTTTACCAGTTTCAATGGTTTTTTCAAGGGCTTCTTTGTTCATGTAGGCCACCATGAGAACTTCAGAAGTTTTGTAGTCCTGTGCAATTGCTATAACCAGTTTTTCACCCTTAACCTCATGTCTGAAGTTGAGTTCTAAAGGTCCATCCATTTTTTTAACCATCCACCTTTTTTTTAAACATTCCTCATTTTTTTTACAAGATTTTAAAAGATGATCCATTTGAGCTTAGACGTTCATGGAATAGGATCAAATACTTTTAAGGATTAAATACTTTCAAAACACTTATTGACTATTTTTTCAATTCTGAAAGTAATTCGTAATCTCTAAAAGGTCTACAAGTTCCTGTTCACCAGATTCCATGTTTTTAACTGTTACCTTACCTTCCTCGAGTTCCCTTGCACCCACAAGCACCACATATTTTATGCCTGCAGTGTTTGCATGGGACAGTACCTTCTTGAGTTTCTTACCTGCAAGGTCAACATCCGTTGAAACCCCACTTTTACGGAGTTTTTGAGCTATTTCAAAGGCCTTTAACTTCACATCTTTATTTATGGGGGCAACGAAGACATCAACATGTCCTGTGACTGGGATTTCTGCTTTTTGCTTTCTCAGGGCTTCCATAACCCTGTCGAAGCCAAAGGCAAATCCAGTGGATTCAACTTCCTCACCACCAAATATCTCTATTAAATTATAGGTTCCCCCACCACTTATCTGTTTTTGTGCACCGAGGCCATGGACGTAGATCTCAAAAACTGTTCCAGAGTAGTAATCCAGACCACGTGCAATACCAAGGTTAACAATGTAATCATGGAAATCAAAGGCTTCAAGGGCTTCAAGAAGTTCTCGAACTTCCTTCAATGCTTCAAGAGATTTTTCGTTGTAGCTGATTATTTCCTCAACCTCATCAAGGATACTTCCATCACCCTTCATTCCTATCAGCTTCAGGAGGGTTTCCCTGGATCGATCATCAACCTCAAGCTTGTTAAGCAGATCCTGGAGCGCCTCAACATCACCCTTATCTATGAGGCCCATTATCTGGTCGTGTTCTTCCCCAAAGATTCCTGCACCATTGATTATGTTTCTGAGTATTCCAAGGTTTCCTATATTGATCTCGTAGCCCTCAAGTCCCAGTTCCTCGAGGCAATGGCCTGACATTGCAATGATCTCAGCCTCAGAACCTGGAACATTACCTCCTATGAGTTCACATCCAAACTGCCAGAATTGTCTGAACCTGCCTGCCTGTGGCCTTTCGTATCTGAAACAGCTCCCGAAGTAGTACATCTTAATGGGTTTGGGAGTTTTTTGGAGTTCATTCAGGTAAAGCCTTGCAACAGGGGCTGTGAGTTCTGGTCTTAGGGCCAAATCCCTTCCTCCTTTATCCTGAAAGTGGTAGATCTGTTCCTTTATTCCTTCCCCTGATTTTGTTGTGAAAAGAGATAGTTCCTCAAATATTGGGGTTTTTATCTCACTGTAACCATAGGTTTCAAATATTCTTCTTAAAGTATTTTCAACATATTTACGTTCTTCCATTTCATTAAAAAGGAAATCACGAGTTCCTCTAGGTTTTTTTATTTCCATTTAAGTCTCCTGCCTTTGAAAAATGTGATTAAATTGTTTAATTATTAAATTTAAGAATTTTTTCAAGTTTTCATTGATTATTTTGTCATGATCATTTTTATTTTATCATCTAAAAAATTTTATCATCTAAAAACTATTTCTCTAGGCTTGGTTTTTAATTTTTTCATTTTCATTTTGATTGTGGATATGAGAATTTTTTTTAATGCAGTTATTTTATTAGGAATTGAGGTTTATTTAGAATCAGAAATCCTGCTTAAATCTTTAGACATATTTGAATTAAATTTAATTGCACTAGAATTTTATAATAAAAATTTATACTGAAAATAATAAAAAAAATCATAATAATAATATTTGAAAAATCTCTTAAACTTTTCTTAGAAAAAAAGTAATTTTTGATTTCTTTTTAAAACATGTAATTTTTGACCTATTCGTAGTATTTAAGATATTCTCCAAGCATCTTAGGGAATGACTTCGCACTCAAAAACCTAAGGCCCAGTCTTTCACCCCAAACCTTGATTCCCTCATCTGCAGCTACAACCCCTGCGCCAAGCTCCTTTGCAAGGAGGAGAACATCGAGATCAGGGGCGCTGTCAAGGGTTCCCTTCCTTAAAGCTGCTCTGTAATGTTTTCGGAAGTCTGTGATTGATTTTCCAATGACCTCAACTTCAACGTCTGTTTTCTTCTCTCCCCGAGAGAGCATGACCATTGATTCAACTGCAGCCTCCCAGACTGCACTTTCAGATATACGCATTCCCTTGTTCATGCGTTCCCTCATGTCCTGAACGTACTCGTAGAATATCTCCGATGGTATCTTGGTGTCGTAGCGGTTTGGTGTTTTCTTAACGATCCAGGTTTCAGCTTTGACCATTATTTCCTCAGGGCATTCGTAACGGGCCATGTAGTCTGAGAACTCTTTGTAGGTGACAGGTGGCATGTGGCAGCTTATGTTGAGTTTTATTCTGGACCTTGCAATGAGGTCCAGTAACACATCAACGGTTTTTGTGAGTTCTCCCTCTCCATAATCTTCCCTAAGCTGGTTATCTGTAAAAGCGGTTGTATCCAGAACGAATCTTTGCTTTGCAAGCAACATTACCACCCCCTTTTTTATAAAATTTTCCTGCAAAATCTTCTTATTAAAATCTGAAACTACAGATAAAGATTTTTATAATATTATTATTTATAAAGCGATTTATATAAAAGTTACAGAAAAATAATGCACAAAATTATCTCCTGAGTTGGGAAGTATTTTGTAATGTCAGATCTTATCATATCACCAATTGGGATTTGTATATTAAACATGAAATTCTACGGGAAGAATAAGATTTGCATATAATTTGTAAGAAATTTGCAGGTAATTTTGAAATATCTACTTAAATACTCTTTTTTTAATCAATACCACAGATTAGACAGATTAGATATCACTAAAACCAGGAGGGTATTGAATAATGAATTATCTGGGTTTAATTCTGAAAAATCCATTTAGAAATAAAACAAGGGCTTCCCTTGCAATTGTGGGCATTGCAATTGGAATTGCAACTATTGTGGCATTGGGTCTTGTCACAAGTGCTCTTCAATCATCCACAGAAACTACTCTTAAAGCAGGGCAAGCTGAAATTACTGTAATGACAAATGGTTCAAACAGCTTTCAATCATCTGCTGATCTTAATCTGACTCAATTAGATAATGTTAAGGCGATAAGTGGAGTTAAAGATGCTACCGGAGTTTTAACCGAGAGGGTCAACTTAAATAGTTCAAGTTCCTCAAGTCAAGGATTTGGTCCAAGTGGTTTTTCTGTGACTGGTATTGACAGCAGCAAATTAACTCTTGCAGGTATAAATGCAAGCAGTATCAATGGAACTATTTACAGTGGCAGTGCAAACGAGATCATAATAGGTAAAACCGCAGCTGCAAATCAAAACAAAACCATTGGAGATACTGTAACCCTTTACAACCAAACTTTTAAAATTGTTGGAATCTATGAAACTGGAAGCTTCATGACAGATGGTGGAGCCTACATGTCTCTAAGTAAACTTCAAAATTTAACATCCAACTCTAACAAAATCAGCAACATTTTAGTTAAAGTTAATGCCAATGCAAATGTCACCCAGGTAAGCCAGGAAATCACGGATACTTACCCTGATCTAGCCACAACAACAGCATTAGATCAAGCCAAAATGGTGAATAACCTGTTAAGCGTGGTTAATACGGCGACATGGGCAATTTCACTTCTTGCAATAGTAATTGGAGGAGTGGGGGTGATAAACACTATGATAATGTCAGTATACGAAAGAACTCGTGAAATTGGAGTTCTAAAAGCTGTAGGATGGACCAGTAAAAGAATACTTGGAATGATATTAGGGGAATCTATTGTAATTACCCTAACTGCTGCTGTAGTAGGTACCATCGTAGGTACCGTGCTGGTTGAAGGAGGCTTAATGATCTATGGTATCACTGCATTGAAACCCGTATTTACACTTGATTTGTTTGTAAGGGCCTTTGGAGTTGCTCTACTTGTTGGTGTAATTGGAGGAATTTATCCAGCTTACAGAGCAAGCAGATTAGCACCAACGGAGGCGTTGCGCTATGAATAACGAAAATATAATCGAAATACACAAACTCAAAAAAAGTTATGATAAAGGCAAAATAAAAGCATTGAACGGCATCGATCTTGAAATCAAAAAAGGAGAATTTGTTTCGATAATTGGACCTTCAGGTTCAGGAAAATCAACCCTCCTGAACATGTTGGGAGCATTGGATACAGCAGATGAGGGTACCATAAACGTTGCTGGTGTAGATTTAACAAAATCCAGGGATCTAAGCCAATTCAGATCAAAGGAAATAGGCTTTGTCTTTCAACTGCACAACCTCATTCCAAACCTCACAGTGCTTGAAAATGTACAGATTCCAATGCTTGAAACTCCTCTTTCCAGTGAAAAAAGGGAAGAAAGAGCCATGGAACTTTTGAAATCTGTACAACTTGAAGATAAAATTAATCAAAGGCCAACTAAACTTTCTGGAGGACAGAGACAACGGGTAGCTATTGCAAGAGCACTGGTGAATCATCCGTCCATTGTTTTAGCGGATGAACCAACAGGGTCTTTAGATTCCAAGACAGGAGATATTATTTTAGATCTCCTTAAGGATCTTCATAAAAAAGAGAATGTAACTCTTGTAATGGTAACACATGAACCTTATGTTGCTAATCTGGCTGAAAGAAGTATAACCGTTAAAGATGGTAAAATAATAGAAGAAAAAATAAATACTTAACCAATTAACAAAATGGCAGCTTTTCTATTTAATGAAACCACTGCCACTAAACTTTTTTTAATTCTATATTGTACATGGAGGACAATTCTCATAAATAAATTTTTAAAATATTGTGTGGTTAAATAGTAACATACTTCTAAATTAAAAGTAAAATATTATTAAAGAGTTAAATTAAACCTTAAACTCATTTTAATAATGCAAAATAGGGATAATTATGAAAAAAGTGCTTTGGTGGCTGATACTCGGTACACGGGGTGGAATAAACCGCGCAAAAATTATTAAAAAATTAAATGAACGGCCTTACAATGCACATCAGTTAACAAAAGAATTAAATCTTAATTATAGGACCATTACTCATCATATTAAGATTTTGGAAGATAGTAACGTGGTTGAGTCTACTGGAGAAAAATATGGTAAGATGTATTTCCTTTCAGATAAAATGGAAAAAAATTATGCTGATTTTGAAGCTATTTGGGAACAAATAAGTGACAAATAATTAATTCAGGTGTTAAAATGGTAATAGAATCACTGGGAGTTATGGGAACTGTATACATCGCAATTATAATTACAAATATTGGTATTTTATTAGGGTTACTCCACGTTTATATCCGGAGTTACAGGCAGATAAAAATTGGATTTACAATAGGACTTATCTTATTTGCTTCAATTTTCTTACTTAAAAGTATCTTTGAGCTTACATTCTTATTAATGACGGGTAACACAATACATGGCAACCATAATTTCACAGGAGATATTATTGGAGGTCTTATCCAGTTTGTAGCTTTCACCATACTTTTAAAAATAACATGGGATTACTAAAAAAGTTGTACCTACCAATTAATGTTTGTGAAGGTATTAAATCGATGAATCATAGAAAATCATAGTAACAAAGAATGTGGTGGTAAAATGATAACTGGAAGAACCAATGTTTTCGGTATAATGGGAGACCCTGTGGAGCACAGCCTCTCACCTCCAATGCACAACGCAGCATTTAAAAAACTCGAAATGGACAGTGTTTACGTTCCATTCCATGTTAAAAAGGGCGAAATTGGTGCTGCAATTCAAGGAGCACTTGCAATGGAAATAAAGGGACTTAACCTCACGATTCCCCATAAAACCAGTGTAATTGAACATCTGGATGAAATAGACCATGCTGCAGAGCTCATAGGTGCTGTGAACACTGTGAAGTTCAATAATGGTGCAAGGGGTTACAACACCGATGGTATGGGTGCAGTGAGGGCCATTGAAGAAGTCACACCTGTGAAAAATAAGAAAGTGGTGATCTTAGGGGCTGGAGGTGCTGCAAGGGCAGTTTCATTCCAGATACTTCTTGAAGGTGCAGGGGAAGTTGTTATTGCAAACAGAACAGTTGGAAAGGCAAAAAACCTCAGGAACGACCTTGTATCCAATCTTGATGCAAGTGTGAAATCTTCTGATCTGGATCTGGAGGTCATAGGGGAGATTCAGGATGCAGACATCCTCATAAACACAACACCAATAGGCATGTACCCAAACATCGATGAGGAACCCCTTATAAATGCAGATGTGATGCATGAGGGTTTGGTTGTCAACGACATAGTTTACAACCCCTTTGAAACAGGCCTTTTGAAGGAGGCAAAGAAAGCAGGTGCCAAGGTGGTTCCAGGAACTAAGATGCTTATTTACCAGGGAGTTGAGGCCTTCAAGATATGGACTGGAGTTGAAGCTCCTGTGGATGTTTTTGAAAAGGCACTTATGAAGGAGCTGGGCCGTGGAGAGGAACTTTGATCCTTAAAATATTTTAAACCAGTTCAATCTTTTAACCAATTCAGGGGATGAAAAATTATGGAAACTATTCCAGTGACAGACAACCACATACACGTGGATCCAATCCATGGTGAAGGACCAGTTGCAGTGGCAACCAAATTTAAAAGGGCAGGCGGAAGTGTCATGATCAGTCCAAACAAACCAACATGGACTGTTGGAGAATCATGCACCTTCAAAGAGGCAATGGAACTCGGAATAAAGTACGTGAATACTATAAACACCGAGACAGATGTTAAGGCCTTTGCAGTTGTGGGGGCACACCCAGCTGAACTCTCAAGACGCGTCAAGGAAGGATTGGACCTTGAAAAGGGTGAAGAAATAATGAGGGCTGCCCTTGAAACAGCTCAGAACCTTGTTCTTGAAGGCAGAGCCGTGGGTATAGGTGAAGTTGGAAGACCCCACTACGAGGTTTCTACAGAGGAACTCCAGGTTCACAACAGACTCATAAAGTATGCAATGGAACTTGCAAAGGATGCAAACTGTCCGGTGCAGCTTCACACAGAAACTTCAGGACCCGCAGAGTTCAAAGAATTTGCACAGATGGCAGACGAAGCAGGGCTTAAAAGATCACAGGTCATAAAACACTTTTCAGGACCGATGGTGCTGGAAGAAGAAAATCACGGCTTGACACCATCCCTCATTGCAACCAGGGACGTTGTGACGGAAGGTGTTGAAAAACTTCATTCAGAGCTTTCAAATGGGAAGCTGAACTTCATCATGGAAACAGATTACATGGACGACCTTTCAAGGCCTGGAGCAGTTCTCGGCCCGAAAACAGTTCCAAGACGAACAAGGGAACTTCTTGAGAAGGGTATCATCACAGAGGATGAGGCCTACAGGATACACGTTGAGAACGTTGAACGGATTTACCACGTGGATCTGGGCTTTTAAACCATTTAAAATCTTAAAATAGATTTAACTTTTTATTAAGTTTTATTACTTCTTTTTTTTTAAAATTAAAACATCTCTACCTTTTTTTTATTTATTTTTTTTAAATTATCACTTAAAAAAATAGTATTTTTAGAATATTTAAAATAAAAATAAAATTTTGTTTATTCAGTATCTAATAAATAAACATTTAATATATGTTTAAATAGATTTTAGGGTATTTAAACCCATTAAAAACCAAATAAACCTATTTATCCGTGACTTCCTCCAATGAGGAAACTCACAACACTTATGGCAACACCTATGGCCATGATTTCCACACTCGTTCTTAGAAGGCTACCTCTGGATACTTTGCCCAGGTAAACTCCCAGAAGCACGAGTGCTACAAAACACAGGACAACTGTAGTTATTATGGCTGTCATTCTGTCTGCAATGAGGAGAAATGGTAGAACAGGCACGAATGAGCCTATGAAGCTTGAGAATCCATGGGTGAACATGCTCATGTGAACCCTTTTCTTTGCCTGGTTGTGGATAACAGTGTCTTCAAGTTTTCCCTCATCCAGCATCATCTTATGTTCAAGTTCACGCATGGTACGGGTTTCCTCAGCCCTTTCACCTATGAAGGAACCGAAGGCATTGGACATTGCAAGGGCTATTCCACCGCTGAGTCCTGTAAGGCCTATGGCATAGTTAGGTGTTGCTCCTCCACCTGCACTGGCTACTCCTGCAGCTGCAATTGTTATTCCCATAACCGCAAGGATTCCGTCGAGGGTTCCAAGGGCAATGTAACGGCTCATATTGAAGTATTCATGTATGAATTCGCGTATGTTCATTTTCTAGTTTATCTCCTGATAGATCTTAATTCTTGATCGTGTAATCGTAAAAATAGAGTTATTGGAGTATCTAATATTAATGCTTTTAATTAATTTTTTAATTATTAAATATGTGAGTTTTAGATTTATTCAATTTTTAAAAGGATTTGGCAGATTTCTTTATAAATTTTTATTTAAAAAGTTTTTATTTAAAATGAAGGGAATTTAAGGATTCAACACCATTCATCCCCTTCCAAGCTCCTTATGTGCCCGTGCAAGATGTCCTGCTGCAAGTGCACCCATAAGTGACAGCTCACCAGCTAGTACAGCTCCGGCAAGTATCTCTGAAAACTTACCAACCTTTCCACTGCCATGGGCATCCATTATTTCAAGGCATTCCCTTGCAGTTTCAAGCCTTGTACCCCCACCGATGGTTGCAACAGGAACATCTGGAAGTGTGACTGAGAAGTAGAGGTCACCATCAACTACTTCAGCAGTGGTTATTCCAAGACTTCCCTCTACGATGTGAGCTTCGTCCTGACCTGTTGCAAGGAAAACAGCCCCGATAATGTTGGCGTACTGAGCGTTAAATCCCATACTTCCTGCAATAGCAGAACCTATCAAATTCTTTGCAGTGTTAACCTCAACAACTGCTTCAGGTGTTGTTTTAAGTTTCTTTTCAACGATCTCCCTTGGAATTTTAACCTCTGCAACCAGGGTTTTTCCACGGCCTTCAATGAGGTTCAGTGCAGATGGTTTCTTGTCAACACAGAAGTTACCACTTAATGCAATGATATGTGCACCTGTTTTATGAGTTAAAAGGTTCAGTGCAGCTTCAGTTGCAATTGTAACCATGTTCATTCCCATACTATCGCCTGTTGTGAAAACGAAGCGTGGATAAACGTATTTACCCACCACAACTATTGGATCTATTTTAACGAGTCTGCCATGTCTTGTTGTTACTTCTGCAGCTTTTTTAAGTTCTGAAAAGTTTGATTCTATCCACTTCTTAATTTCAACGGCATGGGTAACTGATTCGGCTTTTATGACTGGTGCACGGGTCATTTTATCTCCAACGATCCTTACGGTTGCTCCGCCTGATGCTTTTATAGTGGAACAGCCCCTGTTGATGGATGCAATCAGTGCACCTTCAGATGTTGCCAGTGGCACGTAGAATTCTCCATCTGCATGTTCACCAAGGATTTTAAGTGGTCCTGCAACGCCTAATGGTATTTGAATGGTTCCTATTGGGTTTTCAATGTTTCTTTTCATGGCCTCTTCCATATCTAGAGAGTACTTGGAAACATGCTCCATGCTGGTGTTTGCGAACCTTTCAACAAATTCCCTCCTTATATCCAGGGCTTCAATAACACTTTCAGTGTGTTTATCAATTTCATGGAGTTTCATATCACCATTTAGGAGTTTCTTTATAATCTCATCTTTTTCTGCCATTTTTCTCACTCAAAATCCTTTTTTCAATTGAAATATTTTTTTTATTGGATCCATCCATTTGAATGGGGTTCAAATCCCAAAATATTCTCTTTAAATTGAAAA
>ENA-UOOE01000708-UOOE01000708.1-fermentation-metagenome-genome-assembly--contig:-NODE-708-length-31086-cov-8.512939_pt1 | contig 31086 bp, 20 predicted proteins | sample MGYA00245776_ERZ724021 | MGnify/ENA primary metagenome ERZ724021 (study PRJEB28704, sample SAMN03018321) | fermentation metagenome | biome: anthropogenic terrestrial biome; feature: soil; material... | reverse complement strand
AATTTGTTTTTGATTGTTTTAGATTAATAATATTTTAAGAGGGATCAACTTCTCTATATGCTTTTATAAGTGCAAGTTCACCTTCTTTTCCTGGTTTACTTTTACCGTGTTCCAATCCAATAATACTGGTATACCCTTTGTTATGAATATGTTTCAAAATATTCTTATAATTCAGTTCCCCTGTGGTAGGTTCATTTCGTCCCGGGTTATCTCCTGTATGAAATGTTCCGATATAGTCCCAGCAATTATCTATATTAGCGATAATATTCCCTTCGGTAATTTGCATATGATAAATGTCATTCGCAAATTTAAAATTGGGATTATTTACAGCCATACATATCATCTTTGCCTGACTGGTTTTCGTTACAAATACTCCGCCATCAGAAACAGGTTCCATTATAAGACGTAATCCTGATTTATCTGCCAATTCACAACACAATCTCAAATTCTCAATTAAGTTTGCGGTTTGTGCATCCCAGGATAATTTGGGCTCAATTCTTCCTGGCACGAATAATGCATCGTTCACACCGGTTCTTTTTTGCAATTCAATTCCGGCCTGCATCCTTTCCTTGATCATTTGCTTCACTTCATTATTGTTTAATACAAATGTGGGACCTGACCAGGGTGTTTTCAATGAAAAGTGCCCGAATTCCAAACCAGCTTTTCTTACTTCTGCCATTATCTTCTCCTGCATCTGAGGAGTTCTGTTGATAAGACCTAAATCATAAATAGCGGTGAATCCCTGGTCTGCAATGAATTTTATATTGTCGATCGGATCATCACCGGCGTGAGCCTTAAACATTTCCAAAGTGGGAGCAAACTTCATTTTGAATTTTGCCTGATTGGCCTTGCTCCTATTTTCAGCTTTGAGACTGCTACTTACTCCACCTGATGCCGCAAAAGCGACAGAACCAATTACCGTGTTTTTGATAAATTTTCTTCTTTCCATGATAATTTTTCAATTTATGAATTATCTGATAAATAAGGATGATTAACTAAAAAAGGTCATCACGATACCTACTAAAAAAAGAGAAATGAAAACAATTTTTTTAAAAAGAGCTTCATTTACTTTGTTATGAATATACTCCCCTACAATAATACCTCCAATTAAAAATGGCAATAAGACCAGCAGGTCAAATCCTACTTCTTTTGTAAGTTTTTTTTCAAGAAAATATTGAATAATCAGTACCGTATTCAATACTGTCCATAATAATACCATGGTAGATCTGAACTGACTTTTATTGGGGATTTTTTCGGCCGAATACAATACTACCAACGGACCTCCTACAGCAAAGGCACCATGAACAATACCTCCGACAAACAAAAAGCCATACCCTATAAAAGATGGAAATGATCTCACGTTCACATTCGGGAAAAACATTCTGACAATCTGTATTCCGGCAGTTACGATAATGAAAACTCCCAGTATTCTTTTCAGAATAACAGGATCCAAAGCTTTGAAGATCATCATACCCAAAGGCAATCCCAGTCCTGTCAATAAAATTATAACTCCAAACTGCTTCCAGTTGATATGTTTAAATTTTACAATTACAAAATAGAGTGCCAATATCCATGCCAGGATAGACAATACAATTTTGGCCAGTTCAAGATCTCCCATTAATGCTATCACGAACGGGAATGCCAGTACGGTACATCCAAATCCTGTGATAGACTCCAATGTATGGGTAATAAAGACAACGATACCAACTAGAAATAATATTAGTAAAAGAGACATTTCTATTTAATAGATTTTGTTATTAATTAAATCAAATAACACATCCTCGTCTACATCCACTATATTATTTTTCATTTTCGGATCATCCAGAGACTTATTAAAAAGGTCTTTAATCTTTTCTTTGGTCATTTCAATATTCAGATCCTTAAATGAAGAAGGCATGCCCAACTTCCTTTTGAGTGTAAGTATTCTTTGAAACAGCAAGTCAATCAACTGGTCATCATCCCCTTCAAAAAGCGATTTTGCTACCTTTATTAGCTTATCTCTCACCTTTTCATTCGCAGCATTGAGATTAAAGACCTCTTCTATTGAAAATGCACAAGCCACTCCATGGGGTACATGCCATTCTTCTGAAAGAATAAATGAAATTGCATGAATTGCTGCAGTACCTGTCATGCTAAATGCTATACCTGCCATACAGGCGCTTTCAAGCATTTCGGCAATTCCCTCTTTCTGATTCAGGATCGAGCTATCATAAGCTTTTTCCATCCACATTAATATATGTGTGGCACTTTCTATTGCAACACGGTCCGACAATGGTGTGGCATTTTTATTCCACAATGTCTCGAGAGCATGGGTCAAAGCATCGAAAGCAGTTGAAGCAATTATGTTTGAAGGTAAGTTATAGACATATTCAGCCACTAAAACTGCAATGTCTGCCTGGAGTAACGGATTACCCAAAGTGTATTTTCTTCCTGTACGGGATGTGTAGACTCCAACTTTTGTAACTTCTGATCCGGTACCAACTGTTGTTGGTATTAAAATAAGTGTTACACTCTTTCTCTCGACTTTCATTTTCGGCTCGGGGCCCAAATAATCATCCAAGTCGCCTCCATTGCTAAGAATTGCTGCCACACCCTTAGCTGAATCCAATGTACTTCCTCCTCCTATTCCTATTATTACATTCACACCGTCATTTCTGATATTATCAACCATCTTCATAATATCAGAGACCTTGGGATTTGGAAATACCTGATCCTGAATTACAATTTCACGCTTCACTTTCAATTCTGACAACATCCGGTCGCGTGGAGCTATTTGAATAGGATCAATGATAAAGCACGCTTTTGCCTTTACACCCCCCGCATAAAAAATCAGTTTATCCAAATCGTCTGCGGAAAGGTGTTCCGTTTGTAGAATTTTAGTTGAAGTTACTACTTGTTCAATCATGATCCTGTGCTATTTAAATAACTCGTTTTCAATTTCTCCGATTTCATCCACACAATTTCTCAAGAATGCTGCCCATTCTTCTGTATTGCCATCGGTAAAATTGGTGTTCAACCATGCATCAATCATTTGAAATGCATGCTGAGGCGGCGTAAGCCATTCCCCGAAAACCAATGCATTACAATTATTTACAGCAGAGGCCTTTTCTGCCATAAAAGTATTGGTGACATGGACAGGGTATACACCCTTAAATTTAGCGGCAGTAATTACACTACCAGCTCCTGTACCGCATATTATGATACCTCTTTCGAATTTTTTTTCAGATATTTCTTTGGCAACGGCTGCAGCGGCTTTGTGATACGGTACAAATTCACCATCTTCCTTCATACCTACATCCTTTACCTGATATCCTTTTTTTTCCAGATAGTTAATAATCTCTTTTTTTAACGTTAAACCGGCTCTGGTACTACCGATGATCATTTTTTGCATATCCATTTTGTTTAATTTTTAATACTTCTTCTATTGTTTCGACGATATTTTCTGCAGTCAAACCATATCTTTTCTGTAAATAATCCTGCGTACCCACTTCCCCAAATTCATCATTCACTCCAATTCTCTTCAATAACGTGGGTTGATTTTCAGAAAGAGTCTCTGCCACAGCTGATCCTAATCCGTTAACAACCTGATGATTTTCACATGTTATAATAATTCCGGTTTTTTTGGCGTAGGTCAAAACCAGTTCTGTATCAATTGGCTTTATTGTATGCATATCAATAACGGCTGAGGATATTCCCCTTTTGCTTAATAATTCATGCGCAATAATAGCCTCGTTCACCATTACAACACCTGTAGCAATTATGGTCACGTCTGTACCGTCAAATAATATTTTACCCTTACCTAATTCAAATTCTTCATTCTCCGAATAAATAATATTTGCAGGTTTCCGATGAAGCCTCATATAAGTGTTTCCTTTGTGGTAGGCATTTTTTTCGACCAATTTCTTCAGCGAGGTGGGATCGCTTGGTTCAAAAACCACAAGTTTGGGAATATTTCTCATTAGTCCTATGTCTTCAAAAGACATATGTGTTCCTCCATTGAAAGCTGCTGAAACACCGGGATCCGTACCTACTAATTTTACATTTTGCCTGGCATAATTGGCAGAAATAAAAAATTGATCATACGCTCTGCGGGCTGCGAAACAACTAAAGGTATCGGCAAAAGGTATTTTACCTCCTGCTGACAATCCGGCTGCTATACCCACCATATTCGCCTCAGCTACACCTACCTGAAAAGTGCGGTCGGGAAATCTCTTTTTAAAGTTCAATGTACCGGAAGCTTTCATCAAATCTGCCTCCAACAAAACAATGCTCTCATCTTTTTCAGCCAATTCTATCAAGGCCTGAGCATAAACCGCTCTCATTTCTTTTTGTTCCATATTATTTTTTTGATGTCACGTAGTGTATTAGACTACTATAAATTTTAAATTGTGAATATCTGTATTAATAATTAGTTTTTAATCTAAATATAGATTCAAATCTCAACTACTAAAACGGTTTAGTAACTTGGGAAATTAAACACTTAAGGTTTTGGATAATGAAATTACGTAACCTATTTTTTCCTCAATAATCTCCTTGCTGTCAATCTCGTTCAATAAAATTCTAACAGCTTCACTTCCCATCTTATCTAAAGGAATTGTGGCCACATACATCGATGGGGCCAATGTTTTAAATATTGGATTTCTGTGAATACATGCCATACCATATTTATTCATATTTATGTTATTTCTTAGGAAATAAAGAACTGTTTCAAGAGCCAAATAGTGTGTAGTGAAATAGAATCCGTCTACGTCGGGATTATTCTTCAAAAGGTTCTCAAGAACCAGAATAATATCTTTTTCATAGATATCCCTTTTAACCTTACAAACTAAATTCTCGTCGAATGGAATGCCTGCTTTTTGCAGTGCGTTTTCATATGCCTCATTTCTCAAGGTAGTCACGGAAATATTGGTATCGGGAGTTATCAATGCGATCCGTTTTCTTCCTTCATTTATTAATTTATTCATTAGAACTTGTGTTGTTCCGCTGTCATCAATCACAACATAATTTGTTTTTATGGAAGGACAGAAACGGTCGACCAGAACAAAAGGAAAATTTTCCTTCAATAATCCGTTTAATTCCTGTTCACAATATTCTGTGGGAGCAATAATAAGTCCATCTACCTGTTTTGTCTTGAGCGTTCTTATCATTTTCACTTCCTGCTTAAAATCCCTCTCAGAGCTACAAATTGTGATAATGTATCCATTCTTTTTTGCTTCAATCTCACACTCCCTGACTAATTCTGCATAAAATGCATCACCAATTGAAGGTACTATTACACCTATTGTATTCGTTCGGCCGCTATATAAACTTCTTGCAAGTAGATTGGGTTGATATCCCATTTCTTTGGCATATTGGAGCACTCTGTTTTGTGTCTTTTCACTTATCCCCATTGCGGTGCCATTACCAGACAGGACAAACGACACTGTCGTTTTCGATAGATTAAGCTCCCTTGATATGTCCTTAATAGTAATTTTCATTTCACAAAATTAATTGCAATTAATCACTTATTCAAAAATTTAAACCGGTTTAATTCGTAAATAAACATAATTTTTATTAATGTGAATTGTCGAAAATAACTATTGTATTGCTTCTTAAAACGAAAGGATTATAAAAATCTCAGTTTATAATCCTTTCGTTATTCAATCCTGTTATCTATTTATAATTATATAAAACTTTGATACTAATAATAATCTCAATTACATCTTCATCACATAATTTTAATTATCTAACTTTTTCAACGTTTCATCCACCGTTATCCATTTATCATAAACAGCTGGAGATGTTTCAGTTGCAGGAGCTTTTAGGAGCCTGTACTGATAAGATACGTGAAAATACTTATTAAGCGTAGTATCAACGGCACTCCTTACCACTTCTTCGTAAAAATTAGATCCCTCTTTATCTATCTGCTGAATATCAATTGTCCCATAAGGAGAAACTTGTACCTTATTGTTTTCATCTACAGTCAAAATAATCGAATATTTATTTATTTCATTCACTGTAGACTTATTCGTCTGTACCTCATTGCCGACGTATGTACGCACGGAATTTTTACTTATTGGTCTGACCAGTTTGGTTGTGGAAATCATTGAGACTACTTCCCCATTAAGGTCAAGAATTTCCCCTTTCGACTGATAATACGTATTTGGGAGTTGTTCAGCATAATAATTCTTTAAGAGCACTCTGTATAAAATACTTGATTTTTCACTGTTCACTTCATAATTATTGGATACGTTTTTAATAGTGACCGGCACGAAATAAATGGTGTCGGGTGATAATCCGTCGGGTATCACAGATATTGCTACTTTTACATATTGATCAGGATTATTGGCCGGATACTTTATAATATTACTTTCTATGCTGTATTTACTTTCGGGTAATAATTTCGCATATTTTAATGTATCAATATCAAAATTTCCACGATTATACAGGTTAAACAAAACACTATCAGTTCCAAGTTCAACCGTGAATTCTCCAGGATTCGACAAGGAGCCTCCGCATCCCACAGAAAAATATCCTATAACCTCTTGTCCATCGTTAAAGGGGTGAGCCTCTGCGTAGACATTATAACTCTCTTTACTCAGCAAATATACTACATTTTTATAGTATTCTTTAGATGCATAATCCTCCTCATTACAAGATGACAGACAAAATAAAAGTGAGAAGACTATAAGTGTACCAATATATCTTTTCATATAGATTTGTTTTTAAATGTTTATGTTACCATCCGGGATTTTGATCCAGAATTGCTGTTTTTCTTAGTTCTGTTTGAGAGATGGGCAGGAAAACAAATTTTTTGTCTACAATTCTGTTCCTTGCCTTGGAATGATTCAACGGAACCCGCGTATAGTAATCATCACCATCGGCATCTGTATCCATCCCCATCATTAATTCATTTTCAACATCTTCATAGATACCCCATCGCCTTACGTCGTAAAAACGTCTGTTTTCACATAAGAACTCAATCATTCTCTCTCTTTCTATCAAAGACTGTATTGTAGCCGGATCACTTAACTCTTCATCCGTCAGTCCGGGAAGACCTGCTCTGAAACGGACCTGGTCAAAAGCTCTTCTTATCTCTTCAGTATCTCTTGTGAAAGTTTGTGACATTCCATCCGCCCCGGTTACGGTATGGGACGTGGTTAAATTATTCAACGCTTCAGCGTATGACAGCAAGATTTCGGCATACCGTATAGTAGGAAAGGGCTTGTCGAGCACAGTGGCACCGTTACCAGCCCAAGCATCATCAGGATGAATATATTTTGTTAAAACATACCCTGTTATAGGATAGGCATTTGCATCATTCGTCACAGCCGCCTTGCCCCCGGTTCCGTTAAAATTATAATGTATCACCTGATTTTTATATGCAGATTCCGAGGTTGAATTGGCTGTCCACAGGCACCCGCTAAAACCGATGTTGGCATAAAAACGCATTTCTCTGTTGGCGTACATCTTGTGTACATTCCCTTTTAAGGTATACTCTGAAAATTTACGGTCTGCTCCAGTAAGATAACCTGTTTCGGAGTATGGGTAATTAGCACTTGAATTACGTATATCCCTGCCATCTGCCATATAATAGGCATCAATGATTTTCTGGGGAATAGAAAGGTTGTTGTCTCCTCTGAAAAAGGTAACCGGGAAAGAACGTCGAGTAAATGACTTCACATTTCCTGAAATACGTCCCCATAGAAATTCGGGATTACGGGCAGACAATGCCTCTCCGCTAAACATATCCTTGTATGAATGAAAAGGATCAATATTTCCTGCTCCGTCGGGGAAGTCTGCTTTGGACACATTATCCGGGAGCGGTGGGGTACTTCCTGTCTTTTCTACAGTATGCAGGGTATAAACTCCCGAATCCATAATGCGCTTGGCAGCCATGGCAGCAACTGCCCATCTGTTTTCGTCGTATGTCTGGGATATATAATACACACCGTCAGACGATCTTTTCCAACTCCCGAAATAGGTTCTTGCAGCATTTCCACCATTGAACAGGGGGCTTGCATGCTGGAGTCTCAATCGCGCTATCAAACCTAGAGCTGCACCTTTTGTGGGGCGTCCGAAAACATTGATCGGGATTATTGAGGGCATATACTCCGCTGCCTTTTCCAGATCCTGGCAAATATATTCAACACATTCATCATAGGTAGAGCGTGCCCTGGCATAGTACTCAATGGATTCATTGCTTTCAAGTACATCATCGCCCAATATTACCACCGGCCCATATTGCATCAGCAAATTATAATATGCATAGGCTCTCATAAAGTAGATATAGCCTAACAAATCGCGCCTGTCGGTAGTAGTCATATCCGTCACTTCATTGATTCGGGCAAGCATCGTATTTGACTTTCTTACAATTTTATACATCTGCCCCCATATATCCATACCTTGCAGGTTTGTGGAGGATACTTCCCCAAGTACCAAATTTAAACCATTGTAAGCGCTTCCCAAAGAAAAAGCTTCATCACTTGCCGTAATCCCGGGTACACTTGTGTTCCCGAATATGTTGCCTTCATCTTCAAAATAATTTGCTGTTCCCCAGAGATATTTCTCAAAATTTCTTTTGTTGTGAAAAACGGAATCCAACTTGAGAGTTTCGTTAAAATAATCATCCACTGAGAGAAAATTGCAAGCATTAAACTGCAGAATCAGTACGATCGACGTTATTAAAGATATTATTAAATTTTTCATCTTTGCTTAAATTAAAAGTGAACATAAAGTTGGAAAGTGAGTCGCATAGGTATAGGATAGGCGCGGCCGTTAAATTGAGCTTGTTCCGGATCGTATATTTTGACATCGTCCCATACGTATAGATTGTTCCCCACCAATTGTAAATCGACTGAATTTACCCCGATATGCTGAAAAAAACCAGATTTCCAATTGTAGTTAAGGGTAACTTCCTGCAGTCGAAGGTATCTTTTATCTCCTTTCCAGAAATCGGAAAGCTGTGAGTTGTTTGCATTGTATCCATACGATAGTCGCGGGAAGAGCGCATTCGGGTTCTCTGTGGCGGGATCGCCCGAGTAAGAAGCAGGTGTCCAGCGATTTTTTTGATCTGCTGCAATAGTTAGCACATTTCCCATCTCTTCACGATGGAATGGCACATAACCCATTCCATTCGGTATGTTCTGACCGGAAATACGTATTGTCTGTCCGACATGGTAAAAATCGGTATTTCCTGTACCTTTAAAAAGTACACCCAGTGTAAACTTCTTGTATTGAAATTCTCCCCCGAATCCATACATTAAACGTGGATAACTGGGATAGGATAATACAACCCTGTCATCACTGTCAATAACACCATCTCCGTTGATATCCTTATACTTTATATCGCCCGGGAGTACCACCGAACTGAAAGTTTGCCGCGGACTGCTTTTTATATCCTGTTCATCCTTGAACAAGCCCAGGGATTTGTATCCTCTCATCACATTATGTGGATAACCGGAAATCTGCTGGTAATCATATTTAGGCGGCGCCTGCTCCCAATTCTCTACCAGATTGGTAGAATAAGTATAATTTGCACGAACTGTAAACATCATATCCTTATTAATGTCATGAGAATAAGATATATTTCCGTCTGATCCGTAACTTTTCATTTTACCCACATTCCCAAAAGGCATTTCAATTAAACCGACATAACCCGGGATATTTGCTCTACGCTGAAAAATTCCGTCGCGTTGGTCCAAAAAATAATCCAGGGTCAGATTTAATTTTTGTTTGAAAAAATGAGCATCTATTCCAATATTCGATTTTACAGCTTTCTCCCATATCAAATTATCTGCTCCGATGCTTGTTTCTGTAATGCCTCCATCAGTCCCTTTCCAGTTACCTGCACCAGCATTTTCATTCACAAGTGTAAGGTATGGAAATCTTGTATCGGTAATTTTATCATTACCCACCGTACCGTATGAACCTCTTAGTTTAAAAAAACTTATCCATGGAAGCGCTTTCTTCATAAACTCATATTGGGTGGGTACCCATCCCAATGCTATGGAAGGAAAGAAACCGAACCGCCTTCCGGCCTGAAAGTTCTCAGAACCGGTATATCCAAAATTAAAATCGATTAAATAGGTATCATCATACCCGTATGTCAAACGGTTTGAAACTCCCTGATAACGCTTAGGGATGGCTGCCATGCTTCTTGTACCAGCCGTAACATTTCCAACTTCAAAATCACGTGTATCCTGAGAATCACTCATATAATAATACACCAATGCCGAAGTTCTATGCACATCGTTGAAAACCTTTTCATAATTAAGCGTTGACTCAAGGTGATATTTTCTGAATTGACGCTGGTAATCGCTATATGACGCCGCTGATTTATTCACTGTTTTTGCTATTTGGAGCTGTCCATCCACTCCCCTCGAAGAAGCATAAAATAATTCAGGTCTGACTCTGCGATCCTCATTAAGCCATGTTTTCGTATCAAAGGCTCCCTGAACCCGTATTTTTAATCCTTTTGCGATAAAGTCAAGATTTTGATTCAGTGCGAGAGTCGCCTTTAAGGAGTTTGTCCCTAACAACGATTTTCCCATGTAATTCAACATAACGTATGGCGAAATATTTGTTTGTGAACCCCATGAAGGCAGTTGACCGGTCGAATAAACCAACGGCGTTAATAGTGGAGTGTATTGTGCCTGAGCTGTCCACAGGTCATCCGTATTTCCCATGCCGGGTTCTTTTTTTCTTGTGACATACCCATCAACACCAAAAAAGACTTTGGTAGTAGGTGTCATATTAATATCCAGATTGGTACGATAGGAATAGGTATTATATCCGGTTTCTTTTTCGTAGGGACTTTCCGGCGCTACGTTATATGCAGCACTTTCATCTGAGGTAGCAAGGCTCAAGAAGTATTTTGCGATAGATCCTCCCCCTTGCGCACTCACATAGTAGGTCTGTTGAAAACTCGTGGGCTTGACAATTACATCCTGCCAATTAATATTTGGGAACAAATCACTATCTAGCCCATATTTGATAATATCCATATCTCCATCAGAGTACAAAGGCAAATCACCTCTTACTACGCGCGCTTCATTTGCCAGTTTTGCATAATCATACGCTTCCAGATAATCTGGCATTCGCTTCAGACTTGAAACTGTATAGTTTGCACGTGCTTTGATCCTCAATTTTCCTTCATCGCCACGCTTTGTATTGACAAGAACAACTCCGTTGGCACCTCTTACACCATATACAGCCGTGGCTGATGCATCTTTCAATATTGAAAAACTCTCAATATCAGCAGGGTCAATAGCGTTAAGATCGCCTTCCAATCCATCGATTAAAACCAGAGCAGAACTGTTGGCACCAAATGTCCCAATTCCCCTGATCCAAAATTCTGAAATATTTTTTCCCGGTTCACCACTCATTTGCATCGTAATCACACCGGGCATTCTTCCCCCGAGTATATTTGCCATTGAGGTTGCCGGCACTTGCAGTTCTCCAGCATCAATACTGCTTACAGCTGCTACTGAGCTAATTTTTCTTTGTGTGGTACCCAAGCCGGTCACAACTACTTCTTCCAGTTCCGTACTGGCAGATTTTAGAGTGACCTTCAGATTGGTCACTGATTTTTCTACAAAATATTCAAAATTCTCATATCCAATGTAAGAAAACACAATAATGTTTCCTCTTTCTGCTCTAATTGAAAAATTGCCATCTATGTCTGATGTTGTTCCTACACCCGGTTTATCTTTTATAAAAACACTCACCCCGGGCAACGATTCTGACTGATCGGAAATTACACCCGATACAACCAACTCTTGTTGAGCAAACAGAGAAGTATTCAGGCATAATGATATAAGTAAAACGGCTAGATATATTTTTTTTGCTTTCATTATTTTTTTATTGAATTGTTAGTTTACGTATGCAATTATTTCCACGATCTGCCACATAAATAGTATATTCATTGTCAATCGCCAGGCCCCAGGGATCATTAAACAACGCATCTTCAGGATTTCCGTCCATGTAGCCTGATTTTCCCGGAACCCCCACTACGGTCTCAACGAATCCTTCGGGTGTAATTCTTCTGATACAATGGTTATTTGCATCGGCAATAACCAAATTATTATTTACATCCAGAATCATCTGCCGCAAGCCATTGAACTGTGCATCTTCTTTTTTACCATCACGCCACCCGGCCTGACCTACTTTTCCAGCATATATTCCCGTTTCGCCCGTAAGAATATCGAAATAATAAACAGCGTGTTGACCCGTACAGGCGGCATATAACATGGTAGGCTTTTTCGGATCAAAAACAAGGTAAGAATCAGTATTACTGGAGTTAAATATCGCCTGTTTTCCGTTCACCATTACATGCTCTCCCTTGCGTGTCTTGGGATCAAATTTTATTAAATGTCCATCTCTGTTTGAACGCAGGTAAACCATGCTGTCATAAGGGCAAATTGCGAAAGAATGCTTGAACTGATTTATATTAAAATCAACCTTACCATTTGCAATATCTTCTGCTGAAGGGTGAAGAATCATTCTCGTTCTGGAGGCCCACTCGGCATCGGAGTCAAATTCAAAATAATAATCCTTATAAGTTCCTCCTCCATCGGCAGGAACCACGATCATTTTACCCGTTATATCTGTTGCCGGAGCATTGGGTTTATTGGGGGTATTGAACAAATTCGTCACCGTGCTATTCTGCTGGTTTATCATGATCACTGCATTCGGGCTATTCTGATGGGCAACGAAAATATTTTTTTCATTGTCAACAGTCAAATAAGTAGGATTGGTAAATGTAGCTTCACTAAAAGAGCCTTCTCTAAATGCAGTGGTTCCGGGTTGTCCGGTAATTGTTGTCACTACTGTGGATGTTACATAAATAAATTTAGCGGGATATACCACAGAGTCCTTCCCTATCACAACGGAAATATTACAGGTGTCACCTGGTTGCCGCGGAGTCAGTACCAAAATTTTTCCTTCGTTACAACCCACCACAGGGGCTGGCTTTTCATTAAAATAAACTTTTACAATGGAGGGATCGTTGCCAAAATTGCTCCCTGACAATATGGCTCTCGTAGCCATTCCGCCTGTTTCCGGAGTGAAAGAACCCAATTGAATGGGTTTATTCGGATCATACGCTGCGGTTTTACTCTCTGCTTCCTCTTTACATGAGCCTAAAAGAGAGACAAACATAATCATGAATAATAAATAAACATTTTTTTTCATTTTAAAGTGTTTTAAAGAATATAATATTTTTTCATTCGTTTACTTTGTAAGACGTGACGAATGTTACGTTTAAGATTATTAAACCGGTTTAATAGCATGATATAACTTAACATTTCAGCATTTCAACAAAAATATATTATAAATTGTATAAAATTCAAGTGTCTCATTAACATAAGTTGAAATTTAAAAACTCAGACAAAACTATAAATAAAGTAGACAATAAATCACTAAACCGGTTTAGTTACTAATAGAATAACTAACAATAAACATATTTGGCCGGTTTTTCTCAATTAAATGGTAAATATTATATTTTCATTAGAGATTGTAAAAAAATGGTACACTTTATAAGTAATTAAATCCTGAAAATACAATCAATCATTCATGTTTTCATAATCTTTCATGTTTTACAGACGTCGCAAAAGTAATATCAAATATTGAATCAAGCAATAAAATAAACAAATTAATATATTATTTAACCATGAATTCACAATAATTAACGGCTTTGCTGATATTGAAAACTCCATTAGGTTTCAAGTAAAACATTAATAATTATATGATTGTAAAATCAAAGTCGCTTGATTTCTCTGATTAAAATATCTCGATAAGCCACTTTGCTCCCGTGAGCCTGCAATTCAATTTGTTCTGTAGGGAAAATGGGTTGGCTGCTGTCCCAGTAATTTTCCATGATCACATTATCGGTAACCAATTCGCCGTTGAGCCAGACCGACACCCGTTCACCAATCATGCGGATACGGAATGTGTTCCATTCTCCTATTTTTTTATCGGCAATTTTCAAAGGATCACTCATATTTTGTTTGTTGTTGAATAGACCTCCGGAACCTATGTAATTTTTCGTTTTGACACGATATGTCTCCCAAATCTGAACCTGTGGCGTCCCCCTCAGATAAATACCTGCATCGGGTGCCGGGCCGGGATAGAGCTTCCAGTCCACCAGCATTTCAAAATCACCATAGGATTTATTCGTACAGAGGTTACTTCCTTTTCCTGTAAACAATAATTCGCCATTTTCTACAATCCATGCAGTTTTAGCTTCTAAATCGGCTTTCTCTTGGGCAGCAGTCAACGCTTCTGGCGTCATTTTTGCCCGTTTCAACGGGTTTTCCACCAATCCTTTCCAACCCTCCAGGTTTTTGCCATTAAAAATGGAAACAAAGCCCTCCTCTTTCTGATTCTCGTCCAAATACTTTTTGATAGATTGACGTGGGTTCCCGGCATCGGCATTAATTAACGTTTTACTTACTTTCTTCAGGATTTTAGTAGTTTCCACGCCTGCAAAAGAAGGATTACTTATGGCAATATTCATGGCTGCCAATGCTGCGGTTCTCCTCAATGCCCTATTTTCCATAAACGGTGCTACGAAAAGCATTGCCTGATATTGTCCTGTATTTCCAAGGTGACGGAGAATATCATTCTTCTGTTTATCTGTTTGTGCAAACAGCATTGCTTCACGCAAACAAAGATATTTGATGGCACCCGTTGCGTTGGATTTGTTGATGGCTGGAATCAAAGCTTCTGTCACATTCCTTAATTCATCTTTATTTTTACTGTTTCTGGCGATGTCGAGCATCGCGTAAATTGTGTCTGTCTGTTCGTCACTGAGAAGTCCTACATCTCCGGTGAATACAGAATTGGGCAGTAGTAAACCCGTGGCAAGTAAAATGGCTGTAAAAAAGGATGTAATTTTTTTCATTATAAAAATTTCTTGTTTTGCACTGTAACATCCGGTATTTTGTCATAGAAGCCTCCATGAAATGTCCGAACTTTCCTTCATATGAACCGGTACATGATGGTTTCTTTCCAGTTCCTGTCACATTCACAGAACTTTTCAGGAAAGTGATGGTGGTTTGGAGAGTTCGGATAATAATGAGCCTCAAGGCTTATTCCCGAAAAAGGTCGATGGCTTCCGGAAAGGAAATCGCCGGTATAGATCATGACCCCAGGCATGGTAGAAAAAACCTCGACCCCACTGTCGGATTTTTCACTCCTCAAAGTGACGAGTTTTTTCAAAACATCATTTTTTTCTCTCGCGATAAAATATGAATTATATCCAATCATTTTTTCACGTTTCAAATTCATATTTTCAGCTATCACTCTGAATCGACGGAAATCAAAACCGGGATTATTCGATACATCAACTCCATTGCCCGTGGGCAAAAAATTATTATCGAATTCTAGAACCCTGTCAGATTCAATCTTCAGGCGATGTTTCAAAATCGTTTTTTCTCCTGATAAATTAAAATAGGAATGATTGGTGATATTTACCGGCGTTTTTTTATCGGCCGATACATCATAATCAATAAACAATTCGTTTTTATCAGTCAACTGGTATGTGATTGTCAGCATCATGTTTCCGGGGAACCCACCTTCGCCATCCGCACTTTCCACACTTAAAATGAGCTTGTCTTTTTCAATTTTGTAATCAAATAACTTTTTGTTGAATCCGGAGAATCCCCCGTGATTACAATTGTCTCCATCATTTTTATCAAGAAAATAAGTTTTTCCGTCTATTGAAAAAGAGGCGTCTGAAATCCGGTTTGCGTAACGCCCTATTGTTGCTCCAATATAATTATTATCTGACAGATAATCCTCAAGTGTACCATATCCGAGGACAATATCTTGAATTTTCCCTTTTTTATCGGGCCTCTTGATCGATTTTATTATTGCACCGTAACTGATAATCTCGATATTTGTTCCCGGATCATTCACAAACCTAAAAAGATAAACGGCCTGTCCGCCGACCCTACCGAATTCTTGCGACTCAATTTCACACATTTTCTCCGTTATTCAGAATTCCTACTCTCTTACTTCACTGACTCAGCATTGTTTCTGGCAGTATTTACTTAAAATTACGCCAATTGGTTATCTTATATAATTGCCGTTTCTGATTTCCATGTCTGACCACTTTTCCTTTGTGATTATTCCAACTCAATTCGACACTATTGAAACTGCCTTTTTCAAAATTGAATGTTTCACCATCGTCCTCGAACAGGACCGTAGATTTTACCGGATCTCCGAAGACAAGACACGAAACGTTAAATACTGTTTTGGGAGTGATATATTCCACCGGATCTGCCAAAGGTAGAATCGTTCCACTCTTGACAAACAAAGGAATTTCATCAAGGCTCATTTGTATATGATATCTTTTTCCTCCTTCGTATTTTTTCCTGGAATTAAAATCAAACCATTCACCTTCCGGAAAATATACGTCCCTTTCCGATACGCCATTAAGAAATGGGGCACACATTAAATCATCTCCCATCATGTACTGATCTTCAATCTTCCAAACTTCCTTGTCATCTGGAAAATCCAAAATCATGGATCGGAATGGGGGTACACCTTCAAAATGGTAGCGGGCAAATGCTGCATAAAGATATGGGATAAGACGCATCCTCAGCTCTACCAACTTTTTAACCATCCCTTCCAGTTCCAGGTAATTCGGTAAGACTTCATTGTTGTTATTTTTCTCTTTTACATAATGAAACCAGGGAGGATTATTAAGAAACCAGCAGTCCACAATCATATGAGGTGACATCAATGTCGTTTGGATTCTTCGTATCAAATCATCTTCCGATACCGTTTGTCTCACTTCGGGAGACCAGTTCAGACCTGAAAATCCTGAATTAAGCAACATCCGGACATAATCGGCATGTTCATACATGTCACTGTATAGTACAGCCCCGTAAGGTGCAGCAAACAAATGGGAAGCCCTGACTTCAAGGAAAGTTCTTCTGTTAGCTTTCTTGAAAAGGTCCCAAACCGTCTTCTGATATAACAAACCGAACAACTGACGGTACTGCACGCCATCAACCCCGGAGGGGAAACTTGCAATGTCGGGAAAGCTCCATTCGGCTGAAGCCTTGGCGTAATCGGCCGCATCGCATTCATCGAGTTTGAATGCCGAGATACCTTTACTCATCAATTTTTCTTCATGGTACGAACCAAAAACCTCACGGGCTTCCTTCGTGATAAAATCAGGGACAGCGCCTTTCCAAACGGCATAGTCCCCAGACCAGGGTAATATCTCGCCAAACATCGGGGAAGTGGGGTGAATGTACGCGTGCTCCCAAAGGTTGAGTTTGTAGTTCATCTCATGCATGGTATCAATGACTTTGTCCGGATCAGGGAAATTACCGGGATGCCAGGTGAAAGAACAGGAATATGCCGCGGAATGCCAGCCAGGCTCTAAACCGAACATATCACAAGGAATATGTTTGTCCCTGAAATACTGAGCAAATTTCATTACCTCCTTATCATTGAATGTGGATTTGGCCCTGTATTTGAATCCCAGTCCCCAGAGTGGCGGAATAGCGCCTCCTCCCGAAAACAGGTTATAACGCTGCATTACCTGCATTACCGAAGGTCCATCAAAAACAAAAATTTCCATTCCTTCCGTACCGTTTACTACAATCTCCACATCGTTGGAGGGTTTATAGGCACGGTTGTATAACTGTGCGGGCGAGGTTCCAGGCTTTTCCATGACATCCTTCAGGTTCCGTGCAAGGTCAGCTGATCTGGCCACTTTGTTTTGCGATCCCATGTAGAATGTTGTATACCGGGCGGTATTTACCAATAGTCCATAACCTTTGGATGAGACGTAAAAGGGCAGGGAGGCATGACTAAATCCCACATTACCGACAGTCCAGCTATTATTCCGAATATCGCGGCGCATTCCCCGTTGCTGGAAGGAGTTTACCTGCAAACCGAAGCCATATATGTTTTCTGACTCATCTATTGTAAATTCGACCATTACCCCCATTGGTGTTTCTTTGAATTGTATTGAACGGAGGTCGAACGGTTCCGCATCACGATCGGGAATCTTCATCAACGCTTCGGACGCCGGGGCTTCCTTAAAATCGGTAGGCAGATATTTTTCGGGCTGTCCATAAGTTATTTTCCAAATACCGGGAAATATTTTCTCAATTGTCTGTGCACTTGACAGATGAAAAATAAAAAAAACACAAATAACGAACCATACTCTTTTCATAAACTATTTTTTCTATTATTAAGATATCTCTTATTTTACGGACTCTATCTTAATTACCACACTGGTCCTGTTGCTATTTACATTTGGATTGAATCCCGCATTCATCAGAAAATCTCCGGAATATATTCTGCTGCCGTCCACGGAAGATTTCTGTTCGTCGTGCAGATTTAATTCGGTCAACCGATAACTCTTTCCGGCATCCAGTCCCTGTAATTTTACCGGACGAAGTGAAGGTTCAGCCAGGTACCTCCAGTTCGTGAGATAACTGAACATTACTCCTTCAGTTTTGTCATTGCTGACATACATCAATGAAGCCATGTCGTTTTCATACGGACTTGACAACCGGTACATCTCTCCATGCCACACAATATCCTTAAAGTCGTTGTAATTACTTACTGTCTGGCGGACAAACTTCATGTCGCGCTCACTTAATTCATTCGCGCGGATATCAAAACCCAATTTGCCCATGGATGCCACATCGATACGGTATTTGAGCGATTTGTTGCTCCAGTCGGTCACATGATTACACATGGTGATGGCAGGATAGTAATATGAATAGTCCCATTGCATGAACACACGTTCCAAAGGGTCGGTATTGTCGCTCAGCCAGAATTCCGTAAAATATTGCAGCAGGCTGTAGTCAGAACGACCACCACCACCGGAGCAAAGCATCATCGGCACTGTGGGGTATTTTTCTCGGATTCGCTGCAATACCTTATCAAGTCCTCTTGTATATTCCACATACAAATGTGATTGGGGTATTTTATTTCGTTCCAGATATTTGGAATGTCCGTTAAAGATGGGTGCATTGCAATCCCATTTGATAAAGGCAAGGGATGGGTTTTCAGTAAAAAGGCCATCGACGACACCAAACACGTGATCCTGCACCTCGGGATTGGTCAGGTCAAGTACCAACTGGTTCCTGAAGTATATTTCAGGCCTGTTTTCTTCCCTGAGTACCCAGTCGGTATGTTGTTCGTACAACTCACTTTTCGGATTCACCATCTCCGGCTCTATCCATATGCCAAATTTCACCCCCACCTTTTCAGCTTCACGTATAAGATAAGGAATTCCGTCGGGCAGCTTGTTCCGGTTCACTTTCCAGTCACCCAGACCGGCTTTGTCGTTGTTACGCGGGTATTTGTTGGCAAACCATCCGTCGTCAAGCAGAAACATGTCTACACCCAACTCTTTTGCTCCACCAAAGAGGCCGACAAGCTTTTCCTGATCAAAATCGAAATAGGTAGCTTCCCAGTTATTGAGCAAAGTCAGACGATCTCCCTTCCCGTCAAGGAGTCTGTTTTCACGAAGCCATCCCTGCAGATTGCGGCTACCCCTACCTTTGCCCTCGTACGATAGGGTATAAATAAAGCGAGGCGTCTCGAACGGCGTATTCGGTTTTAGGAGGAAGGACGACTGATAAGGATTGATTCCTGCGACGATGTGCATGTTCTTGAAGACATCTGTTTCAAACTGCAATGAGAAGTTCCCATCCCAGGCAATTTGTCCCATTATTACGGTACCCGATGTCTCCGTCGCTTTTCCGTCGAGCGAAAGCATAAAATTCGGCGAAGTGAGCAAATTTTCCCTGGTACCCAACCGACTCTCAACGGTATGCATACCTTGACGCAAGTGTGTCTCCACAGGCTGCATCTCCCTCGCCCAAGATCCATTATAGCTGGTCAGATAATAATCTTTATTGAAAAGATACAAATTGGCCGATGCGTATTTATTCAACGTTACATTTTCCTTTTCAGTATGCCTGATTACGCTCCACTGCTCAATCACGTCCTTCTCTTTCCATGTTTTGTAAAACAAATCTACAAAAAATGGATATACCGCATCTTTGAGGGTGATTGTGGTAAGGATCGCCCCATCATCCGTTTGTGACGATGTGTGACGCTCATACAATAGATCCAGAGAGTTGTTACCGTCTGCATGTACCACTGCAATGGCAGGCTCCGTGAAGTTATTGTCGATTCCGGCTACTGAGTAGGCGTTATTGTTAGATGCGGCCCCCGGCGAATTCAGATTGTATATTTTACCGATCTCCGTATACTCGCTATGTTCTTTCAGAGATTTTCCAGTATAGATAATTTTAAGACGTTTGTTATTGTCCGTCTGCAGAACTGTAGCAACATTCTCCGTTTCAATTGGAATAGTGATTTTTTGGCCGAAAGAACACAAAAAAATAAACAGTAAAACAATTGTACCAATAAAAGTTTTCATAATTTTTCTCAAGCTTTTCAAAACAATAACAATCCTCTTATATTTTTTTTATCTTTATCACCACAGCTCCATGTCTTGGAACAGTGGCTTGAAATTCATTCTGATAAATACCCAAATCCTGTTGTCTCCATAAGTCACGTACCAATTGCTCGCCTTCCAGTCCGAGATCCGTCCAATTGGCACTTATTTTCATCTCGATTTCGCTGCGATTGAACAGTCCTACGGCTTTGCTCCCATCTTCTAATTCACGTACCCAAACTTCACACTCATCATTCAGGGCAACACGTCTTCCAGGTTTTCCCAACGGGTCTTGATTCACATCGATCATCTCATTGTTCGTGAGCAGACTTAGCGTAAATTCATTCAAATGTGTAATATCACCGCTTAAAAACAAAGGAGCAGCGACAATACACCAGAATGAGAAATGCATATATTGTTCGTTGGGTGTCAATGGAGTAGGCACGAGTTCTCCTCTTCGAAAACTTAAATCGCCAAGCAACAAATAGTCAGGATCGTTCCAACCACCAGGACCGCCATAATTATGTAATTTATTAAGGGCAAAAACATCAAAACTGTCACGAAATAATGCCATAGGTATCGATTGATACCCTCTGCCCAAGTCGCGGGCAGTACGCCAGCTGTGCCCCCCGACTTCCTTTCCCCATTCCCATACATTTCCCAGACCGTACTGGCAAATGTTCAAAACAATATCGCGATCCTGTTTTCGCAGAATATCACCCATCAACTTATAAGGTTTTTGCAAATCGGCTAAACTGTTTGGATCAGCGGGTTGATATGAGCATTGATCATATTTTAACAAATCAAAACCCCAATCAGCAAACCGCTTCGCATCCTGTTCTTCGTATCCAAAGGAACCAACATGCCCCCCGCAAGTCAACGGGCCGGGAGACGAATAAATCCCAGCTTTTAAACCTTTTGAATGAATATAATCGGTCAATGCCTTCATGTCCGGGAAGTGACGGTTGGCATTAATATATCCTTGTTCATCGCGAGGTTGTCCGTTGAGCGTTGAATCCTTGCTTTGTGGATACATCGACCAGAAATCGTCAATACAGATATATTGATAACCATGGTTAATCAAGCCGGTAGAAACCATTGCATCGGCAGCTTCTCTGATAATTTTGTCGGTGACATCGCGTTTCCACACATAGTAGGCGTTCCAGCCCATTTGGGGTGTCAGTGACAACGTTTCACCACAAACAATCTTAAATTTTCGAGTTGTCTTTCCAAGCTGGTTTTTTGCTTTGAGTATGACATTATATTCTCCTGACTTCTCGATTTTTCCGGTAATTTGCCCTGTTTTCGAATCTAAAACCAAGCCTTTGGGTAAACCATCCGCAGCATATGACATTGGACGGTCTCCAGTAACCGGGACAGTGAATAAGAAGGGCTTACCCGGACGTACACCGAAGATGCGAGCGCCGTTAATACGAGGTGTGCGTGGAGGCTTGGGTGTCAACACAAGGGCTTCTTCCTGAGGCGGACCCACAATTACCGGATGTTGACCATCTACCCAAAAACCAGCATCGGCCCAATTGCCATAGTCAGCCGTAATTCCATCACCCGCCGATTCAGTCAACAGGATAAGCAGTTTGACTCCCTTCACGTCGAGATCAATTTTTTGTGCCGACTGTTTCCATCGCATTATTTCCGATTTAAAGAGTGTCTGCCCGTCTCCGACAACTCTAAAGAAAACGCTCGAGGCATCCGTGCCAACATTGTCATCCACGCCCACGAATGCTATGAATCTTTCTGTGTCACCATTTAGTTCAACTCGCATGAAACCATCGGCATGAGTACTTACCCCGTTTGAAAATTCCTGTCCCCCGATTGAAAGTGACGTTCCTTTTGGTGATTTGTCTGCCTGAGCCTGACCTGTACCTTGTGCAACGAACGACAGGTCTAAAGAAGAAAGCCGTACCAGTTCTTTCTGACCAGCGACCGCCGGAAAAGAGAAAGTTCCACTGAACAGTAGTAAAAAGAACGAAATAGGGATATACATACGTCCAAAAACACTATGTATATTTTTTTTAATTTCAAACATATAAATTCTCGTTTTTTAAAAAAACATGTATCATTTTCAAAGTATCTGCCAATTATTTTGTTACGATAGTCCGCTGCAAAGTGGATGTAACGTTGCAGGGCCTTATTGATAATTATTGAATCTTTTTAATAATCAGAACTTTACTCGTGTGGGATTTCGATAAAGGATAAAGTATTCCGATATTCATTAAATTGGCTCCCTTTATTTTTTCATCCCGTCCATCAATCTTGTAATACGCGTTAGGCTCCAATCCTTTTAATTTAATAAGCCTATTTGGGTAGGGATAATCTGAACTCCCTTTCAACTGATTATTTAATTGATAAAAAAATATCACTGCCTTATCAGCATTTACCTCCAGATTATTGTACTGAAGAATGCATCTATTATTTTTAAATGGAGAAGAGAGACGATGCAGATACCCGTTGTGTACGGTTTCTCTAATTTGCTTATATTCGGCAATTTTCTTTTTAGCAATATTGATTTCTTCTTCACTCCACTTCGTAATATTGTTTCCAATACCGAGTACTCCGCTCATTGCCACATCGAAGCGGAATTCCAGGCTAGGTTTGATACCATACATGTCATGATAACCTGTCCAACTTATCATTGTGTTTGCAGGAAAAGCATGCGAATAAGCATATTGGATGAGAATTCTGTCCAGAGGATCAATATTATCACTCACCCATGCAAAATCAGCCCACTTAAAAATTCCAAGATCCACACGCCCTCCTCCACTCGAACATGTTTCAAACCAAACGTCCGGGAAATCCCTTGTCAATTGATTTATTAATTTGTATAAATTGTCGATGTACCTGATACGAGTTTCACGTTGCATGGCTGGATCTGCATCCGGCCACCCGGGCTCACTCAATGACTTGTTCATGTCCCACTTTATAAATTTGATATTATGATTTTTCAATAAATCATGCAACGATTTATAAAGATAATCATACACATCCTCCCTTGCAAGATTCAACATTAATTGATTTCGTCCTTCGGTCCTTGGCCTATTATTAAAATACAATACCCAATCGGGATGTTTTCTGTACAAATCACTATTCCTGTTAATCATTTCAGGCTCAACCCAAATACCAAAGTCAAGCCCCATCTCGTTTATCTTCTTAATCATGGGGTTTAAGCCATTTGGAAATTTGTTCTTGTCTGCTACCCAGTCGCCCAGTCCTCCTTTATCATTCATCCTCCCTTTAAACCAACCGTCATCAACAACAAACATCTCAACGCCAATTTCCTTTGCTACTTTGGCTAATTCAACCTGCTGCTCTTCATCGATATTAAATCCCGTCGCATACCAGCTATTGTAAATAACCGGCCGCGGAACTTTATTCCGTTGTTTGGGCAAAATAACTTCTCTTATATATTTCGAATATATATTAGATGCTCCATTTAAACCATTTATAGTATACCCGTATGAGAGTACTGGCGTTACAAACTTTTCATTTGATCGTAAATTCCATTCCGTATCCCAAAAATTTATCCCGCTCGTAATCTGGACTCTGTCATCAAAGGTACTCTCCAAATCTGTTCGCCAATTTCCACTATAATGCAGTTGACCAAACCATACATCCCCGCAACACTCATTCTCTTCACCTTGGGGGCGAACAGCAAAGAACGAAGAACCATATGTTTTAAAATCCCTGCTTTGAATTGTTTTTATTCCTTGGGTCAACAGTGTTGTTTCTGGCTGAAAATCACGCATATGAATCCCGGCAGTATGGGTCAGTTCATAAGCACCTTGTGGCAACCACAGGGAACCGGACATGGCATTCTCTATCTTTATTACTTTTTTCCCTCTGTTTACAACCTCCAGCCACTTTTCTATGATATCATACCCAGGCAGTACACGATATAGTACATTTACCTCTAAAGAATAGAGACTATCCACATGTTTTATCTTCAACACATCGAATCCTTTTTCTGAATTCAATTCATACGATGAATACTTCAAATCAAGGTCCCGGGTTCCATCAGTAAAAAGGACTTCCAGTATAGGCGATTTATTCGGGAATTTTCCACGGACAGGCACTTCATCTCTCCATTCGTAGTAATTGTCCGGTAACTTGTCATCGGAGATTTTTACTCCGTAATAACCTGATTTCAATATATCTCCCTGTATTTTTAATACATAGGACATGTTACGTGTTTCCAGTACCCATTCGTTGTTACTTTTCTTTTTTATTTGAGCATTCAATAAAGTAGTAAACAATGAAATTAATAATAAAAGAATGGTTTTAAGTGTAAATCTTTTCATAGAAATTTATGTTATTTTGTTGTCTCATCTATACAGAAATTTTTTCTCTCTTCGCAAGCGCAGCTCATACGCTATACTTCGCATCCGTGAATTTTGATCCTATGTTAAATTCTTCCTGTCCTATTAATTTTATCAAGTCTCATTAGCGCCTCGATATAGTAATAATCTGCATACACAATTGAAGCGTCGACCTCAGATCCTTTCGGCCTGTGACCTGTAGAATGCAATAGGAATGCACTGTTTATATCCCTGCTCTGATAGAGATCGGATGACAATGAAGTCAGAATTTTCACGGCCGTATCTTTATAGAATTTGGATTTTCGTGGTTCAACATATTCCTGTAGCTCAAGCAATGCCGACGCAACAATTGCTGCCGCCGAAGCATCTTTTGGTTCATCGGGAATATTTGGGGCATCGAAATCCCAATAAGGCACATAATCTTCAGGAATGTTTTTAATAAATAGATCCACAGCCTTTACTGCTGTCCTGAGAAATTTTTCATTTTTAGTCTCCCTGTACGCCATGGTAAAACCGTAGACAGCCCATGCCTGCCCGCGTGCCCACATAGTTTCATCACCATAACCCTGGTGGGTCACTCCCTGTAGTTTTTTCCCCGATAGAGTATCATATACCACTACATGAAAAGTACTGAAGTCTTCTCTGAACTGATTCTGCATTGTCACTTCTGCATGACGATACGCCATATCATACAAGTCTTTACTTCCACCATTTTTTGCCGCCCAGAAAAGTAATTCGAGATTCATCATATTATCGATAATGGTATTGTGAGGCCATTGTTTCATATATGGCCATGAACAAATAGTACCTACCACAGGATTATACAATGTAGCCAAAGAATCGGCCGCACGCAACATGAGTTCCTTGTATCCTGGATTTTTAGTGAGGCGATAACCATTTCCCAAACTGCAATAAATCTGAAAACCCAGGTCATGATTTTGGGGGCTGCGGTTCACTAACGGAAAAAGCGCTTCCGAAAAACGTTCAGCTTGTTTTAATATTTCATTGTCGTGCCCATATTCATAGGTATACCAAAGTATACCCGGCCAGAAACCGCTTTTCCAATCATAAATGGAAGTACAATTCCAGTCTTTCCGCATATCTTCTCTTAGAATATTATGAGGAATTCTATTCTCTCCTGTCAGTTGTGGCAACGCTTTTTCCACCTGTGTTTGACAATAATTCAAGACATTGTCCGTATCAAACTTTTTTGCTGAACAAGAAAAAAACATCACAACAAGTAAAGCCGTCACAAAATATTTACTTACCATTTTTTGATCATATTATTTTAATTCATTCTCCATTCAACATCAACTAGGTTTATATAATAATCCTTTATAATTTTTCGTTTTTTACTTCTCTTCAATAATCATGGCACATCCACCGCGAGGCAACAAGTCTAATTTTAACTTACTCTTATAAGTCACTTTTTTAGTTTCTATCGCGACATGCGTCCTAGTTTTTATTTTTTCACCGCCATCGGTAAATAACCTCAACTCATATTTTTTATCCGGATCGAGGAAGTCAAAAGAAAATTCGAATTTTCGTGAATCATTATTGGTGATGCTTCCTACAAACCACTTATTCCCTTTGCGGCGAGCTATGCTCACAAATTTACCAATACTGCCTTCCAATATTTTTGTATCATCCCAGACAGTATGTAACTCATCGAAAAACACCAACTCCGGATCGTCTTTAAAATCGGAAGGTGTATCGTACCAATAAAGAAATTGTAAAGGACTGTAATTTATCACCGATAAAGCCATCTGATGACAAGAAGTATTCTGCAATGAGCGGGCGTTGGGATTCGATGCCAAGTTTGGCTTCAGTTCCTTACGATGATAATAACAGACTGTGGCATCGGCAGCTCCGGCCAGAAAACGGGTAAAAGGTAAAGTTGTATTATTTACTCCATCCGGGAATTCTTCATTGCCCCGGACTCCTTCCTGTGTAAGCAGATTTGGATAGGTACGACTGAAACCGGTAGGACGGTATTCATCATGAATATCAACCATCAGTTGGTATTTTGCACATTTGGCAACCGCTTCATGCATCCATGTAGTCCATCGGAACGAACCCACCTGTACAAATCCAAATTTGATGCCGGCAATACCCCACGATTGATATAAGGGTAGTATCTCATCCAGATATTCCGCGAGTGCACGCTGATTCACATAAAGCCATACTCCAATATTTTTCGAGCGGGCATAACGCACCACTTCTAATAAATCCAACGAGCCGATAGGTTTTCGTGGATCCGAATCTTTCACTGACTCAGGCCCATACCATCCTGCGTCGAAATGTATATAATCGAGTTTTCTCTTCAGGGCCAAATCAACCATTTCTTTGCCTGCTTCGGTGCTCAGACGGGTCACTCTCATCACTTTTCCAGGTTTGATCCAACCTGTATTCCCTATTTTACACTCTTTGTTGAGATTAAGAAAAATATCGTTGTTTGCCAATAAATCCTTGGCTTGATCCGCCACCATCACCACCCTCCAGGGTGAAGAAAAAGGAGCAATCTCGTCAACAGCATCATACATCTGGCAACGGATGATATTTTCTTCTCCTTTATTTAGAAAAAATTTCGTTCTACTGTAATTCACCATTTCTGCTTCACCCAGAGCTGCATAAAGTTTACCAGGCAATTGCAAGGTAAGTGGACGTTCAGCTTCTCCGGGCCAGTCTCTCACAGGGAGATACTTGTGTTCAGCCTGTGCATACGGGGCAAACCAGCAATATGTATTTTGAGGAACTCTGAAAGTAGTTTTTTCCGAGGTGATCCTGAGATAATTATTCCCAACATACTGATACCGAAAGGCGATACCTCCGTCATAAGCACGCACAATTATCTGGAGTCTGTCTTTCCTTTTTGGTGTCTTCACCACAAAGATTTTTTCATTGTATCTATCTTTTACTTTGGCCCTTTCTCCATAAACAGGGTGCCATACATTGTCTACCGATTTTTCCGATACACTCTCAATCTCCATGTCCGTTTCCCAGTTACTTATGCCCAACAACGAAGGAAGAATAACAGGAAGACCATTGTATTTAATTTCGTAAATCAACTCCCCGTCCGGCTGTCCATCACGGATTTCGAAATCTAATCGCCCATCAGGCGAGTGAAGTGATTTTTCCTGCGCAAGCAGATGCACCATAAATAACAGTTGCAGGACGACAAAGGAAAAGACTTTTTTTCTCATCTTCAAAATAGTTAACGATTCGTTTCTTTGAGCAGATATCTTCCTTTTGTCAATATAACCATACACGTACCATCGGGCTGAGTATTGAGATCAATTCTTCGGGTTATATCCGTCATGTCTGTCACACTCAGATGAATATTGGGAGGAATTGTCACATTTACCGCACTGCTGACATCCGCCATCCAGTTTTCACCCTCTTTATTTATCGCCACATTGGCTGTCGAATCACGGGCCGCTATACTCCAACCATCTTTTTTGAGGAGTGTACCATTTCCAAGGAAAAAGAGTGCTGGTTCATTCCCGTTTTCTCCGATGATCGCATAATCACCCTGGAATTGCATATCCTTATAGGTGACAGCCTCCCTCGCATCTGTACTGTTGAAAATATAATCGGTTCTTCGATCAGATTCCACCATTATCCCTGTAAAATCGGGCCGGTCTCCAAAGTAAGCAACGGACTTCACCGAGCTGCCTTCTGTTGAGGTATAAGGACAAAAAACAGATACAAAAGGTCTCTTCCACGCTTCTCCATCCTGACGGACAATTAACGCAGGAAGTGGCTTATTCACCAACTCATCGGGTATGGATCCTTTTACCAGTGCATTCGATTGGGGAGCTTCAGCGGAGAAGAGGGTTCTGCCTGGGTAGCCTTTCATCCACATATTCACAAAAACATCATCCTTTTTTTCCAGACGGATATTGAATCTCGTCATGAAGTCCTGCCCGTACGAGACCATCTTTTTATTTTTAAAATAATCGTATCCTTTCATATCTCCCGATGCTGAAGTCAACTCGTCCGTCGGAGAAAGTACCAACCTTTGACCCGTTGCATTCATTACATCCATTTCCTGACCGACACTGTGATAAAAGTATTCATGTTTTCTGTCTTTTCCATCGTTTCGGGCCGAACGAAATATATCCACCACATAACCCGAGGTTTCGCCTGTACGCACCATACTCACCAGACGTTCCTGCCTTGCATTGGTTTTAGATTCGGTAAATGCGACTCTTGCAAAAGTAACTCCACCTATCAGTGATGTATTATCTTGATGTTCCGGATAATTGGAAAGTAATTTGTAAGGATGGTTACTGCGCATCATACTGTTATCAGATATACCATCCACGATTACTGTATTGTGCGCTGGAAAACGGGCGTAATATTCCTGATTGTCACGTGTGCTATAACTCACTCCAAAAGAACTTTCGGGAACCAATATCAAACCCTTGGCATACATCTCCATAGAAATACCATTTGCATGGGCATGATTGCCGTATGAACCCACCAGAGTGAATACCATACCGTTTTCTCTCTCTTTTCCATTACGCTGTACCAGCCAGCTTACATTCGGAGCATAAAACATGTTGCTGGTAAGATGATTATATGATACTTCCGGGGGATTGATTTCCATTAATTCATCAACATAGAAAAACAATGCGAACATTGACCTGTTTGCACTTCTGTCATAAACACCCTCCTCCATCATTTTCCGCAACACTTGTGTCAATTCTTTCTCTTTTACATTTTCTCCACACTTCCTATATAGAGAGACCATCATCTCCAGGGTGGGCGAACTTAGTGGGACGTATTTTGCATCACCAAAAGCCGTGACCTTACCGTTGGGTAATAAATATTCGACTGTGGCCGGGACAGCCTTTTTCATTATTGCAAAAGTATCCAGCATGTGGTTATTCTCGGCATTATCGATCATTGTAATGATATCCATCATATCTTTACACACCCCCAGGGAATATGTTGCCGATTCAGGCCACACTCCAGTTTCCTGATCAAAGATATCCACCACTGCTTCCTTCAAAGCAAACTGACGGATGGTTGTATGATTCATGATTTCATTGATATAATACTGTCGGCCCTTGCCATCTTTATAATAAGAGTTACTTTCCAATACCAATGCCAGGTAAGTAACAAACCGGGCCTGAAAAATATTCCAGTTATTGTCGGGAACACCGTACATGATTTCCTGATCAGCAAAACGCTTGAGCACGGATGCGATCATATCGAAATCTTCATTTTTACGCTTTAAATATGAATATAAAAAATCGTAAGAAACGGCCAGACTGGGTATCACAGCATCAAGAATCACTTCAAAAGTAGCCAATCCCATCAAGTGACTGTTCCCATAATTTTCAATAGCAAAAGGTTCACGCCGGTAATGCATACCCTTAATATAGGTCATAAATATATCGGAGGCAAAAGTGGCATATTTTTCCTCCCCTGTGTACCAGTACAGGAAAGCCGCATCGGCAGCAAGTCCCATGATGCGATCATTCATTTGGCCGATTATCCGGCCTGTTTTTGATGGATGTACCCATTCCCACGGGTTCCCTTCTTTTTTCATATTTTGCAGGTACATCCCTTTTTTATCCATATATGGCCGAGTATCTTCGAGTGAAGGCATGGCATAATCGGTTGCCGGATCACGATGGCCTGCAAACTTTACAGTAGGAACAGGAGCGCGGCCAGTTCCGTGCGAAAATTCGTTGCCATTCACATATACTCTTTCATAGTGTGTATCCCAATACATTTGCATACGCGAGATAATCCACTCAGGATCGGAAACATGCCGATCTACGTAAGTATCCACCTTCGATCTGATCCCCTCGTATGATAATTTTGCCCACTCAACCGATTCAATTTTTTTAATAAAATTGGATTTATTATCATCGGAAATGTAAAGGCGGGGATGCTTCCCCTCCGCCTGACAGTTACCAAATAATAATACCAGGCCAAATAATAAAATAATGTTCTTCATACTTAATTAAATTTTGAGTCCACTCCGAAAAGTTGGATGAAGATTTAGTTAATTATTAATACGATCAGGAGTTGAAACCGTTCGCGAGTTCAAATTGATACAGATTTATATATTTGTGATTTATACGACCAGGACTGAATATCATTGCCAAAGATACGGCAATAATTTTAATCCCGTTTTCACCGAACAGGAAATTATGATCATCTATCTGTAGTTTATTGTCGAAAATATACATAACTTAGCATAAGAAAATCTTTTATGACTTTCTAAATTATCCTCTTGCCAGATCTTAATCTCAGATTAAACCGCCTTGGTGAATAAGCAATTTTTCAGTTTATAACAACTCATTCTTC
>ENA-UOOE01000707-UOOE01000707.1-fermentation-metagenome-genome-assembly--contig:-NODE-707-length-31091-cov-7.109615_pt1 | contig 31091 bp, 20 predicted proteins | sample MGYA00245776_ERZ724021 | MGnify/ENA primary metagenome ERZ724021 (study PRJEB28704, sample SAMN03018321) | fermentation metagenome | biome: anthropogenic terrestrial biome; feature: soil; material... | reverse complement strand
TTCTTACCGGGCCGTTTAGCATGACAATCTTTCCTTTCGCAAAGGAAAGGCTGATGTCATCTCCGTTCTCAATATAAAGAAACGGTGCCTCAATTCCCTCCGCCGGAGTATTTCCACATCTTTTATAGCCGGTTACAAGGTATTCCTTTTCATACGGTTTTGTAACCACCAGGCATTCTTCCGTAGTCTCATATGCGGCAAATTCAAACTCTTCTCTACGTCCGGTCAGTCCCAGCTCCTTAAGATCCCTCTGAATTTCCTCCGATGCTCTTTGCTCCCCGGAAGTTCCCGCTTCGCGAATATAATTAAACTTTCCTACAAACTCATACTGTCGCTGTCCGCTGATTTTATTCCTGTCCATTTCTGACCTCCTTACAGTTTGCAAAAGAAGATGATTTATATCTCCTCCAGTACCTGCCTTGCCTGCCGAATCTTTTCCTCCCCGGTACGGTATATGGTATATTCGCTGAGGGAAGGCAGTCCCATATTTACTTCCTCTTTCCGATAGCGCATGGCACTGTCCAAAGCTTCTTTTCCTGACATATGATAGGCCGTCACACCGGAATCCTGATATACCCTGCGTATTGCAGCGGCATCTACACCGCCTCCCGCCTGGATGCAGATTCGCCCCCGGCTCTTTTGGTTCAGATCTTTCAGAAGCGGAATTCCTTCCGTACATACATTTTTCTGCCCAGAAGTAAGTATGGTATCCATCCCTAGGCTTATAGCCTGTTCCATCATCTCATAGGGATCTGCACTCATATCAAATGCCCGGTGCAATGTGACCGACATTCCTTCGGCCTCCTCCATCAGATGATACATCGCTTCCATATCCAGGGTACCCTCCGGCTTCAGAATGCCAATCACAATTCCATCTGCCCCCAGTTCCCGAAACATCTTAACTTCTTCCTTCATTACAGAATATTCATAGGCTGTATAGCAGAAGTCTCCAAAACGCGGACGGATTAGTACATGAAGCCGGATTTGACTGTGCTTGCGAATCTCTTCAAACAATTTTGGACTGGGAGTTGTTCCCCCAATTACAAGATTTCCGCACAGTTCAATTCTTGTGGCGCCACCGCGTTCCCCTGCCAGAACAGATTCTACCGAGTCCGCGCATACTTCCAGTATAAAATCTTTCATCTTTGCTTATCACCACTTTTCATTCGCATCATCAAAGTAATTGAACCTTTTACAATTTATAGCCATTACACAACCTTGGATCATGTAATGGCTATTTTATTAAATATTATAACTTGCTAACCGCCCGCTAAAATCCATTGCGGCAATGTTACCGTTATTTTTTATAACTGCTGTAAAAATCGGCGCTCCGACCTGAAGTTTAGAAATTAAAGCACCGGTTTGCAGGTTTAAGCAATACAAATATCCATCCGATGCCCCGAAATAAATACGGTCCTTTTCCACAAAGGGTGTTCCCTCTACCGTTTTTGATCCTATGCCCGAATACGGAGAAGTATAAACCATCGATTCACCGGTTTCAAAATTCCATATCATTTCATAAGTATCCAATCGAATAGCGATAATACCCTTATTACCAGTATTGATAGATAAGATATCGTAATTTTCGCCCTTTACCAGAACAGGCTCCGCCGTAACATTGAAATTATACCCCGGGTAAGCGGTTTCATAAAGTATTTTTCCTGTTTTACCGTTTATTAAAAACAATCCATCAACCGCCGCTATATAGAAATTTTCACCCACGCAGAGAGGCGTGGAGCTGCGAAATCTTAATTTCGGATGATCTTTAATTTTCCAGATTCGCTTTCCTGTATTTTTATCCAAGCCGTATAACATGTCCCAATTGGAACTGACGATTAAGGTATCTTTGCATACACGCATCCTTGCCGGAATGGTATAGCCGGTTAAGGGGGCATACGCCCATTTTTGATTACCGTTTTCCATATCTAATGCATATACATAACCTCCTGTGCCTGCATACAGGGTATTTCCGTCTGCTAATACGTTTGAATCACTATCGTTCGGACTTCCCAAAGCAAGTGTTTTTGTCCAGATAGGTCTACCGTCTTCCGCATTTAAGCAATAGACGTTGCCCTCGCAGTCCTGCGCCAAAACTTTATTATTGTTATAAATTGCAATTTGATTTTTAACCGAGTTTTTTGTAGGACAGCTCCACCTTACATCCCCGGTTTCTCCGTCTACGCGATAGACGGCGGATCTTTTTGGAAAATCATCATCGCAAGTACCGACTAGGATATCGCCATTTAATAGAATCGGATCGGAATATAACCCCCGGCCACCCAACCAGGTTATCCATTTTGCATCGGGAGCGGCAACCGGCTGATCAAAGTCAAAATACCGCATTTCGGTGGTCAATTGATTGTTTTTATCTATGCGGACAACACGAGTACCGCTGGCAGCCTGATCAATACCGCCGCAATCAGGACGGGCAGTCGAAATATTATAAATTCCGTTATTATCATTGAGAAAATTTTGATGTTCATGTCCAAATATCCATGCAAGCAGACCATACTCTTTCAGATCCAGCTTCTCTTTGGTAAGCTCCATGACATATCCGTTTTCATCGGTACAATAGGCATGATTAAAAATAATGACCTTTTTGTCTTTACCAATCATAGACAGGTCGTTTTTCAGCCATTGCAGACTGTCCGCGATATGGTAAGCGGATTTGTAATCCCCGATTCCGATCGGAGTCACCGCATAATGGATGCTGCCAACATCAAAGGAATACCAGGTCGGACCGTATATCTGCTCAAAAAGAGCTTCACCGTATTCACCGTCTACATAATCATGATTTCCTATTACATATTTTACGGGGCATCCCATAGTTTCTTCATTCATATCTTTAATATGACGTTTCAGACCGTCCGGATAGCAGATATCCCCTGTATGGATCAAAAAAGCAGGCTTTTCTTCCTTTATAATTCTTTTTACGTGCTCCAGCCACGGTCCCGCCCCTTCCGCGCCAATTTCGGTATCCGAAACCTGAATAAAGGAATGTTCCTCCGCCGGATCGATTTTTTCCAAATAAAAATCATAAGAAGCATTGTCTTCTTTGATCGGAATATAATAGCCTCCTTTATATCCAGACGGTAAAGTAACCATGATAAAATGTGCAAGAGACCATCCGTTTAATTGAAAAAAACCGTTGCTGTCAGTTTTAACGACATTCCGGCCGTCGCTTGCCACTACCCCCGTCAACGGTTTTTCCGTCCCTTTTTCGTAAACATATCCTGTATACCTCATTTGTGATCCCTTTCTGCGTTCAAACAGTATTTTTTTATTTCATGATCTTTGGCTCCGATCGCATGCTCACTACGCTTTTATTATAATAAAACAAAGTACAACATATTTCAACTAAATATATTGAAATATAATAGGAGTGTCATAAGTCAGTTACTGTTCGCACCAGGCAAAGTCTATAATATGATTTCGACAAATGATATCCGATAAGGAGTATTTGCATTCGTTGGTACTTTGGCTCCGTATTTTGGAGCCTTATGTACCATTACGTAATGCAACTAAGCGAAAGCGTCTCCGAATCGGATATATTTGTCGAAATCATAGCATGGTATACATGGCGGGTGTGAATAGTAACTATCTATTTTCTTATAATCAAATCGTTGACAGATCCCATTCCTCATAAATCTTAGGAACGTCACTGATCAAGCGTTTGGTATAGTCCGCTTTAGAATGCAGTATTACTTCATCCGCGGTACCGCTCTCCACAAATTTACCATGCTCCATGATATATACGGAATCGGAGACATAATAAGCAAGACCGATATCATGCGTAATAAATATAATCGTCATACCGATCTCATCACGTAAATTCATTAACATATCCAGTATCGTGGCACGTGAGCAGGCATCAATCATGGAGGTAGGCTCATCTGCCAGCAGAATCTTCGGCTTTAGCAGGAAGATACGGGCAATCATAAGACGCTGCATCTGTCCGCCGGAAAGCTCAAACGGATATTTATTGGTCAGCTCTGCAAATTTCATATTAACAAAGCTGCAGGCCTCGGTCATCATCTCAATCTTTTTATCCTTCGCAAGATGCCTTCCGCCGCGCATGTTAATGCAGTCCAGCAAAACCGTATCGATTTTAGAAAACACATTAAAGGAGGAAAATGGGTCCTGAAAGATTGCCTGAATATCCTTCCAATATTCTTTTTTCTTTTTTCGTGAACTGATATCACGGAGGTTGCCTTCAAAAAAGATCTGCCCCTCGTTTACACTGATCAGACCGAGCAGCATCTTCGTAAGCGTTGTCTTACCGCTGCCGGACTCGCCTACGATAGAAACAATCTCGCCCTTGTAAAATTCAAAGTCTACATGGTCTACCGCTACGGTTTTATTATCCCCGAATCCGAATATCTTCGTGACGCCCTTTCCGCTTAAACACAAGGATTTTGTTTCACTCATTTGCGTACGCCTCCTTCAGCTTATCCACATCAAAACGGCAACGATAGCTTCTTCCTTCTCCAAACTCCTTAACGGCTATAGTACCAAACTTGCAGTCGGCGGTTGCATATTTACACCTTTCAGCAAAGCGGCAGCCCTGCGGAGGATTCTTTAAATTCGGAGGAGTCCCCGGAATTGCCGTCAGCTTAACACCGCGGGTTCCTGCTTCGGGCACGATGATCGAGCCCATTAAGCCCTTGGAATAAGGATGAATCGGATCAAATACCATTTCCTTTGCCGTGCCCTTCTCTACGATCTGTCCGGCATACATGACCATAATATCATCCGTCACATTATAAAGAAGAGGAAGCTCGTGAGTGATAAAAATCATCGACTTAATGAAGCCCTTCTCCATCAGATCCTTTAACATCTTAATAACCATCTTCTGGCTCGTTACATCCAAAGCACTCGACGGCTCATCGGCAATCAGAACCTTTGGTGAAAGAATCGTTGAGATGGCGATTACCGTCCTTTGCTTCATACCGCCGGAAAGCTCAACCGGATACTTATCCAGCACATTTGCAGGTAAACCAAGAAGCTCGAATCTCTTGACAGCCATATCCCGGATATCCTTTTTCGACGCTTTGGGTTCATGGGCCCGGATAACATCCTCGATGAAACGGATGATCTTCCGCGTTGGGTTCAGAGCATTCATGGCTGCTTGAGGAATATATGCGATTTCATTTCCCAGGATGGATTTACGGATGGAATCCGGATCCATCTTTGAAATGTTCTTTCCATCAACAATGATGTCGCCGCTCATATAGTGAAGCGGTGGAAAATAGTAACCCATCATGCTAAGCGCCAGAGTTGACTTGCCGCAGCCGGACTCTCCCGCAATACCAAGTGATTTTCCCTCTTCGATTGACAATGACACGTCATCAACCGCATAGACATCTTCTCGAAACCTGGTTATGTATTTTGTTTTAAGATTTTTTACCTCTAAGATCTTGTCTCCCATATCCGTCCTCCTAATCTCTCAAAGTGGGATTGAACACCTGATCGAGACCGGTATTCATCAAATTCAACGAGAATGATATCAGCGCAATAATCAAAAGTACCGGGAAATATGCCCACCAGGAACCGTTAAGATGTGCCGAATAAAGCATCGCCCAGCTCATCATAAGACCCAGAGTTGCATTCTTTGTGGTGCTAGGTCCAAGGCCGAGCATCGAAAGCTGTGCCTCTGCCAGAATGGCGGACGAAATCTGTAAAATCAACGCCATAACGACATAGGAAGCAATATAGGGAAGGATATCCGTAAGAATAATCCGGATCAGACTGTGCCCTGAAAGCTTGCTCAGGTTAACATGGTCACGGTTACGCAGGGAAATAACCTGGGAACGAACCGACCTCGTCGTCCATGGCCAGGAGGTAATGCCGATCACAAGTGCAACAACCGTCGGACCTCTTTGTTCCTGTCCAATCGCGTAGGAAATGAGAATCAATAAGACAAATCCGGGAATTACTGTGAACAGATTGGTGATGAACATAATAAAATCATCCACCCATCCTCCGATATATCCTGCCAGAAGTCCAAACGAAAGACCGATAAAGGTAGCTATAACACCGGCAATGAGACCAATGAAAAGAGATGTCTTTGTTGCAGAGACAAGCTCCTTTAAGACATCCCGCCCGAAATTATCCGTACCCAGAGGCAGCGTGACTGTATTTGCCACATCCTTGGTATTCACGTAATCCGTATCGGAAACCGTCTTGCTTTCTGTCATTTCACCGCTTTCCGGATCCTTTTCAGAGACTGTGACCTCACTGGAATTTAATGCCCCCTCCAGATTCTTGTTGAGGCGCTTGTAATAATTACGCTCAGCCATGACCATTCCTTTTGGCTTTACGGAAGGATCATATTTTTCTTTCCAAAGCGCCAGCAGGCTATCCGTATCACTGATATTGATTTCATCCTCAGGAACTCCGATTGCAACCAACCAGACCTTCATCGCTTCACGGTCTTCCTGGCTTAATTTATTGACAATTCTTTTTGCATCCGCACCCGGCAGTTTCATGGTACCGCTTTCCGTGTCTATGGTATCATAAACCGATACATAGGTGCCTGGCTTAAAGAAAGACCCTAAGCCAATCATCTCGAGCGGATCTCCGGAATGAAACAGCGGATAAATAATAATCAGCAATAAAATAGCAACAAAGATTAAAAACCCCACGACAAATTTAGAGGAGTGAAATACCTGACGTATTGTATTTTTCATGCTTTCCTACCTCCCTCTTAATCAAATTGTGCTGCTTTGACACGCGGATCGATAAAGCCGTAGATTATGTCAATCGCAAAGGATGCTACCAATACCATAATGGTAATAATCAATGTCGAAGCTGATAAAAGTGGATAATCCGAAGCCTTGACCGCTCGTAGGATCGTGGTTCCAAGCCCCGGATAGCTGAATACAACCTCCGCAACAATCGCTCCTCCGACCATCGTACCAATGGAAAGTGCAAGACCTGTTACCTGTGGCAGCATGGCATTGCGGAATACATATCCGACTATTTTTCTATCCTTAATCCCAAGGAAGCGGCTGTATTTCACATAATCCGCATTCAATTCGTAGATTGACATGGAGCGCATACCAACTGCCTGTCCGCCGATGGAAATAAGAACAATCGACCAGAAGGGAAGCTGATAATGTGCTATGACGGACTTAACAAATTTCCAGCTAAAACTTGGTATCAGTTCGTAACCATAGCCTCCCGAAATCGGTGCGATCTTTAAATTAATTGCAAAAACGACCAACAGAATTACCGCCATGCCAAAGGCTGGAATACAGCCTGCAAATAAGCTGACTGGCATAAGAATCTTATCGAAGCCCTTTCGGATATATGCCGCCAACGCACCGAGAAGATTACCCAGCAGCCAGCCTACGATGATGGCGGGCAGCTGCAACGCTATGGTCCATAGGATCGCATTCGATATAATGCTGCTTACACTACGGGGGTATTGGACAAACGAAAGGCCAAAATCACCCTGGAAAACATTTTTAACATAGGTAAAGAATTGAGCCAGAATTGGTTTGTCAAGACCAAACGCCTTAACATAGTTATTATACATTTCTTGTGTTCTGGCCGAATCTGTAATGCCCCGCGCCGTTCTTGCCATGATCGTTGTGATAGGATCGGACGGCATTAGCCGGGGAAGCGTAAAATTAAGAAGAAATGCGGCAAAAAATGTTATGATGAACCATATAATCTTTTTTCTAAAATACTTGCGATATCCTTTCATAGACTACCTCTTTCTGCGCTGCCTTGTTGGCTCGTTTACGAGACAATGCGCATATATAAGTTTGTGGATACAGCACAGACACAAACTTGCCGAGAGAAAGATTTTTAAATCTTTCTCTTTACTTCCCATGATGTTTAAAAACAGCCATGTTTCAAAGCTCCCGAAACATGGCTGTAGGTATGGTTAATGTTCAGGTCTTACAAATCAAGTTCTATTGTCCAAGTTATGAACCAATGTCAAATTACTGAACCAATGTCAAATTGTAAAGAGCTGCGATACCATAGCCATCGGTACAATCCAGCGGAGGGATATTTAATCCATCGCCTGCTTCCGGGAAACCAGTCCATACAGACTCGTTTACTGCATGGAATTTGTCAGGCCGGTACATAAGTGAGAAGGACGGAATATCGGTTAAGTAAATCTTAACGCATTCGGTATAGTAATCTTTCAGCTTCGCTTCATCGGTTTCTACCGGAATCTTTTTCAGCAGTTCCTGAATACGGTCGTTGCTGTAATGTCCGTAGTTACCTGACCAGTTATTATCCTTGCCGTTAAACTCATTGCTCATCAGATTACGAATACGTCCCCAAGGCTGCGTCGGTGATGCACTTTCTGTCCACATCATGAAGATATCATAATCTGTCTGTTTCGCAGAAGTTACTGTACTCTGGAAGGTATTCGCATCCGGGTACTGGGTTGTAATCTCGATGCCGATATCCTTGCCGGCTGTTGCAACGATTTCTATGGATGCCTGCCAATCACTCCATCCATCCGGACAAGCTGCGACAAAGGAAAGCTTTTTACCATCTAATTCACGGATGCCATCCCCATCGGTATCCTTAATGCCTGCATCATCAAGCAGCTTCTTAGCGCCATCAATGTCATTGCCAACCCATTGAAGATCCTTCACTGCACCATGATCGAAGGTTGCCTGCTCACCGTCGGTCGGGTTCATGCAGGAACGAGGTATCTGCTGGAAAGTAGGTGACTGGCCGGTCATAGCGTTTGCATTGATCTTATCATAATCAACTGCGATTGCGATTGCTTTACGAACAGCAATATTTTGAAGAGCCGGATTATCAAGGTTAAACCAAGCAGTCGGCATATTTACGCAGATGCCGTAAGGTGCCTCATCCATGTAGGTGGAAATCGGAAGTCCCTTAACCTTCCAGAGATCCTGGACATTATTAATAAACTGCTGATCAACATCAACCTCGCCTGCTTCAAAAGCCACCTGTGCTGCGGCATTATCTGAATAAATGGCATGTGCGATGTACTTAGGAACAGGCAGCTTACCCCACATGGAAGCATCCTGGCCCCAGTAATTATCGTCACGGATAAATACAACCTTGGTGTCATCCGTAAAATACTTGTGGTAAGGACCGGAGTAAACAACATCTTCGGCAACATCATTCTTAATTGCCGTAGCGTCATTATTGTTGCGAGCCTCAACCGCCTGAATCCAAGCTTTCTGGCCGATATAAGCCTGCACGATAAACTGCTGAACCTGCAGAGGGTTAACCGGCTTGCCGGAATCGTCTAACTTTGCCTTGATCAATATGGTCTGCGGATCCACTGCTGTTATGGATTCAATGTAAGGAGCATATGCCAAACCTAAACCGTTCTCAATCTTAACACTGGTTTCATAGGTATATGCCACATCGTCTGCCGTAACCGGTGTGCCGTCACTCCACTTTGCTGCACTCTTAAGCTTTACTGTCATCTCGGTCTTATTATCATTCCAGACAAAAGGACCGTCTGCAAGAAGAGGAGAATAGGAAGCATCCAGCATGTTGTACATGTACAGGGTCTCGAACATAACGGTACGGGAACCGCTTCCTGATGCTGCCAAAGCCATGGCGTTGTTATTGCCATCGCCGAGTACATTCCAGCCAACTACAGGACCCCATTGCTGACCGGCAAAATAAAGTGTTTCTTCTCTTGGAAGTTCATTCTCCGACTGTTCTTTCTCATCCTCACTCGGGGTTTCTTCTTTTGCAGCTTCCGTTGGTTTTTCTTCTTCCGGCTTCTTTTCCTCTTGACCGGTGGTTGGTGTTTCCTTCGGTTCTTTGGCCTTGCAGGCTGTTAACATCCCAAAGACCATAAGAACAGAAAGAAATAATGCCAACCCTTTCATAGTTCTTTTTCTCATAATATTTCCCTCCTACTATTTTATCGTAATAACCATATTGGTTAAAACTAACACAGTATGATGGGCTCACGGAACGCGCCGGTATCTTAAACGTTTTAACATGAACGGCTACGTATCCTACCGAAGCTTCCTGCTCCGTCTTGAGCGAATCGGAAAGATAATGCTGTCGAATCCGGAAAGTTTTAGTCGTTCGGATTCTTTTGAGTGACCTTGATAAAACTTGTTTTATCAAGGGTATCCAGCCAAAATATTATGTCAATTATGTACAGCGATCATAAAAAGTTTATCATAAAACTTTGAAAAGTCATAGTGCTTACTTGTCAGTTTATATATATAATTCGTATTTACCGCCTATATTTTTATAGAAATTACCTTACTCAAATACAGTATAGTTATATATTACCAACCTGTCAAGAGAATTAAGCGAATAAAAATGTTTTATTATTTGCTTGTTTTCTTCCCCTTCCCTTCCCGCGGAAGGTACGCCAAAGCAGGACGAAAATCATAATAAAATGTCGATTTTGGAATATCTGGTTACCACCGCAGATTCCATTTCTCTACATGATTTTTGCCGTTTCTATTATAAGAGAGGTAAAAAGCTATCTGATTCATAACTATAAATTCTTGCGTCCCTTGATAGTTCTTGCATTATTTCCCGATTGCCCTTGCCGAAATCGTTTAAGAATATCTTTATGTACTTATTGTTTTAGTTGATACTTGTTATTATGATACTTATATCTTGCAAATAAATTTATTCCATCTTTATATTCTGTTTCTTTATTAGCGAACTCAATGCAGGACTGAGAACTTATTTGGGACAAGTTATCCGATAACACAATTCCCATATTTAAAATAGAATTTTCTTCAGATAATCTTAATTCTTTTGGAAGTCTGAAATCTACTTTAAACATAATTTTCTCTTTATTCTGTGATTCAATTTTCAATTTCTTATAGAATATTTCATTATCCTTTTGTATTACAATATAGAATTGATAATTGTCATCAATGAGAGCAAATCCTGAATTAGCAATTACTCCATTCATGTGGATGGTGCTCCCTGATTTTAGATACTTTGGTAACTTTACATTTTGTAGATAGTATCGATATCCAAGATGATTGTTCATATATACGAATCCATTTTGCCCCTGAAAGCTTTGCGTCTTCCACTGTTTGAGTACTTCTTGATTATACATTAGGTTCAAATAAGTGATATGCAGCATGTTAAATTCCTTTACCCCATTGGCAATATTGGAATAATCACTAATCATTGGCATTTCTCCACCATTTATCTCAGTTTGTATATAATTGTTCACCCATTCTAATTCATCCTCACGACGATACCCATTCTCATCATAGGTTCCTAAATCATCATCAGAAGACAGCAGTGCATCATTATGCAATCCAACACGGCTAACATCTAAGCCTGCTTCTTTTGCAGCTCTTATAAACTTCGGTCTTCTTACATTAATAATGCTGTCGCTGTTTAAATTACCTAATAAGGATTCCAGCACCCTGTTTCTTACCTGTACCTTTTGAGTTTCACTAACGTCTAAGAATCTGCTGCCATGCCATTCACCCCATGGGCCTAAAAAACCAGCTTGTACACATAATAGGTTTTCAGAATATAAATTTAAAATTTCTGCAATTTGTTTTATATGGATATCAATTAAGTCTAAACTTGCTGGATCTTCATAATCCTCTTCAAAACAATAGGCTGCTCTAAATATTACTTTAATATTATTATCTTTTGCTTCTTCCAACGCTTCTTTTAGTTCTAGCAGCTTTTCCTCATCGATTGGTTTGTTAAGATAGTTATGAAGATCATAAGCCAGAAGAATTAATCTAACACCCGATTCACTAGCTCCTTTTAATCTTTCTTTTTCCCCACTGCCTATTTGAATATAAAATCCCCTTGATGGGTTATTAAGCGCTTTACTACTCTCTGTAAATTCTATTGTTCTGATAGGAATTCGAAATACTGCCAAGCACATTCCAATCACCAGAATAAGAATAATTGTTATAAAGACGAATAGAATGACTTTTTTCCTTTTTACCAATAAGTTCACCGCTTTTCTAACGTTTAATAATAAGATATATATAAGCTATTAAATAGTATATCTTAGGGAAGTAGTGAAATAAGTAGATTATCATTTCATCCATAATTCTTCTTTTTTGATTCTTCATACCCCTCAATAAGGCTAATTGTTCTCTATGTTCCTCCTTCAGCCAGTTTAGTACCCCTGTTTCTTCCTTTCTATCGCTCCTTATTCTATAATATGCAATCTGTAGGTTTAATACATACCGATACCGGGAAAGATATTCCAGAGTACTTTCTTTTTTTAGCTTAAAAAATTCAATAGACTCTTTTAAGGCCTCTAATTTATCCAATCTTTTTAAGCTATACTTGCTGCCAGTTATACTATTATCTCTTTGTCTATAATAATAAAGTTTTGCATCCGATAAAACGATGGTGTCCGCTTGATAGAATAATTGATAGGTGATATATTCATCTTCATGATATTTGCCCTTTGGATATCGAAGATTTAGAAATAGTTCCCTGCGATACAATTTACCCCATGCAACAATCATCTTGAGATCACTATCTTGAACTATGGATAAGGTGGCTTCTTTGTTATTTAGAATACTTATCTTATTGGATCCAGTAGATTTAGAATATCGTTTGTTAGGATATGTATAATGAAAATTACACACGGATATATCCCCATTATTTTCGATTATATTCTGATATAGTATCTTAAACATCTGGCAATGGATAAAATCATCGGAATCAATAAAGGATATATAGTTGCCCTTTGCTCTTTCTAATCCAGCATTCCTAGCTTCCGACAGGCCCTTATTCTCTTGATGGATTACAATGATTCTATTATCTTTTCTAGCATAATTCTCACAAAGGGATGCACTTCTATCTGTGGAACCATCATTAACTAGTATTAATTCATAATCTGTATATTCCTGGCTTAATATAGATTCAATACATTCACTTAGATATTCTTCCATATTGTATATCGGTACAATAATGCTTATTTGAATTGTTGACTCTTTCTCCATCCTTATCTGCTCCTGACAAATATTCTTCTTAACATATGAAAGACATACTTCGTTTCCTTTCTATGACCAAGTATTAACAGGTAATAAAGATTTGATATAATAACACAGAGCAACGTTTTCAATAGAAAGCTTGCCCATGTTAATTCTTTGATAAAACTTGTGGAATACTTCGTAACAAATATGCCTATAAGCAAAAGGATAAAGCTGATGATCTGAAGTATAAAATACTCAGATACCTTATTTACATTCATACTTCTATAGATCAGTACCGGCTCGTACCAGTAATAAGTTAGCAATATAGAGATTGTGGTGGCAATCAATACCCCGAAGATTCCATAAGCTTTCCCTAATACAATGGACAAAATAAGATTCATTATAGCTGTGATAATCATTGTATTTTTTATTTTATCAAAAATTCCTGCTGCTTCCCTAAATATTTTTGTAGAGTCTCTCACACAGCCAAGATAGTAATTAAAAGCAATGACAGCAACGATCGGAAAGGATAATACGTATTTTTCTCCCAGCCATAAAGTAATAAAATCTTGAAATAGAACAATTAGACAGATTGTAGTAAATCCTGTAATCCAGACTGCAATCACTTGAACTGTTTTGAAGATATCATACATATGACTTACACTTTTTTCTGCTACCAGATTACCAATACTAGCAGATAAGGCTGAAAATATTATGGTAATCAAACTAGATACTCCTATAACTACAAGATCATAATTAGAATAGTAGCCTACCCAGACAGTACCAACTAATAATGAGATTATAATATTATCTGTTCCAGTAATGAGTACTCTTGCAAACTTATATATGAATAGTGATTTTATATTTTGAGTTATCTCTATTTTATCCTCATAGCTAACTTCACCAGGCTGGCCTATAAATCCATAGGATTTCTGTACTTCTTTTCCTATGACATAATACGTTCCCATGGTTTTTAAACAAGTAAGTAAAAGATAGAGCAAATAATTATGTGTAACCAGTAATACAATAATCTGGCCTATCATCCCCAAACAGTCAAATATCGTCTGATAGATAGAGACCTTATATTTTTTCTGGTCTGCAATGATTAAATTAGATTGATAACTGAACATATTATAAAGAATTGTATTGAATAAAAAGGCTAGATAATAAATATATAAACCTTCTATTTCACTTTTTGTTCTTACTATAATATTCAAAAAAGGTAGAACTAATAAACCTACCACTGAAATCCACAAAGACATTTTACGGTAGAGCTTTTTGTAATATTGGTAAAGAGCACTTATCTTAGACTTATCTTGTTTTGCAATTGGATTATATAAACTATAAATCATTGCAGAACCAATTCCAAATTCTGCAAAAGAAAATAGCATAAATATATTAGAAAAAAGACCATTTATACCAAGATAATCTTCCCCTAATACCTTAATAAACACTGATTTTGCAGCAAAATTCAATATTAAAGAGATACATTGATTAATAATACTAATTGATATATTGCGAACAGAATTGATCTCTCTCGATTGTGAATTCATGTCAGCCTCATCTTTCTAAACGGACTTATTTAACATATAACTTAACATATAACAAATTAAACGGATATATTATGTAAAATAGAGCAGATAACAATGGATACCATCGATTTCTCACCCCTAGCATACAGAATATAAAAAATAATTGTTCTGCATGACTACCTATCTTTTTTAATGCAGCGATTGCTTTCCTTTCACCTACTGCCTCTCGAATTGTCTTGTTTTCTCCAAATATTCGAATTGTCCTATATATATGACGATAGGATAGTCCTGAATATTGAATATTCTTAATAATAGACCAACAGAAGACACGCATGATTAATGGAAGATACAAATCATAATTTGATCTATAGCATTGATTCTTCATTAGATAATTCTTATAAAGCTCTAACATTGAGATCATTTTATCTTCAAGAATACGCTCATATCTCCTTGTTGTAGAATTACTACGTATGTGATAACGGTAAACAGGGTAATTTAAAAAATAATAAGAAGGATTCTTACTGAATGCTTTTAAATTAAATAAAGTATCCTCCATATATATTTTCCGTATATCATCAAATAAGATCTTATGTTCCATGAGAAATGTTCTTTTATAAATCTTTCCCCATATATATCCAAATACACTTTTGGTTTTAATAGAATGATATCTCTTATTCGCTTCTAGATTGCCTTTTCTAGCAACTTCACCGGAGGTAGTTCGTAAATGTATTACTTTTTCATGTCCATTACCTTCAACACGATAATAACTGCCGCAGACGATATCATATTGTTTTATAATCGTAATCTGCATTAATGATTCAATAGCATCTTTGGGCAGCGTATCATCTGCATCTGCAAAGTAGATATAGTCTCCATCTGCCAATTCAAGCCCTTTATTCCTTGCTAAACTCTGTCCCTCATTCTTTTTGTAAATGACTTTAATTCGTGAATCTTTTTGGGCATAGAAAGACAGTTGATGATTTGTTCCATCTGTAGAACCATCATCAATTATAATAACTTCTATATCTTCATAAGTTTGCTTTAATATACTATCTATACAATCCCCTATGTAGAATTTAGCATTATATACAGGTACAATTACCGTAACTTTCAAAGGATACGAAACCTCCTAACTTCAGACTGGAATTCCTAATCTTTTTTTTATAGATAGAATGCATCTGGCATAAATATTTCTTAATCTCTTTTTCATAGCCAACGTTTTATTTATATCATTAGCTATTAATCTACCATTGATATCCTTACTCTTACCAATAGACATAATAATATCAAGAGCCTCAAGTGTTTCCTCTTTCTTATCCGTAATATGTAGTGAATTCTTTTTAAGTCCAAGTTCTTTACGGATGTCGGCTTTTACTTGACTAATTTGGCTTGGTGCAATCCCTTCAATAACAAATATCTTCATGCGCCCTTCTTTTTCATAACACAATTGGGCTTTTTTTAACGCACCACGATAATGGTTTTGTTCATTCCCTACCCATGGTTCTCTTTGATATATTTGGTAAACGAGAGGAAAAAACTGTTCAAATGGAATCTTTACCTTATTACTATAGATAAATTTACTGCCGTTTTGTCCCAGTCTATTCATAACAATAGCTCTATACTTGTATGCTCTAGGCCAAAGAAAGACCATATACGTATTCTGCTTTAACTTGCAGTATTCTTTCACCATGAATTCAATATATTTCTCTTCCAGAAGATGTTTTCTAAAATATTTGTGATTGAAACATACCGATAAATGTTGGAATCGAATTACCTTTACCTTTTGCCCAAAGTATGCAGCAATTGCAGCTCGATGTGCCCCATCTAGCAATACATTTTCTTTGCCTACTGGTATAAGGGATATCTCTGGATGAAATCCATTTTGTTTCATATCATCCATTAAGTTGCAAAAGGTATCAATATATTTTTGTATCGAATTCTTTTCTTTATTGCCAAATTCCAGATACATTCCATCCGTAAAGGCTTCAATATGCTTTGTATATAATTCCTCTGCAAAAGCCAAATTATCGCCTGTCTCTCTACATTGTATAAAATAATATTTTACCGTCAAATCGATTCTTTCAGGGATAATTAAATCTTTTGCATCTATCTCTAAGATTTCAAAAGGTGTATCCTCCGTCAACTTATAATATTCATATATATAATCTGCAATTAAATTAAAGGGATACTGTCTTGTCTTCATTATGATTTCTCCTATAGATGGTTCCATCAGGAATTCTGCCTTTTTTTCTTTCAATAATATGGGCATTACAGAATATATGGCGTTCAAAGTTTTTCTCTAGATAATGAATTCTAAAATAACTAAAAGTCCACCCAATTACTGCACCTGCAAAGGCTCCCGCACCATAGAACTCTACTCTAAAATGGGTTGCAATTATACTGCCGATTAATGTTGATATTACAAAACATAGACTAGTAATAAGGGCTCCTTTACTATCATTAAAATAGTATAGGAAAATTATATTGCTATACATTATGAATATAACGTAAAAGGCCGCCGCTAATGATGGATAAATAGTCATTACCATTCCACCGAAGCCATAATCGGGCAAGAATATAACAATAAACAAAAATATTATAATTGATATAATAGCTTGAATACTTATTAATAGATTTGTTTCTTGTACAAGGAGACGAAACATACTCTTTTTATACTTGGTAATTTGCTCCAAGGTGGAAGTGACTACTGCGCTATTATAAATTTGATATTTATCGTGGAATTTAGTCTCAGCCATAACGGTAAATAAAATCATAGTCGAAATATTTGTAAACATTGCAAGACAAGTTGCCATATCATAAGATTGCATACTGTAGTAACTATTAGCAACTACTATTTTCATTGGTGAAGCCCAAAACACAAAATTATGAGCATATAAGCCTAATGTATAGAATAGATTACACAGAAATATATTGTGATGCTTTCCTATGTATCTTACACATTCGAAATAATTATCACTCTTTACATGAAAATATTTTCGTATATAAGAAAATTCTAAAAAAGAGATAATAAAAAGCCCAATTTCTAATCCATATAAGATAGCTTCAATAGGATTTACAAGTTTAAATTTATTCAACAATATTGCTACAAATATACCAATACTCATACCCAATAGAAAATCGAAAGTAATGATCTTATAATCTTTTGTTGCATGAAGATATATCATTGAAAATAGAACAATAATTAAAGTTAAAAATGTAAGCACGGAATGAAATGCAAAGAACGCGGATACTTGACCAACCGTAATTAATCTCCATGCAAAAGGAAAGGCGATGATTGCTCCTAAAACAACATTAATTGTAATTCCAGTATAAAAGGATGGCAGAATGTCTTCGAATTTCTCTTCATATATCTTATCTGCTATATATCTGGAAAAAACAGAGCTAAACGGTGCTGTTAATATAACGGAAAAAATAAATATATACAATATGGTAGAAGATATTAATGCTCTGTCTGCATATGGAATCGAAGAAAATCCCAATAAAATATACAGGATAATGATGGCAGCCATAATACTAAAGGTGGGGCCTAATGTGATAACCGTACTATAACCTGCTCCTATAACAGTTCTGGTAAGGCTGCCTTCTTTGAATATTTTCTTTAGTTCAAATCCTATTCCAGCCATTCTTTATCCTACCCTTTCATTGATCTTATACATTGATAGGTATAAATCAATATATTGCTTAAATACATCCTGATTATCATGATGAGCTGCCACTCTTTTATATCCTGCTTCACCCATAATCTTTCTAGTATCTTCTTCTTTTGCTATTTTAAGCATTGCTTCCGCCATTTTTGTTACATTCATTGGGGGTACTACAATACCTGCATCACCATAAGAATCAGCTTCCCCATAGATAAGGCCCGGGCAGTTGCCGACATTGGTTGTAATAAATGGTTTTTTGGCTGCAAATCCTTCTAGCATTGCCAATGGCTGACCTTCACTTAGACTGCTTAGTACCAGCATATCCATCTTACCAATATAGTCTTTTACATTAACTTTATCCATAAAGTATACATCCATAATCTTTAGATCGTGAACCAGGTTCTGGCACTCTCTTGCATATTGGGGGCTTTCATCCAGAGGACCCATAATCCATAATTTTAATCTGGCATCTTTTAATTTTGCTATGCTAAATGCAGATATCATAGTTTTAACATCTTTTATTGGGGTTACTCTAAGAACCGCACCAATATGAATGCTATTCTCTTCCTCTTTTTTTGCCAGATTGGCAAAGTCATTTAAATTAACACCGTTAGGAATTATTCTCGTCTTCTCCCTTGGGCATCCTAGTTCAATCTGAAGTTCTCTGGCTCCTTCATATAAAGACGTAACAACATCTGCATTTTGATAACAGCAATCGGATACTTTTTTAAACTGTTGAATCCATAAGTCTTTATAGACTCCATTTACCCAGGCAGCTTTTATAATCTCTTCTTCTCTCTCTCTTGTATAGATACCATGTTCTGATAGGATAAGTGGTTTATGTAAAAGGGATTTTTGCATGCATCCCAGAATCCCTGCATAACCAGTTGAAATTGAATGATAGATATCAGCTTCTACCGGTTTCTGTTTTAATATCATGAATAATGGTAAATACATGGATCTCATGGTCCATAAGAATTCAGAGAAAACAACTCTTTCAAAATTATGATTATAATATGTTTTTGCCATTTCCAAAAAATCTTTTCCCCCTAAGAAACTATTAATAGAGATATCTTTATCCCTAAAGAATTCAAATATAATATTCCAGTCCAGTGCCTCTCCAAAAAAAAGGGATTGAAATGCATCATAATACCTCTTGGAAAGTGATATTCTCTTCTTTTTCCCATAATCATCATCTAAGAGGTAAACATTCCTGATTTCTGTTACATTATCCGGTATTTTGTATTTAAACTCCATACTTTCATTTCTAGATGCTTTAATTGCTAAAATCGAGAATTCAATCTCTTTTAATTTTAACATCATCTGCTGCAGCCATCCGGAAACTCCACCTGTTACGTATGGGTAGGAGCCTTCAATAATAATGCATACTTTCATTTTATTACCCGCTTTCTTACCATTTCATTCTTTTAATCTGCTACCAACTTGATTACCATTTCATTCTTATCTGCTTCAATTAAATATGCATTTTCTTCTATTACTTTATATTTTCCACCGACTATATTCCCGATATCTTTACTAGTTCTTAATATAAAATATCCAGTGCCGTATAATTGATCCATTTGTACCTTAATTACATTATCATCGTAGTGAATACGAGGCTTAATCATCTGAAAGTTTTTAATATGATTGGTCATTTCTGTTATATTTAATGAAGCGATTGGGGAAAATTCATCCCGGTATCTATGAATTTGTGTCTCCAGTTTGGCAGATATATTCACCCAGTCATCCTGATCACCTTCTGGATAGAGAATATCGCTCATATCAATCTTCTGGGTTATTAATCCTAATGATGTCATAATAGAATAATAGGATAGACGCTCTTTATCAGTAAACTCTACCCCATCAACAATAACAGGTATTATGGTTTTCTTTTCATTATATTGACCAAAATAAGCTGCCTTATCCCACTCTACAATTTGTGTTTCACCATAGGTTGGAACCCCATTAATCATAGTACCAATTTCACCATTTAAAGCTTTTATCTCTCTAATATAATATTGAATGGTTTTTTTTAACCTATCGCCTTTTATAGTATCTACATCAGATATCATAGCAAACTCAGGTTTCATATCATATTTTTTGCTAATACTGATGAGGGAAGGAATTAATATGTCTTGCTGTAATCCCAGAGCATTATGATTGTATCTCCTTTGTAGTTCTTGTTCATTCACATTCTCTAGATAGGGAAAGTCTTCCAAAACAAGAGTTAAACCGTTCACTATAGGATATAAATAATCTTCCTGCATCTGTGCCAAGATACCCAAGATAATCCCATAACCAAAGGATTGATTAATAAAAGGTCCGTTAATAACAAATATTTGTCCATTGGAATATGAATTTCTCCATACGATTGGAGGCAAATCCTCATTGGCAATATCATTATCTGTATTCTGGTTTAGACCATATGCATAAGTCTTACAAGTTGCTCTTAATTTCACCCATGCTATATCACAAATAAGATCTTCATAATCTTGTATTCCTCCAAGTAGAAAATCAGATACAAATCTTATACCTTTTTGTTTTATAAAGCTTATATTATCATCAATTCCCAGAATGTCATACATATCATTTTCTTCTATTACTGATAGATCCGGCAATTGTAAAAACACAATATGAGTACCCTGATTTAGAAGAATTTTCATATATGCCTTCTGTTTAAACAAGTCTCCCTTACTATCACAAACAAATACTGCTTTTAAGGTAGATGGTATCGCTTCTGTAATCTCTTTAAAATCTTTACATACTTTATATGTATTCTTACTACAATCCAGTGCCTTTGTTATGACTTCTTCTACAAATAGGGAATTGGAATTTCCAATCACGATATATTGTTCTTCATCCTCAAAGTTTTCCTCTTCTTTTGTATGATCCCGATAAGTAAGTTTCTGTAACTTGGCATTGTCCTCTGTATCAAATCGTTCTTTCATATAAAATGCAAAATTACCGATTAATTGAAAGATAAGGAACATTGAGAGAAACCCAATAACAAATCTAAAATATCTATTTTGATTCTTCTTATTATTCATATCATTTATCCAATTCTTTTACTTATGGTTTCTATAGATTGCATTCATGGTACTAAGCATCATTAGAATCATATATTTTACTGGTTTTACGAATCCAGAATGCATTGATGTACCTTCTTTTCTTTCATGCATAATGACCGGAATCTCAACAATACGAAAGCCTTGCAGTAACATTTGAATAATCATATTAATATCCGGATATTTATAATCAAAATTAGAATACTCTGCATAATAGGAAAATGCCTTTCGATTTAATCCTTGTAATCCAGATGTGGGGTCTGTAATCTTCACACCGGAAACCTTCTTAATAAGCTTTCTGAAAAATTTAATTGCTATCTTCTTAACAGAAGTTACTTTACATGATACACTCTCCTCCAGAAACCTAGATCCGATTACAATATCAGGCATATTTTTAGAACCTTTATCATCTCTTGTTAAAGCCTTATAAATATTTTCAAGATTTGATACATCATGCTGCCCATCTGCATCTAATTGTATTAAATATTCATAATTCTTTATCGTTGCATACTTATATCCTACTTGAAGAGCAGATCCATATCCCATGTTATAAAGAAGGTTAATGACTTCTACACCATATTTGGCAACTATTTCTTTGGTGTTGTCATTAGAACCATCATTTACAACAACAATGTCAGCCCAATCAGATATCTTATATTCCATCATTAATCGAAGTAATTCTTTAATATTCTTTTCTTCATTATGGGCTGGTATTAATATTAAAACATTCTTTTTCATCCTATCATTTCCTTCCATAACATTACTTTGAATTAAAGCCATAATCTATTGCAAAATTATTAAGTGCATACTCATTTTGATCTATTTTATATATTACAATTTCATCATCTTCATAAAATACATGCATTTCCCTTGGAAAATACTTTATATATTGCTTTGCCCAATAATATGCTTTTGACATAACAATATCTCTTTGATATATATAATTATAATTGCTTTTAGAAGCCTCGTACCTTATTAAATCTTTATTTGCATCTTCCATAGATACAAAAGCCCTATGTTTAAGCTCATCATCTCCTGGTAATACTTCTGTTCCATAACGCGAGATGGGTCTCTTTTCTACAAATAGGAAAACATATTTTGTAGGAATTCGTAATATCATATCTTCATTCCAATCTTCTTGATCCAGTAGAAAATCGATTAGCTCATAATGATATCCGTTGTTTAAAGTAATACCAAGCTCATTTACCGGTGATATCACTGTCCATTTAAAGTCTTCGTATTCATCTAATATCCGATTTATTGCAATCATAGCTCCTTTGGTCTGGATGTAGTAGAAGTAATCGTTCGTATGTAAATAGCCTTTTTTATACATAAATGGAATACTAACAACCATCCCACCTAAAAACAATGTTGGTATTAATTTCTTTGCTAACATACTCTTCTCTGTTAATTCATAGATTACTTCGAGAGGCATAGCAATTAACAATGCTGACATATAAGCGAAGAATATTCCTGCTCTTTTTGCTTCCATAATGGTTGGTAACCCGAAAGGCCTGCATAGAATTAAAAACACAAGGAAACAACCGTATATACCGAAAATCAATTGATACCTGGTTTGTTCTTTTTCCCGTTTTAACAAACACCGGCATAAGGAAAATATAATAGTTAACAACAATAATCCGATAAAAGCATAGAATAATTTCATTGAATTAACCATATACTTTGTAACTTCATGTTCTAACCTTTGGTAGAATGTCTCTTCCCCTTTATCATCCTTTAATTCTTCATTATCCTCTTTCGAAGGATCTGATATGATATTCTTCATATCATTGTTACCAGTTTTAATAATACTTAAAGCCCAACTCATAGACTGTTCTAATTCATGTCCCATCATAAAAGCTACTAAAAAAGGTACAAGAGCCATGAATAGCGCCAAAAAAGCACTAAGAAAAAGCTTTTTTAGATTTCTAAAAATAAAAACTCTATGTAGATAACCTATCTCAATTGCAACACATAAGATTCCTGCTATAATTGTTACGTAAAAATGGATCATAAGAGTCAGGGAAAAGGATAATCCAAATAATATTAAATCTTCTTTTCTTTCCTTCCTTAAATACTCAATTAAGAAAATTGCCATAGGATATAAGAATATCATGGCATATTCTTGAGGAACAGAAAATTGATATCTTGCTGTAGCGTGACTGCTATAAATATCAAATAAAGCGAATACCCCAAATGCTACGATTGCTATGTAAGGGGAACGGCAGATCCGCTTTAAAAGGATATACAGCATTGTCATAATTAGAACAGTTGACGTAACCGATATCACACGTATTACTGATACAGCTTTAAACTGAAATATCACTATTAATGCAGAGCATATATTATGAAATCCATGAGGATAGATTCCAGATGGAAAGATATCACCTGCAATTAACGACTGAATCCAGTAAAGATGCACTTCTTCATCCGGGGCTGCAAAGCTGGCATAATGAAGCGTTTGATAGCTATACAGATATATTAGATACCCCATTATGCCCAAGAAAAAGAGACGTTCCAGAATATTTCTTCCAATTAAATCATTCCATAGAATAGATATTTTTTTAAATAGATTCTTTTGTATATTCCTTAGGAATAATCTGTTTCCATATTCTCCGGCAAGTAAAGCATCAAATTTTTGATGCAGCAATCTACAATTGGCTTTTAATTGGTGTCGATCAAAGTACACCCTAATAATAAGGGCACCACCAACCAATAGGAATATGAATGGAATTTGCTTTAAACTTCCTAAGTAAGCCAATAGATATACTACATTAATTACATAAACATTCCCAATTACAATATAAGTAAGAAATTTTTCGGATGCTGTTTTATTCTTAACAAAAGGTTTTAACATAAAGGCAGTCAGTAGTATGATTATTAGAAAATAAGCTGCAAATACTTCTGCCATTGTTTTCAATGTTTCAAAATACAAATTATCTTCTCCCTAATTATTTTGAAGTATAGTATCTGGCTGGTAAAAGCGAATCAGTTCCAGCGTTTGATTATCCAGTATAATATCCGATTTTTTAAGCCTTTCTAAAAGTTCTAAGAAGTTATCGTAAGCTTCTGTTTTAAAATAATATTTCAACCCAGCCTTATATACTCTAAGACTGTCTGGTTTATCTCTTAGTGCCAAGTCAAGCCACATTTTGGCTCCATCAAAATCCCCAGCATCCATCGATATCATAATTGCCCGTTGATATACCTTTCCGCTCATTGATTCTTTGGAAAGTTGCTGCAAATCTTTTATACTTTCAATTACTTTTTTACTATAGGCAGCTTGTTCCGGATCAGATAGAATGTGAAAAGCCAGAAAGTTATTCACATATTCTATGTATGGCAGGCTGTTCTTTTGAATATCATGAATTCTATCTTTATTAAGACTTCTCTCCATTGCTTTAAATTCAGCTATTTTTTCTGTAACAGCAGAGGCAGCATAATGAGAAACTTCCCCATCTTCATTCTCAACAGCTGAGGCAACAAAATTAATAGATTGATCATAATCTGATTTTAAAAGCCGTAATAATACATCCCTCTTAGTAAACCTATCTGGAAGAATCAAAGCATCTTCAATTGGAACCTTATCCCTTTCTTCTTTTAATTCTGGTGCAGATATTACATCAATTTTATTCTTATTAAAACTTAACTCTTCTAGATTTATCAACCCCTCACGTTTTCGAAAAAAAATTTGGTATATAAGCCAGGAGAAAAAAAGGTATCCTGCACCTATAACGGGGCAAAAAAGCATAAAAATTGCAGCAAGTACCAGTTGCTTGCTATTTACTTTTCCATGCATAAAAATTGGATATAACATAGCAATTATTGTATTGGCTATTAAAATATAATATATAGCTTTCAATTCATCCATGCCTTTCCCCTTTCGTATAATAATGTACTGCCAAAGCGATATTCCCACACCTAATTATTCATTTACTTCTGATACAAGGATACCATTCTCTCTCAATCTATTAATAACGATTATTGCATCCTGTTGATTTGTATTTGTTAATAAGACATATAACTGTTTCTTATCTCCTAATCCGATGTAATCCGTATCCCTTGTTAATTTCTTTAATAATTGATACATTTCATTCTCTTTTACACTGGATGATTCAACCTGAAGTAATGAATATTCTAACATATTTCTTTCTTTTCCATAGCTGTATAGTACCAAGACTTTATCAAAAGCCTGTTCTGTCATAACTATGCTATTATCCAGATAGGAAGAAGAATGAATGGATTCCATATAAGCATATGCTCTTGCCATAGACCGTTCCATTAACTTACATATTATTGAAAATACATTTACCTGATTCAGGTTGGTATCTTCTATTTCTAGTGACCACACCATTATTACTGACTCAATCTTATCATCTTCATGGGTAGCTCCTGCAATCAGCGGATAGTTAGGATTTAACCCTGTATTACGATAGATTTTCTTATCTCTTAAGCACTCTCCTAACTCGCCAGTATCCGATAAACATATAGATTTTCCCATTGTTTTAGCTTTTACGGAAGAGGCTGCCATTAGTCTGCAGTAATCTGATCTGGAATCACATGTATAGATTGCAATATCCTTTGTATTCATAATCTGTGATATTACATCAATTGCTTCAAATACGATATTTTGTGGTTCCAGGGAATCCAATTGAGCAATAATCTCATATATTCTTCCCATACTATTTTTCTGATTTAAGAGACGTCTTTCATATGTAGTTTTAACAATTACATTGCTGGTATTGATTTCCTTAATGCTATTATATTCCTTCTGCAGATATTCATTTTCATCTGCAAGATCCTCCATAAGTCTTTTGTATTTATCTCTTCCATAAGCAGCCAGGGTTCCGATTACAATAATCTGTAGGATCCAAAGATAACTGTTATATTCAAAGATATTAAAATAGCTCTCCCCTTTCATAATCTCCATTGAGTATTTTCCTAATACACTTAGTATAATGGCTAACTTTCCTTGCGCTAATCCGTGAACACTTACAATTAAAAGTGTGTACCAGAGATACAAGTCTATGGTTTCATGAAAAGCAAATCCCCACGTTGCAGAAATTACCAGCTGTATTATTACGAATAGTACAATATTTTCTATATAGGGAAGTATTTTACTTGTTCCTTTTTTAAAAAATTTATTCTTCTTATGTCTGTCATTCTGCTTTCGTTCTATTAGGGTTCTGTTAATGATTGCAGTATTCATTCTCCTGATACCTGCATCTAAGTTGTATTTAGGAATATACCCCAAGGATTTAATGGATCCATTTATAAATTTTCTCTTGGTCGCATTGCTTGAATCCGTCATACTTACGAAAGTTTCCGTGGCATTCTTCTCTTTATCACTCTTAACATAACTACTTAGCTTTAATAGGATATCTGTTCCCAAAACAGACTCTTCAGAACCAATATGATAGATTAACTTATTCTCTAATTTGGTTGTCATAACCTTATAGATTCCGTCTAATAAATCATCAACATATATCAGATTGTATTCTTTATATGGCTCTATGTTTATATCCTTCTGCCATAGATACCAGTAAATAATGTTGTTTTTAACAGGCATATCTTTATAATTACCATAGACTTGTCCAGCTCTTATAACGGATACTTCAAAAGCATGCTCTTCATTATGTAGAAAGCAGGCATTCTCACCCTGAAGTAATGTCCTTGCATATAAGGAATTCGGCTTAGGCAAGGATTCTTCTGTAATCACATCTTCTGTATTATCTTCAAATACTGCGTATGAAGAAAGATAAAGGAATTTCTTTACCCCTGCTGCTTTCGCAGTAAGTAATATATTAAGAAAACCAGAAATATAATTTACTGCTTCTTTTCCTTCATTACTCCATTCATATCCAGTATCCAGAGCACCCAAAAATATAACTGCATCAGGCAAAACATTTGACATAATAAATTCAATGGATGGTGCAGTGTAAGGAAAACAATATTCCTGAAACACTTCTGCAGGCTTCTTTCTTGTAGTATGATTAGTGCCTGATATTATAAAGATCTCATTATTCTCTTTTTTAATCTTTGCAATCAGACCAAGAGAAAAAGCGTCATAACTGCCACATATCATTACTTTTATTTCATTCACTCTCCCTATTTCTTACAAAACTTTTTTGATGTTCTCCCAACCTCAATTACGAATAAACAAATCTAATTTGTTAAATTTCCATCCGATTTATCCTGCTTATTCCCGGACATATTATTCTGTATATTCCTTTTCATTTGTTCAATTTCAAGATTTAGAAGCGAAACCTGCATAGATAATTCATTAATTTCATTTATCTGTTTTGATATAGTAACTGAAGTTTTAAATGCAATTAAGATTAACCCTATAATAGCAACTCCAAATAAAATAGCTGGAGGATACCATATTCCAAATAGCTCTGCAATCTTTGGAATTATCCACGGAACTAACCCCATAATTGTCATTGTTAAACCTATTAAAATCCAAAGAATGGCTTCACTTTCCATAAATTTTTTATTTATCATAAGTTTTACTACAAGTACAATTAAAGCCATTCCAATTAAAACTGCACTAATGTTAACTATAATACTCATACCTTTTAACCGTCTTTCTCCTTTACTTTTGTATTTAATTTATTTTTACATTGAATTAAAAAAGCAACTAAGAAATCGCTTCCGATTTACTTTAGTTGCAACTGAACCACCATAGGGAGAATATTTATAGATAATATATCCCCAACAGGCTTCTAGCTTTGCGTCCTTATTTTTCAATAAGTTTGCCATGAATTTATTTACTTATATTGTATAATAGATATTTTTCTTTTGCAATAGAAAGTTTCATAATTCTTTATCTGCTAAGAATTTTTGTCTTTATCCTCCATAAGGCCTAATACATCCTCGTTAAATTGTTCTCCCAAAAAGGCACGGCCGGTCGGATATTTCTCCAGATAATCCCTTCGTATCTGGTCATTGACTCTGGCAATCTCCTCCTTCAGGTCATTTGCCGAGAGCCGGACGGCTCCCTTTCCCATGATGATTAATTGCTCCAAGGCATCCGATGTGGCAACCGTAACATAATTTTTCCGCGCAATCTCATGCGTTACCTTTTCGATATACTGGTCTGCCGTTTCTGCTTCCTTGGTATACACCACATGGATGTTATGATAATCCTGTACCTCACCGACTCCGCCCTTCACCTTATATGCATCAAAAACCAGGATCACAATACACTTTTTGAAGCCCTGATAATTGGATAGGATATCCATCAGCTTGGTTCTGGCAGCATCCATACTTTCCTTTGCCAGTGCATTCAGCTTTTCCCATGAGAAAATAATATTATAACCATCTACCAATAAATATTCCTTCATCGGTTCTTTTCTCTTTAACTCAAACTGCTGCTCCCGTACTGTTTCCCTGGGCTCATTCTTCTCATACCCGAATCTGTTCCGGGAAGACGGAAGCTTTCGCTTGATCGGTCCAAAGGTGCGGACAAAGATCTCTTCCAGCTCTTTATCCTCCTGCCATGAACTGCTATCATGGGAAGCGGGTCCCACCGGAGCCGTCTCTTTCCTTATTTCATCCGGATTCTCCGGCTTTTCTGCTTCTATCTTATCCCATTCGCTGTCTATGTGCATATAATCCTCAACGCTTTCCCATCCGACCGCAAAGCCTGCTCCGTGGGAGCAAAAGACAGAGCCGGTGGGGTTATCCGGATCCTTCTCACTATCATAGCCGATCGCATCTATCACTTCTTCCGAATTATGACAGTGCCGGTATCCCAGCAAGGTAGTGAATAACCTTCCCCTTCCTCTCGTGTAAGCAATTACCTCCGTCTGGTATCCCCGCATTTCCGAAACCGGTGCACAGCCTGTCAGCAACGACATTTCTCCATGAATTTCAGGAGGGTTCATATCTCCGCTCCTACGCTGAATATCCGACATGGCTCTTCCTACCATATCCGATGGAACTTCCAGTTTATAATGATAATACGGCTCCAAAAGAACACTTTTGGCTTTCTTTAAGCCGTGACGAACTGCCCGGTAGGTGGCTTGTCTGAAATCACCGCCTTCCGTATGCTTCTTATTTGCCCGCCCTGCAAGCAGGGTAATCTTCATATCGGTAATCGGAGAACCGGTCAAAACTCCCACATGCTCCTTTTCTCTCAAATGAGTGAGTATCAGCCGCTGCCAATTGCGGTCCAACAGATCCTCACTACAGCTGCTGGTAAATTCCAGTCCGCTTCCTGCCTCCCCCGGCTCCAGCAGAAGATGTACCTCCGCATAATGCCGTAACGGCTCGAAATGTCCTACGCCTACGACCGGCTCTAGGATCGTTTCTTTATATACAATATTCCCCTGACCAAATTCTACGCTGACGCCAAAGCGATCCAGAATGAGGCTCTTTAAGATTTCAACCTGTATCTCCCCCATCAGCTGGACATGGATCTCCTTCAGATGCTCGGACCATAGGATATGCAGCTGCGGGTCTTCCTCCTCCAGCTGGCGTAATTTAGAAAGCATGGAATACGCATTACACTCCGGAGGTAACAGGACCTGATAATTCAGTATCGGTCTGGAAAGCGGCAGATCCGATCCCGCCTCAATTCCCAAGCCTTCCCCGGGATAGGTCCTGGTAAGCCCCGTGACCGCACAGACGGCTCCTGCTCCCGCTTCATCCACCGTGTCATACCTGGCCCCGGAATAAATCCGAATCTGATCCACCTTTTCTTCCCAGAGATCGGTTTCGTCCTCCGCCATCCTGCTGCCTTCCTTCCTGCTGCCTTCCTTTCGCAGTCCCGCCTTATCTTCCGCTTTTTTATTCGCATCTTTTTGATATGAATTTTGGACTTTCTCCTCCTTGCGGTTCGTCAGCGGCATTTTTACCTTCAGGCTTCCTCCGGTAATCTTCATATAGGTCAGGCGGTTTCCCTGGTCGTCTCTTGCAATTTTGTAAACCTTTGCACCAAAATCTTCCGGATAGGAAATACGCTTTGTGTACTGCTCCAATCCACTTAAGAATTCCTCCACTCCAGAAAGCTTCAGAGCAGATCCGAAATAGCAGGGAAATACTTTTCTCTCCCCAATCAATGCTATGATATCCTTCTTTTCTACTATGCCATTATCGATATACCGGTCCAGCAATGCCTCGTCGCACATTGCCAGCTCCTCCATAAATGCCTTGGAATTATCATCATCACTAAAATCTACGCAGCCTTCCTCCATCCTTTTCAATTCACCCATAAGCGCCTTATGGTCCACTCCGGGAAGATCCATCTTATTTTCAAACAGATAGGTCGGTATCCTATAGCGTGCCAGGAGCTTCCATAAGGTTTCCGTATGTCCCTGAATCCCATCCCCGGCGCTGATCACCAGAATGGCATAATCAAGGACCTGCAGCGTCCGTTCCATTTCCGCTGAAAAGTCGATGTGTCCCGGCGTATCAAGCAGTGTCACATCCATGTCCCCGTATAAAAATACGGCTTGTTTTGAAAAAATGGTAATCCCCCGCAAGCGTTCCAGCTCATAAGTATCCAAGAACGCATCTTTATGATCTACCCTGCCTAGTTTTCTGATGCTGCCAGTCAGGTACAGCATACTTTCCGCTAACGTTGTTTTTCCCGCATCCACATGGGCTAAAATACCGATTACCAGCTTTTTCATAAGTTATTATCTCCTGTCCCTATCAAAATAAAATTTATCTTTTACTAATTTCCTTTTTCACTATAAAATATATGGCTAATTTCTGATTAATCCAATTCCCGATATTTCTTAGGCGGCTGGCCGGTTATTTTTCTGAAATTACGATGAAAAGTCCTTAAACTATTATAACCGCAATTCATTGCCACTTCGCTGATCGACTGCTCGGAATTTTTCAGCAAATAGCATGCCTGTGAAATCCGATAATGATTTAAGTAATCCGTGAATGTCATGTTCATCTGCCGGGCAA